>Ga0307515_10024965_pt1 | contig 10371 bp, 4 predicted proteins | sample 17_EM_MG_FD_194513 | JGI IMG/M metagenome (GOLD analysis project Ga0307515, IMG submission 194513) | Populus trichocarpa ectomycorrhiza microbial communities from riparian zone in the Pacific Northwest, United States - 17_EM | ecosystem: Host-associated > Plants > Roots > Unclassified | place...
TGAGGTGTAGTCTGATGTGCACCCTTTCTCTTTGAACTGTTGGGGTTACTGCTACTGTTTGTGACATTGCTTCCACCAACCATATTGCTAATTAGCATCACGAGTGAAATCAGGGATTGCATCCTCTTCAGACTCGTCACTTCCTTCTTCCATATTAGTATCCTCATTGGTTGTATTTCTCATTCCAGCAGTCACATTATCTTCATCTGATAAGAGTCCTTGTGAGGGAGTCCAAGCATATTCTCTCATGGCCACTATGTTAGTAAACATGATATCGTACTTGGAACACAACGAGGGCTTTATGCTGACATGCCTAAACTTCTTTGCTCCTCTCATTTCCTGTGTAATGACAGCTAGATGTAATTAGGAATGATAGTAGATGAATAACTAATACAACATGACAAAAAAAATTATGAGGCTATTGCAAATCAGCAAACTAACCTGAATTTTTTATTACCACCATTCATCAGTTGCTGAGATGGTCCCAAGTTCAGTAGACCAACCAACTCCAGTTTCAGTTATTAATTTTTTCCATACCCTCCAGTCCTTTTTAATTCCATCCTATTTAATGCAAATGTCACAAAACGTGTGCAACATTGTCTTGCTCCAAGAAGCTTTATCATGTGTGTCAGACCCATCCATTGCTTATGGTTGACAATGCAATGAAAAATTAAACAAACAATTAACCATATGAACAAGAGATTGAATGCTGATAAGGTTATAATACAATAGTAACAGAACAAGAAATTACATGTGCAGCAAAAGGTCAACCAAAGAATAACAAAAGGTTGAATGTTGACAAGGAATAAAAAACATAAATAAAGAAATTATCTATAGCAGCTTGGTTGACAATGCAAGAAAGAATTCAAAACACAATTCACTATAGCTGACAAAAGCTTTAATGCTGATAAGGGATGAAAACAAGAAACTAAGGAACTAGTTCAAAAAAAGATTGAATGATGTGAAGTGTGAACTAAGAAACTTGATAAGGGAAAGAACATAAAAACCTACCCACGGTGGCATAAACTTATAACTGTTTTTCATCAATTAGCAAGGGATGTTCTAATTAGCAACTAAAATTATTTGTTTAATTTACTATTACTTAGTTGTTAGCAATCAGCAGCACACAATACCAGTTTAACATAGCAAGCATGGGATGTTCTATGTATATATATATATAAGTATAAGTATTATTTTAATGTATATTTATTAACTTGTTAGCAATCTGCAGCACACAACAACTAATACGATTTTAATATAGAAAGTAAGGGATGTTCTACTTAACAACTGAAATTAATTATGTCATTAATTTACGTTTATTTACTTGGTAGCAATCAGCAGCACACAGCAACAACAAATAACCAACACACAAATAACTGCAGATACATGGAGGGAATAAAAAGAATGAAAAATTAGCAGTAATGGCTGACGAGAGTAAAATATAAGTGAATTAAAAAGGGCATAAACAGGTCAATTTCACTGCAATGAACAAAAATAAACTTAAAATTACTATACAAGGCAACAAGTGAAGTAAGCACAATACCCGTTGGAAATTGCAGCTGAGGTGTTTGAATGAAGCATAATGTTGATATATGTGGTGGGGTTGTTGATTGCAGGAACACAGGTTGCTCGCGTCTTGTTTTTCTGTTGATAAGGAGAAACGAAGGAAAAATTAGCATAAATAACTATCGAGAGTAAACAACAAGTGATTAACAAAAGGGGATAAACATATCTTCACTGCAATAAACAGCAATTAACTTAAGATTTCTATAAGAACATACCAGTGAACTAACCCGTTGGAAATTTGAGCTCTGGTGCTTGAATCAAGCTCGATCTATATATATGTTTCGGGGTTGTTGCTTGCAGTAGAAAGGGTTGTTGTTATTCTTCATTTCCTTTTGTTAAAAAGAAATTAATGACAATTGAATGTGCAGAAAGAGACGGAGCCATCAGTTAATGTTTGGGGTTGTGCAGCAGTAATGGTTTACTGTGGAGTTATTGTGCGCAATTAGGGCTGATGGGAAGGGAAATGAATGCAAATGGAAGAACACGAATGAGAATGAGAAGAGCAAACGAGAACCGAACGAGAACAATGTGTGTTTTGGTAAAAAAAAAACCGAAATACTCATCTCTAGAAAGTTTAACCACGGGTTGAAACTTGCAAAAAAGTAGTATTTTACTGCTTCCTAAAAATCGAGGTCTTGCCGCATATAAATGATGGGACCCATGTTTTTTATTTTTTAACAATCTGTAACCAAACAGCTAATTAGTGCATTTTTTAAGAAACGTGAACACTAACGTGTCGACAAACGGGTTCTTTATGCTATCAAGGTACTGTTCTTTGTAATTGCTTTGAGACCTGAGGAAGGTAGAGTAAAGCCCAGCTCCGATAACTTTTTGTGTGATGCTGCATAATCTGCGAAGAATGCATCATCATCCTGTCATTTGACCAAAAACTCTCAATTAGCAGCTAAATCAGGACTTCGATAATTGATCTCCATCTACGGAGAACACATCAAATGGAAACTATTAATGGTGAATGACATGCAATGGAAAACTGAGGAAATTTGTTTGGCGGCTTCCAAAATATGTGACGGCAAGGTAACACAACATGGAGAATTTGTAGATCTTTCAAAGTTCCTGAGAATATATGTCACTGACCTGATTCCATAACTGGCACGTAAACAAAGTTTATCTCCATATTACTTGCATGTTCGAAACCAAACATACATATAAAGTATTTATATTAACTCAATCAGAGTTTTACCCAACATATTATAAATAATTTCATAATATAAATCAACATTTTAATACAATTCTTATTATAAATTCAGTAAATGTAAAGCACTAACTAGACATAACAGGATAATATTAATTATAAGTAAAAAAGCAGGTTCTGAAATGCTAACCAAAGTTATAAGCTTAAAAAACATAAATAATGAAAGGGTAAGTTCGATAACTTAGTGAGTAAATAACATTCAATATGCACCTACGAGGTAATGCAATAGTGAGGAATATATATATATATAGGAGAGTTTCACAAGCATGCCATAATAAAAAAAAATATCATGAAATAAGGCTTGTCAGAAAATCAAAGTACAATGAACATAACACTCCAGACTGTGAGATAATTAGTCACCATAGGTTGATGACTCTCTTGACTAACTAGGGTTCAGAATTACGATGTGTATAAAGACTAACACTATCCCGTTAGTATGGGTATTTTGACTAGCATATCATAGGGTTATAATCAAACAAAACAGAATCGTTTCTTAAAGGCTTAACTTATACAATCAATCAAATAAGGAGCTATTAATTCAGATATACATATTATCTCATATCAAGGATTTAGTTTTCAATAAGTGATCATGTTTTATCATGAACAAGAGATAATAAACAGTATATAAATTACCAAGACACATGATCAATTTCATATTAACAATTCAAATATCTATACTATTTCTCTTGCATATGGAATATTATCCACCTGACTCAAAAGTAGAAAGGACATAATAGTGGATATCGACGAAAACCCTATTGATACCCGGCAGGTGGAATATCAGGAGTATTTAAATACAAAAGAAAACATACTAAGAAATAACTCGAAGCAGAAAAAATGAGATTATAACTTTAAAAATAAAGACCAAAATGTAATTATAAAAGCAAAACGGTTCTACCTAATTGATCTCAAACATATCCTAAACTGACTGAATCTAAAAGAATCATTCATCATTCACCATTCACCATTAGGTTAATTAGTCGACCAAAACTTACCAACCGGTCAAACAAAACCATTCAGGCCAATCGATCGATTGAAACTCACCTACCGGTCGACCAAAGCCAAACAAGCCTCCCGGTCAACCGGTTTAGACAAACTAGTCGACCAGTTGATCAGGATTCTAGAATCTTGATCCATCAGTCTCCTTTAATATGGTAGGTCTTAATTTTTCTAACCTAAAACTTAAAAACCCATAACAATTTAATTTACCCATCACACTTTAATCAATATAGGTTCAATTGGGCAAGATAAATTTCTCAAGAAGAATGGATCAAAATTGGTTGTAATTGAAGGAATTAAAGGACCAAGGACTGAAAATATCAAATTGAAAATATTAAATGAGTTGGGGTTTAATTAAACAAATTTTATATCTTATAACTGATTTGGATCTCAATTAAAAAAAAATTTAAAATCTAGTGAAAATTTTAAGAAAATAAAAAAAAATAAAGGCTTTTTTTAAGTCTTACCCTCAATTAGGATGATTTAATTTTTTAATCTTGATCAATTTCCTATTAGAAAAATCAAAACTTGTAGAGGGATTAACTTTAAAAAAATGCTGCTTTAAGAACCATTATGGTAATTTGATAGAACTAAGCGACATTGTTTCAAGGTCAAGTATACATTCATCACTCTCTTTATCTTTGTCTTCTACTCCCAAGCTAGAAGCTAGAGAGACCAAAAGACTCTCCATCACTATAGAAACTTAGCCCTATTTGTGGCTCGAACTAGACCTTATTGTTGGATCATTCAAACTCTCGCGACCATTATCCCTATCATTGTTGATTCATCTAATTTAGGCATCATTTCATGTAATTTTATTGTTGATTTCTGTAAAATCCCAAAAAAAAATAGAAAATAAAGTTATAAATGGTTATGAATTAAGAGGGATGAAATGAATAGATTTGTACAAACAATTATGATTATTAAAAGGTGGAAATAAAATACTAATAGGTTAGCCAAGACTAAATTGAATAAAAAGGAAGAAGGGAGACTAAATCTCTTAAACATAATAATGTGAGGGATTAAATAAAAAAAAAAGAGAAATCAATCTTCTTTTAAGAGGAAGTCGACGGGATAAAAAGGAGAAAAACATCCATCTTTTTCAACTTCTCCTAAACCTACCTCCACAAATCAGCCATGAATGTCACCTTTCAAACCTGAAAGAGAGAAACAACGAGGGAGGTGAGTTAGAAACCTTGAGAGAAATACATGAGCTGCCACCAAAAAAGAATAGAAGACTTGTTAGAGTAAGTTAAAAGAAGAACAAGAGAAATGGAAGGGAAAGGAAGAAGAAAACCATGAGGGGGTGTCCAAGAGAGATAAAAACACAAGTTAGAAGGACATTATACATCTTCAAAGCAAATTTTGTAAGTAAACTTCAGAAATTTCAGATTTTCTTAATTAGGGTTCTTGAACCAATTTAAGGGAAATGAAGAATTACATGATTAGATGACATAGAAAGGGAATAACCTAAAGATATAACATTATTGTCCAGAAATAATAAAGATTTGAGAGTGAAATTAAGGCCTCACTCATTCGGCCAAGAGGAAGAAAATGAAAAGAAGGGTTGTTTAATGTGTGTTTATGCATATAATTGATGATTTAATCTTTTTTTCCATTATTTTGATGATTTTTAGAAGCCAAGAAACTCACCACAATCTCAAGTTTTTTATTGCTTTTAAATATGCTTAGTTGTGTTGCTTGAGTTTAAATGTGTAGAACAAAATTAGATCATGTTAATATAGATGAGAATTTGATGACATTGGATTGAAAAACACAAAAATAATGGTTGTTGAATTAAGGCCTATATTTGGCTATGTTAAGGAAGTACAGAAGAAATAATATAATTCTTGATTAAAAATTATCTATGTTTCGGCCACTCTTGAAAGAAAATAGAAAAGACATTGTGTGTGTATGTGTTTGTGTTGATAATTATTCATCGTGAGAATGAATAACTTTGACAAAAATTGATTACATTGAAACACAGCTTAAGAGAATAGAGAATTTTATTTAGTGGTTGATAATTACACATGTTCAAGAATATATTAGAGATAAATTTAGATAAGTTACAAACTCTAATTCTGATGATATATTAGTCATAGATTCCTTAGAGTGTATATTTATCTTATATATCGCATGAAAATTTTAAAATTGTATTAAGTGTTTGTAAGGATTATTTAATTTGATAATGGATATATGTGTAAGACGAATGATGAAAGGAGAAATATTTATTAACACAAATAAGTTAATAGAATGAATGAGATTGAGATGGAAACAAGTGTTTGTCAACACTTGGGATTGGAATAGAATAAAGGGAAATTTTGCTGGATTTTATATAAATAAAAAAATTCCCTTGACTTCCAAATTATTTCTTGAAAAGTTTATTAAGACTAATGATATATTCCAAGGTCGTTACAACTTCTTATAAATGTTGTCATCGTTTGGTAATTTTTATTTTGCATTGCTTAATTCTCCTTTTTTTCACTTTTGATCTTGTTGTTTTTATGGTTTTGTTTTTTATATCAATGAGTATCTCGATGACCCTTGCAAGGAGAGCATCTTTATTCTCTCTCTCGCACTAGGGCTTGTGGTATTAACTTTATCCTAGCCTATTTATGATTTAATTTTATTGCTTAGGCATCTAATGACTTGGTCTTATTTGAGTAGGTCATTTTCTCCACCCTATAAATAGCATTAGGTCCTTGATGAAAAGAGAAAAAAAAGATATGAAATAAAGAGATCAACAACAAGAAAATAAGGAACAAAGTAAGGTATTCAAGAAATTTGAGAGAGAAAAAATTAGATTAACAAGAGGGAGTGAAAGATAATTTATAGATTTTAAAAAGATTTGGATTCTTTAAGTTTTAATTTTCGGGTAAAGGAAAGAGGAAGGCGGTGTCACCATTACTAAGAATTCAAAGCCCTAACTTTGTCGTGTTTGGTTTGAGAATGACATGATTTCATGTACAATACTAGGTGGGTTATATGTTCTCTTAAAGTTGGAACCATGTATATCCTAGATAGACAAACATTTGGTCAACAATTTTATTATTCCCTTTGATGTAGTGTGAGCATGTTCTAAGATTTGGTGTTACTTTTTGATACTCTTGCCCTAAAAAGTTTGCTATAATTTAATGAATAATCTTCTGTTGATGTTTATATCATATTGAAATGCATATATAGCTCTCAATTTAGCTTTTATGAGTTAGTTGAGTCTAACCTAAATCAAATTAAGTCTTTTAAAATACCTATCCATATCCAAGTACTGTTCTTTTGAAAATGTTCATGCATTTTTTGTCGAGACCCTCAGAATAGTTCTTATCTTGCACTTAATATGATCTTGGCCATCTACTTACTATTACAGCATCAAACTTTTATTTCAAATTGAGTTTTGTCTAAAATAGTGGAGGCTTCCAAGTTGTTTACTCTGGGTTTTCAACCTCAAAATCAACAAAACCTTTCACTCATATATTTTTAGGCCTTGGAACATATGGTAAGGCCTATCAAGTTTTAGCCAACATTAACATTAAAAGGCCTAATGGGCCGACATTCTATATTTTAAAATAAATACCCATTTTTGTTGTATTCAAAATATCACTTCAAATTATTTTAGTTATTCAAAATATCACTTCAACTATCTAAGGTAAATGGACTTATTAAAAGGAAGTAACTTTTCTTTAGGCTTTCTAAAAATGCTTGGTTGTTACTTTTGGATGTTCAAAGTATATGGACTCTACATGGTCCATGAATTTGGATTTTAAGAAGAGCAATAGTCTTTGTTTTTCTTTTAAGGTAATAAAATGATTCTTAAAATATTTAAGTCCAATATTTACCGAATAGTTGAAAGTATTGATTTCTAAAATAAACTTACAAAAAAAATCTAACAAACAAAATGAGAATAAAAATTGTTCAGTTGTGTATCTACACTGATGAAGGCTAGCCAAAGCAAGATAAGTAAATTTAAAAGGTGAATATCAAATGGCACACCTGAAGAAAATAAACCCTAAGGTCATTGTCAAGATGTTTTCCAAAAATGACCATGGTGTTACTAGATTCTAACCTAGGTATAGGAGATGAACTCATAAGCAGCCAATGATTTGATAGGACTAAGACACATAAGTTTCAAGTCGTGAGGTTGAGATAACCTTATATAAAGCAAATAAAAAAAAATTATAATACCCAATTTCCAACAATCCAATGTACGAGGATGAAAAAAAAAACCAATTAACAAAAAGGATAAAAAAAAAAAAGCCAGCTCGGGCAAGGTTATTATGCCCCGTGAGCTAGATCATGTAAATGAAATAACCCAATTAAAGCATATTATATAAATTAAATAATTTAATTTATTATCAATTTAACAAATTAATTTATTTATATTTGAAGATTAAGTGTAATATGTAATTATGTGTCATGAATTTTTAAATATTAAAAAAATCATATGTGATATGATTTAACTTTTTAGTGACTAGTTTTTAATGTAACTATTATCCATTCGTCTATAATGTTATGATTTTTATATTTGAGTACAGAGAGTGGTTACTCTGTCAAATCATATTTATTATCAATAAAATAATTATTAATTCTTTAAATAAGATTTGAAATTTTTTTAAAACCCTAATAAAAAAATTAAAAAATAAGAACTACAAGGTAAGAGCATCAAAATGATGGGTGGGGGAATAAAAAATAAAGACACTACAAAAGATAAAGTAAAAGGGTAATAATATAATTGTTATTAGTTAAAAATTACGAGACTTCTCTTTCAATGAATGAAAAGAATTAGAAAATAGTTTATTTAAACAAAAACTCTTATCTTTCTTGGAAAATTAAAATAATACTTTATTGTTAAACAGACCCAAAAAATTTCGTCATTCCAATGCCCAGCCATCCAACCCTTTGTAAATTGTAACATCTAATTGGTAATTACGGCTTTGGCAGCGTAATTAATCTCTTTAATTAATTATTACCGCTACTCTCTCCAATTTTTTATCCGATTTTGTGGGCCTTGAAATCTCAAGTTACCAAAACACCCTCCATTCTCTTTCACAAACCATGTGGCAAATTGGTAATTCAAATCCTTCAAGATCAACTTATTTACCCCACCAGGAATCTCCTCAACCTCAACATGGCCTCTACCTTCCAAACCCAACAAACAAATTCGGATTATGCCCTGCATGTTGTAGTTACTGTATATGTGACACGCGGCTCTGCAGTCCAGCTAATTTGTTTTTTTTTTTTTTAATAAAATAATGTTTAAACGATATTAGTGTATTTTAAAAAAGAAAAAAAATCACAATTTCACGGTATAGAAACAAAATTAAAAAAATAACTATTACCAATCATAAGAATCCAAATATAAAATGATAAAATAAAAAAAAAATCATTAAACAAAAAATTCTAAAAAAACAAAATACTAGCAAACTCGGATAACATTGCAAAAACTTGCGAGTAAGTCATGAAAATAAGATAATCTAGTAGAAGACATAACGTGAAAAAAAAAAGACAAAGCTTAATAATAAAAAGAATTGAATTTTGAAGGAGAAAATCGACAGGAATAATAAAAATCGACCTAAACAAATCTGGGCTACCCGACCAAACCTCATGCGTAGATCATAAGACGAGGATAACCTAATTGAATGTAAATCGAAGAAAATAACAAATTTCATTTTTCAAAACGAAAAAATTTGAAGGATGTAATCGGGAAAAAAAAATGTCAACCCTTATTAACTTTTCAAATTCATGACCCTAGCCAATAATTAAACTGGAAGTACCCCATCTAAAAAACTTGGCTCGACCTAATAGATTGACATGTGACCCGGGGCTTAGGCCGAGCTGAATTTTATAAGAAATTTGGGAAGAATTGATCCAGTGTGAAATGGTAAAAAAACCCGGGTTGACCCATGTCTGGTTACCTCGGGGCAACTCTAGTCAAAATCGGGTCAAAATCGTTGATTATTTTTTTTAAAAAATAATATCATTTTTGTTTTTTTATCAAATCAAAAGATTTGATTGACTTGGGTTAACTCGGGTTAGCCAGCTCAACCCATGACCTGATACTTGTCTCGAGTCGGATCTAAAAACTATGAGAAAAACCATGGAGACCAGATCCCAATAAATCAAATGTCAAATGATAAAATAAAAAAAATTCAATTATACAAAATGATAAAAAAAAATAGCAATTAAGAGAATATGGACCTCATTTGAAAAACAAAATGAGAGGACAATTTAAAATCTTGAATTGAATGGCAAAATCAAAAAACAAAATCAAATTAATAAAAGAATCCAAAATTAAAAAAATGAAAATAAATAGAATGAGAATTAAATTTGAAAACAAAATCAAGATTATGGATTTAAAGATGAAATTGAAAACAAATTAAAATTTGATAAAAAGATTAAGAATTAAAATTTAAAATCAAAATATTAAGGGTTAAACTTGAAATATCATTAAATTTTGAATTCAAGAAAAAAATTGAAACGAAAATTCAAATTCATAAAAAAATAAAAAAAATTAAGAGTATAAGGATTCAATTAAAAAAAATTTAAAGAATTAAATTTGAAAAAAATTAAAAATAAGATTATAGATATATATAAAAAAA
>Ga0307515_10024966_pt1 | contig 10370 bp, 12 predicted proteins | sample 17_EM_MG_FD_194513 | JGI IMG/M metagenome (GOLD analysis project Ga0307515, IMG submission 194513) | Populus trichocarpa ectomycorrhiza microbial communities from riparian zone in the Pacific Northwest, United States - 17_EM | ecosystem: Host-associated > Plants > Roots > Unclassified | place...
CCAATAGTCACCAATAGTCGCCAATAGTTCCCAATAGTCGCCAATAGTCACCAATAGTCGCCAATAGTCGCCAATAGTTCCCAATAGTACTAATAGTCGCCAATAGTTCGCCAATAGTACTAATAGTTCCCAATAGTACTATGTACTATTGGGACCTATTGGTGACTATATGTCAAATATAGTACTATACATCAGATATAGTACTATACCCCAGATATAGTACTATATCCCAGATATAGTACTATACTCCAAATATAATACTATACTCCAAATATAATACTATACTTCAAGTATAGCTCTATATATCAGATATACTACTATATATCAGATCTAGTACTATACTCCAGATAAAGGTCTATTTTTCTTAGGGTCCCCTGATGTATATTTCGTTCTTACACTGTCTCCTACCCCTTCCACTCTCTGCCACTTCTTCATTTTCTGATCTCCAATCTCTTTCATCCGGCTTTCTTGCCTCCCGATCTCTGGCCTCCTTGATCTCTGGCCTCCTTGATCTCTGGCCTCCTTGATCTCCTCGGCCTCCTCTTTATCTGACTTTGTTACTTCCCGACCTCTGATCCCTCCGATCTCCTTTCCACCCGACTTCCGCTTCCCGCTCTCCAACTCTTTGACCTCCTTTCATCCGGCTTCCTCACTCCCCAATCCCTGATCTCTTCGATATCTTCGTCATTCACCTTCTTGCTTCCCGATCTCTGGTCTCTCTGACCTCCCCTTCGTCCGACTCTCACTTCCCGATCTCCGATTCCTCTGCCTCTTCTCGTTCCCTCCATCTCCGATCTCTCCTTCATCCGACGTCTTCGCTTCCTGATCTCCAGTCTCTCCGACTTCCTCACTCCCCGATATCCAGTCTCTTCAATCTCCTCGCCATTCAACTTCCATCTCCCCAATCCCCAACCTCGTCGATCTCCTCTCCATCCGACTTTCTTACTTCCTGACCTCTGATCCCTCCGATCTCCTCTCCATCCAACCTCCGCTTCCCAAATCTCTGACTTCTTCGATCATCTCTTCATCCGACTTCCTTGCTTCCCGACCCCTGATCTCCTCAACCTCTTTGTCCAATTCTCTCGCTTCCCGACCCCTGACTCCTCAACCTCCTTGACCTCTTCCTCAACCTCACTTCCGTTCTCCGACTCCCCAACCTTTTCGTCCGACTTCTTCTCTCCGATCTCCCCGATCTCCCCTCTGTTCAACGTCCTCACTCCCCGATCCCCAACCTCGTCGATCTCCTATTTGACCGACTCTCTCACTTCCCGGTCTCCGACTCCCCGGCCTGGTGTTCGCTCCTTTTCGTCCGATTTTCTCGCTTCCTGACCTCCGACTCCCCAATCTCCTCGACCTCTCCTTCGTCCGGTCTCCTCATCTCCGACTCCTCGACGATCCGACCTCTTCATCTGACATGTCGATCTGTGGCTGTCGCTAACCCATGGCGTCTGGCGTCACTAGGGACTCCCCAACCCACCGACTCGACTACTGTCGAAGGGAGCCCCTCCAGTGCACCCGACGCAGTCAGTAGTCCTGCTGTTCGGCTGGTGCTGCCAGCCTTGCAATCCGGCTGTCCGCCCCTTCGCTATCAACACACTATCTCGCATGCGGCGTGGAGGTCACAACGAGAGGTCACGAGTGGTCAGCAATGCTCAAGAGCGGACGACTTGGATGACTTACTCAGGGAGGTCCATTTCCTCAGGGATTTGTCTCGACGGGCCAAGGTCCAAGTTCCCGCCTCGGAGCCGACTTCCTTTGTCGCCTCGAGGGCCCGGCTCCTAGAGGGGGGGCACTGTCACGTACCATGCCGGCCGTGACATTTCCAGGCTCATGGAAATGGTCCGGCGCACCGGCTTCCCTTTCGAGGCACGAGCGCTCGGCTCGCCGATGCGCGATAGCCCTGCTACTCAGGCAGCGGGCATCCCGCCCTTACCTTTTAGTCTCGTTGCTCTCCAACGTGTTTCTAGTTTACTGTTTGACTTCTTATTATTTAATATCCATGTACTTGTTTCCTAGTTCCTCAGTTTGAGGATCGACTAGAGTACCAGTCCCCTTTCTCATCCTTTCGTTCCCATCCCTAAGTCCATTCCCGACGACGGCTGGTTGTCATTGGTAGTCCACGGCATTGTACGGTATACGCCCTATCCTGGCCACATGTCCGCCCTCCGACCGGACACGGCTCTGACAGGCATATTGGACGAAACTGCCCTGACAAGAATAAGAGTGCTGGGCCAAGTCAGTCCAGGCAAACCTATAACAAGATAGCAGCAATGGAGCCAATCACTGAAGATGACGAAACTGTGATTGGAGATCCTCTGGAAAAGGATTTTCACAATGACTGAATGAACAAGTCGCTGCCCATTCAGTCAAAAGAACTGAACCACTGGGCAAGAGTAAGCAAAAATATGCTTGTGTTGTACATACACCTCTGCAGGAACAGAGAGGGTAATCCAGACAAGCGGGATTGTCAAAAAATTATTAACCTTACCAGTAGGTATCAACAAGGTGACAGAACTGAAAGCGCTCCTCGACTCTGGAGCCTCAAGCAATTTTATACATCAAGACACAGTGGAAAAACTGAAGGTAAAAACCACAGACAGGAAAGAACCTCAACCCATGAACGACATCCAAGGAAAACCACTAGGGTGGATAAGCAAGTACGCAATGGTCATAATGAACATCGACAATCACGAAGAAAGAATCAACTTCAATGTAATCCCATTGGGGATTCATGGATTGGTATTGGGCCTACCATGGCTACAGAAACACAACCCAGAAATTAAGTGGAGTGAAAGAAAGCTTAGGCTCAGCTCAACATATTGCAAACAAAATTGTATCAGGAAGAAATCAAGAAACCAGAAGGGAAAAGAAGTCCCACTTGCACAGAAACGACTAGAAGACCTAGAACTTGAGGACGAAGAAATCGATGATTTCTCCCTTAACGCCATCATAAAGAACCCAATCGAACACCACGAGTCTGGGAATAATAGGACCAAGAACCAACAGCAGCACCCAATCGAACACCACGAGTCTGGGGAGAACAAGAATTTGCAAGGAGTCCCAATCGAATACCACAATTTCGAGGATGTCTTTGACCTACAAGGAGCCAGAAGAATGCCCAGGGATAGGGGCATATGGAATTTCAAGATTGAATTCATTGAAGGATGGGAAAACAAACTTCCCAAAGTTGCAAAAAGTTATCAGCTCACTCAAGAAGAACAGAAATTAGAAGAAGAAACAATCGAGGAACTACTGGAATCTAGCATGATTCGCCCTTCCACATCACCAATAGGAGCACCGTGCTTCTTCGTAGCAAAGAAAGATGGAACCAAGAGATATGTAGTGGATTGAATGGATTCTCTTGGACCCTACCTCCCCCGGGTCGTGCGTTAGAAATAACACTGAGTGTATCTAAAAACTCGTAAAGTAAACGGCATAAGGTATGCCACAAGACCCCTCGGCTACCCCGAGGTGGGAGAAAACCAAAGCGTCTGACTGCAGCCGGCCCGCCAACGAACCAACAGCAACCATGACGGAACTCACGAACACCCAGGTCGACACAACGCAAGACTCTTTGGCACAACTCAAGAAGACCATACTGAATGAAGGTGGCCTGATTAAGAACACAACCGACGTGAAAAAATTCCTGGCCTCTATGGGCCTGACCCCCCAAGACACCACGTTTACCCCTGGCAACTGCATACAAATTCTTCTCACTCTAGTAGCTACCTCCTACACGAAAAGGACTGCAAGCGACAAAATACCTGAAAAGGTGGTGAACATAATCAAAGCAACGGCCCTACTCCTCGATGACATCTCCACAACCACCACGATCAACGAAACCGCTGAAGCCAAAACAGATCATGCAACCACTCCCTACGACATGGCAATCCAGGACCTCAAGACTCAAATGGAAACAAATCTCGACCTCCTCAAAAACGCAACAACAAGCCAAGCTGAGGCTACTGACAAGACTAATGCCCTCTTAGCTAGGATGGAAAAGATTTGCGAACAATCCGAAAGGTCCCTCGACGCAGCCTGGAACATGACCTCAACCACCCCCTACAGAGATGCCCTCATCCATGGCCGCAACAACACGACCCTGCAAACACACACACAACTGAGGATTCTCAACCGTATCAACATCAAATCCCGTCAAGTACTGATTGAATTCGAACCCGGGGCTCTTGATAAATTCACCAAGGCTGACCAACCAACCACCAAACCAACCAACCTCGTCATCAAGGACACTGTCAACACATGGTTGAACGCCCCAGAGGACTGGAATGGACCCCTCCCAAGGAACGCCATCACCAAAGCGCTAGCGACATACAGCAACAACCGCATGATGTTGGAAATGAACTTGGCCGAATCTGCGACCTGGATGCGTACTCATCCTGAACGTATTCTAGGAAATATTCTGAAATGCCTGGTAAAGGTAATCACCAGAACTTACGTCGTTGTAGCTAGGTTTGTACCGATAACCTTCGACACGACCCCCGCAAGCCTCAGGGAACTGGAAGAAACGATGGAATTACCAAGCGGAACCATACAAGAAGCAAGCTGGATTAAACACCCATCGAAATGAGCAGTAAACCAGAAGTACGCCAACCTGAAGATCTTATGTACAACCCCCGAAGGAGCCAACACGCTTATCAACGGACCGACCTACATCTTAGGATCAAGAATCAGCATCCAAAAGGACATCAGGTCGCCCGGAGTGTGCAACAAATGCCAGTCTTACAGTCATATGGTCAGGGACTGCAAGGCAACGATGGACACATGCAGACTATGTGGAAAGAATCACAGAACATCCACCTGCCGGGAAAGAGACGAACGCAAATGCACCCCATGCGGGTCCACAGACCACCCCACAAACCACATGGACTGCCTGATCTACAGACAACACGAGAAGTCAATGATAGATAGGAATCCCGAAACTATCTCCCCTTACTACTTGACTAACAAGGATTGGTCATGGGGTCCTAAATCGGATGCTACTGATATGCTACCCCCCCCTGCAGATACTCGCCCTCCCAGACTGAACACCAACCCTGGAAACAGGACTACATGCCTCGCCAATCCCCCACTGACAGGGTTACCTCCACGACAACGCCAGGATACCTTACACTCTCACTTCCTCCCCCCCAGAGTCGACCCCAACACGATCCAGAAGAACTCAGCCACGATAGACCTCACTGACGATAACGACCCTCCGGAGGCCAGCACCTCCTCCACGATTCCTCAATGATGGACGAAACCGAAATCACAGCCAAAGCAAGAGTTAAAATATGGCAACAGAACCTCGCCAAATCCAATATCGCACAACAAGAAATGATCACAGCAGCAAACCCTAGCGAATGGGATATACTGGCAATACAAGAACCCTGGATCGACCATCTCGGCAAGACAAGAGCCAACTCGAAATGGAATGTGGTATACCCGACGCTCAAGGGACTAGATGACCTCCCTCCCCCTAGATCTGTTATCTTCGTCAACACAAAATTCCCATCAGAATCGGTCACTCAAATACCTATCGAATCCAACGATATCACGGCTATCAGAATACGCACCCAACATCACACCCTAACAATCATCAATGTATACAATGCAAACGACAACAACGATACCATCTCCACCCTTAGTGATGCCTGGGAAACGCAGGAACAGAACTTTCTACCTATGCCATCCACTGAGCTTATCTTACTAGGGGACTTCAACAGACACCATCCATCATGGGAAGGTAACGCTAATGAACACCTAACCAGCCCAGACAGATTGCTCAATCCTCTACTCGAACTGATCATCAACATGAGACTCGAAATGGCACTACCTAAGAACATCCCGACACTGGAAGCAAGACATGGCAGAAGATGGACAAGACTGGATAACGTCTGGAGAAATACCGACTTGGAATCGAAGATACTAGCATGCGAAGTGCAGGGAAATCTATGCCCCATTAACACTGATCACCTTCCAATTATCACCACCCTGGACCTTAGCTTTTACCCAACCAATCCCGACACGCACTTCAACTTCAAACAGGCAGATTGGGACAAGTTTGAGAATACAGTAAAGGACAAGATGGAAAACTCACCTTTACTGAACAGCCCAGCATTCAATACCAAGCAAGAACTTGAAGATGCGGTCAACGAGCTCTTCAAAATCCTACAAGAGGCTACGGCTGAAAGTGTCCCTAGGATCAAACCGATACCCCATCTCAAGCAGTGGTGGAACAGTGACCTAACCGAAATGAGGGAGAAAAAGAATAAGGCCAGCGCAAGACACTTCAAATGGAGGGGCCTGCCTGAACACCCATCTCACGACGAATACCGAATTGTTCAAAGGGAGTTCACTACGGCCATTGATCGAGCCAAGGTGGATCACTGGAAGGGTTGGATCGAACACGTCACTGGTGACGACCTCTGGAAGGTAAATAAGTACATGAGCGCCTCACCTTCCGACTACAGCTGCCAATGCATACCCCACCTCAACCGGCTCGACGGAACCAAAACCACAATGAGCAAGGAGAAAGCGGAAAGATTAGCCGAGGTTTTCTTTCCTACCCTGATCGACTCCCCTGACTCCATACCTGCATTCACGGAATGAGATCCCCCAACAGCGCCACTGACTAGCTTCACCGAGTTCACTGCAAGTAGAGTTGAGGGAATCCTCAACAAACTCAGCCCCTTCAAGGCTCCCGGACATTCAGGAATTCCAAACGCTGCCCTCAAACACTGTGCAACCACGATCTCTCCGATCTTAGCTACAATCTACACTTTGATATGTCGACTAAATTACTACCCCCACAGATTCCACTGCATAAACCAGGTCGTAATCCGCAAGCCAGGTAGACCCTCATACGAAGAAGCAAATGCCTACTGACCTATCGCGCTCATCGAAACTATAGCCAAGGTACAGTCAACTATGGTAACCAAGGACCTAAGTTACATCTGCGAAAAACATGAACTCCTCCCCAAGAACCAGTTCAGTGGAAGACCAGGAACAACAACATTGGAGGCACTGCACATGGTGGAGCAATTCACAAGAAACGCATGGAGAAAGGGTAACGTGGTCTCTGCCCTATTCCTTGACATTCAAGCTGCTTTCCCAAACATGCAGAAGGAGCATTTATTGGAGAACATGAGAGCGCGAAACATACACGAGGGTTATTGTAACTATGTGAACATGATACTAACCCACAGGGAAATCCAACTATTGTTCGACGACGTCACCTCACAACCATGCAATCCTCCGGGAGGATGCAACCAAGGCTGCCCACTGTCAATGCTGCTCTACATCCTCTACAACGCTCCTCTTATCAACATAGCAGACCCTACCGCAAAAGACGAATGCATTATTGGCTATATTGACGATACCACACTACTTGCCAGTGGCAAGACTTTCACGGAAGCACACAAAACGATCAGGAACATGATGGAGAGGGAAAATGGGGTATTCAACTGGTCACGCACTTACAGCTCCCCTCTAGAGATGAACAAACTGGCTCTCGTCAATTTCTCTCACTCCCAAGCAAAGGTATCGGAGGCCGAAAATCTGACACTGTTCCAGACTACCCCCAAGGGAATGATAAGACACGAACTGAAGGGAAAACCTCAAGCGAAACTACTGGGCATCCTGCTGGATTCAAAACTCAACTGGTCGGCACAACACGAAAGAGTCAGGGGAAATGCTATAAAATTTACGGCCGCTTTCAGAAGGTACACCAAGGCGGCCTCCAGCATACAGCCAACTGAGGCATTAAAGCTATACAACGCAGTGGCGATCCCACGAATATGCTACGCTTCCGACGTTTGGTACAAACCCCCACACAGAAACGACACGGAGGCCAAAAGAAAAGGTACGGTGAAACTGACCAAGCAGCTCGAGGCGATCCAACGACAAGCGGCAATATCCATCATCGGAGCCATGAGGACTACGGCTGGCGACGAGGCAATAGTTCACACTAACATCAAGCCAATTGCGATTCAACTCAAGGAAATGGTACTCAAATCATATGCTAGGTTCACAACAAGACCTTCATCCCACCCCCTCTATCCGGCTATTCAGAAAACCGCCAAACGCTTGGTAAGAAGACACAAAACGGCCCTACACCTCCACATGGAATCCAGCAAACTCAAACTGACAGCAATGGAAACCATAACTGCCACAAGAGCCCCTCCGGGAACAACCAGCCCACACACCTTTCAGATAGCGACAAGCAAGGACGAGTCGATAAAATGGGATACAGATAATTTTGACAACAGGGTTATGATATACACTGATGGCTCTTGCTACAGGAATGCGGTAGGGGCTTCGGCGGTGCTATACATTAACGGGATCGAAATAGACAACCTCAAATGTCAACTCGGGCCGGCACGTGAACACATGGTATTTGAAGGGGAACTAGTTGGTATCATCCTGGGAACGCACCTGGCCACGAAGTATCCCATGCTGCACACCTCTATCAACTACAGCATCGACAACCAGGCCACCTTGAAATCAATGCAGAACAACTCAAGACAACCCACGCAGTACTTAATAGACGAAATCCACAGATGCACAAACAAGCTTCAACTCTTCCTGGATGACGAACGAAGACAAGATCTGATACATCCTCGGCCGAACGACCTGGACACAAATCGGGGCACACAACTATCTTTCACATGGGTCGCGGGGCACATGAACTCTACTGGTAACGAGCGGGCTGACGTTTTGGCCAAAGAAGCGGCAGAATTCGGCTCCAGTCCGGAAAACGACCTCCCTATCTTCCTCCGCCGCCAGCTCCCAATGAGCATTTCAGCAGTCAAACAGGAAATCAGCGCGAAAATCAAAATACTCACAAAGGAATGGTGGAAGAAATCACCCAGATTCAAGAAGATGCGAAGCATTGACCCCTCATTCCCCTCAGACAAATATATCACGATAACGAGCTCTCTCAACCGTAGACAAACTAGCATACTGACCCAATTACGAACAGGCCACGCCCCTATCAACGCGCATCTACACAGGATCCGAAAAAACGATACACCAAACTGCCCACAAGCTACCTGCAGAGGAATTACGGAAGACAAACATCACCTACTGTTCACCTGTCCACGCTATGTACACGAAAGATATCAACTTATGCAAAGAATTGGAAAGAATGCTTTCAACTCAAACAAGCTACTCACCGATGAGAAGATCATCCCCCACATGCTCAACTACCTCAACAAGATCGGACGATTCAAACACATCTACGGAGATATCGCACCCGGACCAGAGAGATAAAAGAGATGTTAGTGCAACGCGCCTTGCCCTAATAGGGCAACTGTCGAAAATACCAGATCTCGTAGTAAAACCACAGAAGTTCTACTGGACCGCATCTAATTCCTTCCACCAGGGAGCAACGGGTCCTTTAGTTACTTAGCTTACAACACATCTGATGAATCGTGTAACATAGACTAGCTCTTAGCACGTAAAATTGGATTACAAAAAAAAAAAAAAAAAAAAAAAAGTAGTGGATTGGAGAGGCATCAACAAGATAACAGTCAGAGATGCGCACCCCCTTCCAATAATGGACAACCTCCTTGACCTAGCAAAAGGATCAAAGATCATGTCAAAACTCGATTTAACAGCGAGTTACAATCAAATCCCAATCAGAGAAGAAGACAGATGGAAAACGGCTTTCATCTCATGAGGAACACTATATGAGTTCAACGTGATGCACTTTGGATTTGCGAACGCTCCTGTGCACATGCAGCGATTTATGCAACATACCCTATCTCCAGTATACAATGAACTGGTTAGGGTCTACCTGGACGATATACCAATATTTTCAGCAGACAAGACAAGTCACATCAAGACCATGAAGAAAGTACTACAAATACTTAGAAACAATCAACTTTACACAAAAGCCAAAAAATGTGACTTCCACAAGGAAGAAATGGAACTACTTGGAGTACGAGTATTGACAGAAGGATTCAAGATGGAAGACAAGAAAGTGACCCAAGTACAAGAATGGAAACCACCAAGAAACGTCAAAGGAGTATGATCCTTTTTGGGGTTTTGCAACTTTTATCGAAGATTTATCAAGAACTTCTCACTCATGGCAAGACCATTGCATGACCTAGAACAGAAAAATCATCCATGGAGATGGACACAGAAAGAACAAGAAGCATTTGATAAGCTCAAGGAAGCGGTAACATCGAAACCAGTATTGAAACATGTTGACCAAAACCTACCATTCAGATTAAGGTAGGCAACAGCACAAAGGCCCCACCACAGCCACCCCAGCCTCACACTGCCAAATTCCGGTGGTCCGAATTTTTTTTTTTGTATCCGTAGCTAGTTTTATATCTCAAAAAAGTTCATAATTGTAACACTATTTA
>Ga0307515_10024967_pt1 | contig 10370 bp, 10 predicted proteins | sample 17_EM_MG_FD_194513 | JGI IMG/M metagenome (GOLD analysis project Ga0307515, IMG submission 194513) | Populus trichocarpa ectomycorrhiza microbial communities from riparian zone in the Pacific Northwest, United States - 17_EM | ecosystem: Host-associated > Plants > Roots > Unclassified | place...
GCATTTCAGCACACCTCTTTTCACAGTGTGCACCTGGGCCACTAGTCGCTGAAACTCCGGGCCGACTGGTGTGAATAAACAAGGCGCCATCGTCCGTGATTTTCTCGAGCTCGATGACGAGCTCGTCTGAATGCCTGGTATACGCGAGAGTCTTGGCGGCATACAGCGCGATAATGTGGTCGGTGATGGCCTCGTGGGTCTCGTTTGCAAAGTAGGATTCCTGTCAAGATGAGACAGGTTAGTTGGTATGGTCAGGAGAAAGTATGGGCTGTGGATGATGTGGTGTGCGCACCTCGATGCCGAGGTTATCGTAGAACCACGCGACCTCGAGTGCGACGAGGTCCTTGGGGAGGAAGCCCTTGGTGAGGACGTTGGCTTCGACCTTTTGACGCTGCGCGGCCTTGCCGGCAAATGCGGGGCTAATGTACCCACTGTGGACAGACACACCGAGATTAGTTACGCGTGAAGGACGGAAAGGGTGCTGTTGGAGGACGCACGGGACGTTCTTGACGACTGGAAGCGAGGCGTCGCTGCCGGTCCTGCTCGAAGCATGGGAGTAGAGGGCGGGGACGTGCAGTCGTGCAGCTAGGTTGGTGTTGTTCTAGTCATCCGCGATCGTCAGTACCGGTACTGGCGGCGAGCCTGGCTCCGAAAGGGCGCCGGCTAACTCGGCGCGGGCTGAACCCGTGGTCGCACTCACCGGTGTGCCCATGATGACCAGACGAGAGCAGAAGGCGACGAGGGGGGATGCAGAGAGTGGTGACAAGGAAGGCCAAACGGAGGCCCTTTTATATAGCCTCGGCCAGGTTGCTTGCTTGCTAACTTCGTTGCTCGTGATCGTCCATATTATTAATATTGTATATAAAATATATATATACTTAACCCAATCCAGCCACCCTTAGCGGGACTTGCCATCACCTGATGCACTTCCGCAATGCAACCCTGCTCATCCGGGTTGCTTGTGACCTGGGTTGTGATCAGCCCATCTCGCTATTTTTCTGTTTGTGTGTTGGCACGTTCGCCATTTCCGTAATTATATATTTAAATCTATCGAAAACTTCCCAATCCGCATTTGGCCGGCGGTCACAAGTCACAGGTGGGTGGAGAACACAGGTACATGAACAGCGGTTTCTTTCCCCGCAGAACACTTCCCTTCTACACAATTGTTCAAAGCACCATCGTTGTCGGACTCCGCTTTCTCGGCTCAGCCAATCCCTCGCGTACAAACTCCTCATACTCGCTCTTGAAGTCCGGGTGCCACCTGCTCAGCGCGGGTCGCCCCTCGGTTACGTCCTCCATCGCCCACTGAATCCTCAGCTTGTCGAGATGCGCCGGCGTGTCGTTGTCCGGGGCTATGATGTAGAATTCTCCAAGGCGGACATGTTCCAGCATGTACTCCACAGTCTGCTGCGCTGTCCAGGCGACCGCGGGCTTCTCATCAAGCGAGTCCCCTGCAGTCAAGCGAGTGTGCGTCCACCCGGGCCTGCAAAAGAAGGTAAAAATTACGAAGTCGGGAGAGTTAAGCCAAACGAACAAGAAGAGGTGCGCGGTCACCTTCGAGTGTTGTTCGCGCAGCTCCCAGGCGAGACCCTCCGTGAGACTCTTGAGGGCCGCCTTCGAGGCGTTATACGCAGCGTTGCCACTGAAGGAAGTTCGAAGTTAGTCAGGATTTTTTTATAGGCGCCCGCACTCCTCGCAGTGGCGACGTACGGAGGGTTAGTAATTCCCCGCTTCGACCCGGTATTGATGATGACCGACGGGTTCTCTTGGTGAATCATAATCGGACCAAAAGCTTGTTGCACGTAAATGACACTACGAAAGCCCGTCCGGTCAAAACCCGACGGAACCGGAGGGAAGGGGGTCGCAGAAGCTGCAAGAAGGGCGGGAGAATTGGGAAGACGTACCCCCATAGATTGACGTCAATGACCTTCTTCCAGGTGTCCAAACCGTCGAGCGCGGTGCCCTTCGTGGCAATACCGGCATTGTTTAGGAGGACAGCCACCTACAGCAGCACGTGCTCGCTTGTTAGTACTCCGATTTCGCCGAAATTGCGCCAGAAACAAAACAAGACCGAAAATGGCGAAAAGCACACAATCGGGGGCAAGAGTGCGCACCTCTCCAAAGGTTTCATATGCCTTGTCCTTGAGCCGTTGCACTTGCTCGGGGTTGCTCACGTCGGTGGGGACGACAAGCACGTTCTGCTGGCCGACTTGCGCCGCAATTTCGCGTCCGAGCATGTGCACATTTTCCACGTCGATATCGGCGAGGACGACCCTAAGGCCATGCCTGAGCAGGGCACCAATCGACCAGTTTGTCAGTCAATTGTTGGGTGGATTGATTCGCGATCCAACGCGGGCGGAACGAAGATGAAGACGACGCACCGAGCAAGTTCGATTGCAGCAGCGCGCCCGATGCCAGACGCAGCACCGGTGATGACGGCGACGCGACCGCATTGGAAAGCAGGGTGCTCCCCGGGGTCGAAAGGGGAGAGGATCTGTGTAAGTACGGGATCGCCGCGGCCGCGGTCGCAAGCGAACGAGGTCAGGGCGTCAGATCGTGGGACGAGGGAAGGCTGGGGCCGACTGTGTTGGGCTCCCGCAAGTCCGAGTCGACCTCTGTGTAGGTCTGCACTCCTCGGGGCGGCGAAACATGACGGGAGCGGGACATAAGTAATTTGCTAGGACGTGAAGGAAGACAAGACGGAGAAGACGAAGAAGACGGAGAAGAGAGAATGGGGGGGGTCAAGTGGGTTGTTGGTGTTTGCATATTGGCACGATTCTGCACCAGTATTCTTATACCCGGCCCACCCGTAATGTCACCAGCGAGGCTTTGCCTGATGCCTGATGCCTTTTGCCTGATTCCTGATTCCTGAGCGCCTACATCGCCGCTGGGACGGACCTAAGAGGATTCCACCGATGATGAATCGCCATCGCGCAAGCTATTTAGTTCAGTTAGCCAGCGAAATGAAGCCAACTAAGTAGATTGAGGACATGTGCGTCGGAAAGCGGAGAGAACTCCCTTTCCGATGCAACGTGGGAGTCAGCGTGCCAAGCGTTCATCGCTCCTCGCTCGGGTTCCTAGGCCAGCGCTAACACAGGAGAGCATGCAAAGAGGTACACAAGATCCGTCATAGAGGGTCCATCAGCAAGCTCAACGTCCTCGCCAGCTCAAACGGAGCGAATAATCGTTCAGCTCCCCCGGCGCTTGCAACCGTGAGCTTCTCATGAACAAGCTGGCACCTGTGACCATCTGGTATCCAGTGGGTATATTTGACTGCGCAGTTTAGGCTCGGTGTTGGCGTAAGACGGCAGTGGCTGAGGGCGGTGAGAATGAAAGCCAGACTGGAACTGGCATCCAATTAAGGAACCTTCTCTCCTGGCTAGCTGGTATGCACAATAGCTCGAAATCCATTTTGAGATGACAACTAGTATGTTATTGGACATTGGACGGGAACACCGAAAAGGCTGCTCCAGTGAAGGCTGGTCCTGAGAACTAGTGAGGAACCATATAGGGAAACGTCCCCTTACATTAGACGCCCTCGCACGACGCCCAAGTGCTCCGCAAGGCTCAAAGCTGGCACTTTGACGAGCTTGTCCGATCCATTCGATTCATTTGATTCATTCGATCCACTGAGATCACATTACCCGTGGAGGCGTTTGTGAGACCTAATATTATACAGTAGGTCTCTGTGACCCCATAAGTGTTAGATTTCTTTGCGAAACGTATCAAAACGTACTCCGCGTCACAAATGAGCACACTCTGTCAGTTTGCTTCCACGCAAGGGGTTCATTCTGGGACAACGAATTACCCATAATCACAAATTCTAACATGGCTGATTGCGTACCACCACTCGGTGAAGAACAAGCTGACATCTGAGGGGTGTAGGTGTCCCTCCAAGACTTCATAAGGTTACCAAATCGAGAAAGTAAAGCCTTGAAACGCAACGTATTCACCTGAAAATGTTCTATCGGAACTCCACCGGTGACGAGTATCAGGTTCTTGCCGCGAGCGAAGCTAACCTACAGCGATCTTGGACGTCGCCCTCTGAAGATCGATGAGCCCCCTTGCCCCATAAGAAGGGGAGCATGGGGGTGATATCCCATTGACGATGCAATGGCCGAATGAGGTTTGGCTTTCGGTTAGAGAGCTTCAGAACATGGAACACACTTTACCACGCTTCATGAGGGGAAATGCATGAAAATTCAGCGAGCCTGAAGGTATGTAATTGCTACCACAGGGCCTTATCTTCATATTTCTAGTGTAAAGCGCCGGCCCCCAAGGCTGCCCAGGCCTCCTATGTGACCCCTCGCTATCGAGCATGTTGATTCGGAATATTTCATTCAGAATTCTGCGTCGAAAGATCCTCTGGATTCCTCATCAGACACTATGATTCGCCCGCCATCCGCCCAAGGCCCTGAAGCCTTGGGGAACACACCAGTTACTGGACCTTAGAGTTGGGTCAATCCTATGCCGTATATACGCTGACGCCATGGTCGCCCCGTCGTTTCACCGGCCACAGCAGCACACCGACCAACCACAGCCCTAAATGAATATGTCAGCGGTCATCAATATTCCACGAAGCACTTCAGGTCGTTTATGCCATTTTCTGACACTCACCACGAGGATCGAGCGCAAGCTATTTCCGTCACGCACGTTTCTGCACATTGCTTCTATGTCAAATCAGTTCTTCTTAACCGATTATCCTACACATTGCATGGCATGCATTGCACAGAGAGTATAGAATGCGCGCCCATATGGGCCAGCCGCTGGATACAACCACCAAATTTAAATCCAGAAGCTGGCTCACAGGGACCCGCATGATCAGCGTTGCACCAGCTTAAAAGCTCGGTTCTACCGTCCCTCGTTCATCACCGGCACCTTGTGACGCACTTCTCGCGAGTCCAGTGTGACTCTGCTTCCTGGCTCGCCGGTTCCATCGTCCTCCGACTCCGATAATCGCAACACAATGAAGGCCACCGCGCTCCTCGTAGCTGCAGCTACGTCTGTCCCCTCTGTGTATGGGTGGGGCACTCTGGGCCATCAAACCGTCGCCCTGCTCGCGCAGCAATACCTCCTCCCGGAGACAATCTCCGCCGTTCAGGGGATCCTCAACGACACGACACCTGCCTACATGGGCCGCATTGCGCTTTGGGCAGACCAGTTCAGGACGACACCCGACGGGAAGTTTTCCTCGCCGTTTCATTTCATCGACGCGAACGTCACCCCGCCTGGGACCTGCGGGGTCGCCATGTCCGATTGTCCTGAGGAAGGATGTGTAGTATCTGCTATTACAAATTATGTGAGTCGAGGCGGACCGGGGTTGTGGTTGGACTCATGGACTCATGGAGTGTTGGTCGACAGACTTTGCGAGTGCAGAACAGCTCCCTTGGTCCGGTACAGAGGCAGCAAGCCTTGGAATTTATCATCCATGTAAGCTGCTGCGCGGTCCTATACCGTGGATTGTGGAACTCACAATCCTATCTTCACAGTTCATGGGGGATATCGCGCAGCCATTGCACACAGCGGGCATAGATCTCGGTGGGAACAACATCAAGGTCACCTTCAACGGCTTCAAGACGAACCTACACTCCGTATGGGATACCGCAATCCCCAACTCGATCTTCGGCCTCGCGCCGAACGCGACTATCACCTTCGAAAACTCCTTCGGGTTCGCGAGCAAGCTCGCGGCTGCGATTAACGAGGGAGAGTACAAGGACAGGGTGCAAAAGTGGATTGGCTGTTACGACGTGCGCTCGTTGCAGGCGATCAAGGACGCGACTTTGCGATGGGCGGATGACACGAACAAGGCGGTGTGCACGTATGTCCTGAAGGATGGCGACGTGGCGATTAATAATACCGAGGTGGGCGGCGCGTATGCCGTTGGCGCGTACCCCATCGTTGAGGAGGCACTAGCGAGGGCCAGTGTGCGGTTGAGCGTCTGGCTCAACTTGATCTTTGCGGGTGACACTGGGTTTTCAAATTTCTACTAGACGATTGGAGGTGACTCGCCCCAATGTCTTAGCGTTGAGATAATGCGACACCATTTGCTCCAATCCTCGATCCATAAATCCCGGTATTTTTATCTCAGTCAACCCGGCCAGATGTCACCAAGTCACTTTTGCAGCACCGGCGTGTTCCGATCACATTCTCGTCGCCCACTTGCCGTTTTATCACTTGCCAAACCACACGATGTTTTGAATCCTACGATCCCGTCTACTGAGCAAAATACTCTGGTCGTCAATTACCGTTTCTACAGATACAACAAACTAGTTCAAGCAGCCGCGTTGGGCTTGAGAGCCTCCTCGCAATGTCTCTTCCATGATATCTTGACAGCCCGTTCAGCCCATCTTCCGCGCTCTCGCTATGCCCTGCACAACGGGGTATTTCCTCTCTATATATGACGAGGTCTGCAAACGCAAGCATGCCCTCTTCGAACAATTTCTCATCCAACCCCTTGCACATACAAATGTTCCTCTACCGTCGGGGCGCTACGCCTACTTGGTCAGGTCAACCCGATTTTCCGACGTACCGTCGGTGATGGATCCCCCGGGCCATCTATGGCCCAACGGCAGACAGAGGAAGAGTAAAATATCTCCGCAGGACGTGCGGCGGACACACCCCTTGTTGGTTATGCTCGTGCGTAGCCAGCAACGAGCTTCAGAAGGCTCCGCCAATCTGCCCCAGCCACAGATGGGTGCGTACGAGTATAGAGGGTTGGGTCGACGACGCGTACCTGATTTTCAGCCCTCAATTTTGTCAAACACCTTATGCAAGGCGTTTAATATAACCATCGAGATGGTGAGAGGGGTTTTTTTGTCGTGGCCGGCACCGCCATTGGAATGGATTGGACACACGAACACCGTCACTTGCATGAGTTGTTCCCCCAACGGGCGGCAGATCACGTCCGGACCCCGAGACTGGACTATTCGACTGGTCCTGTAATTGGTGAGCCCCTTAAGGGGTAAACTGACCCCATCCTATTCTCCGGAATGGTCGGTACATTGTCTGCGGATCTAATGGAAGGTACATTCGAGTCTGGGACGCTAAGACTGGTGTCGTGGTAGGCACATCTCTACAGGGGCATAATGAGGGTGAGCAGTCCGTCGCTTACTCTCCCGATGGGCGACACACCACCTCTGGATCGAATGATATGACTATTCGAGTCTGGGACGCCAAGACTGGTGCCGCAATTGCCAGGCTTCTAAAGGCAGACCGCGAGCATGATGTCTGTTGTTCAGTCACCCGATGGGCCGCACATTGTTTCTGGATCTGATGACAACACCAACCGTGTGTGGGGGTCATTTCAACATGGACCACCCTCCTCTGGTAACCCGATCCATGTGTTTTCACAGCCTGACTCACAGGGTCGGGTCACAGATTCGGACCGATTGATTGCCGCCATGGCCCCCATTCACCTGCCCTCATTACAATGCTTCTTACATCTCGTATTCGATCAATTTCCCTCGAGTTTGAACACTTTGCCCTTGGAACTGCTTGGACTCAAATTTTTAACAGTGCATAGCACTAGCCGTCCTTTCTTTGTCACGTTTTTGATTCTCATTTGGAGTATGAGATGCTCTCGGGATTAAAGCTCTGGTCCCGTCTTCCTTAACCTCCTCATTGAGTCACAAATGGGCTTCTAACGGGGTTCCCTTCATGTATAAACTCAGAAATATGTCTTTTTTACATCCCTTTCTCTCCTGAACCATTGAGGACTACAGCCCTGCAGGGAAGAATGGAAATTGTTCGTTAAACCCATTGTTCGCGGGGCTGCTTTGCAGTTATGAGTACCTAAAATAGCAATGACAATTTCTCCTTTTGCGGACCTGTTCCAAATGTGCCGTTAGTCGCTGCTGTGTGTGCTTGTTGTCTTCACTGCATTAGGATGGTGCTGTCAGTGCCCATCATATGAATCATCCTCGCCTAAATGGCTACTCTCACTACTATTATAGCTACTTCAGATATTATTCTACCCCGTGTTGCGGTAACAATAGCCTCAATATTTATATTGGTAAAGATTGTCGTATCTGCCTGATTCACCATAGCCGCTGCGCTGCTTTGGTGATACATTCCTTGATAGCACCATAGCCGTAACAACCGAGTATTTAGTTGGTCGGTAGATGAATAAATGTGTGAATGAATCCTACCAGCTCTCCTCTAGTTAATATAATTGCGGTTCCTGATGTAACCAGAGTCCTAGAAACATGAGCGATATCTGAAGGGATCTAATAATACCTGTAGAAGAAACGGTGGTTACAGGCTCTAAACCAGAGTTCGGTTGCAACTGCTCCCCAGTTAGTCAATATTTCTCCCGTAATCGCCTAAGAGGTCCAAATTTAGGCTCGGGACGACTCTCTATGTGTGTGGTAGACACCAAACTTTGGTAAGTGCTCAATTTTCGAGTGTTACGGCACGAATCGGGTTGGGTGGTTTTCAAAGAATCCCCGTCCCGGCCCGGCTCCTAACCGCAACCGACGGCGTGTCTGTTGAAGCCAGGCTCAACATATCATCCGGAATGATTCAGACACACAGACACATGTGGGTCGATACCCTGTTCTCAACTCTCTACGCCCCCCCCAGCCCACTCCCAATGCAGCCGCGGGCCTTGTGTTTTTACTTATGTCTTCCGTTATTCCCTTACCACTTCCCTGTTCGATCGCTCCGAGATTTTACGAGATCTCAGTGACCCTCCCAATGACCTCATGTCAACGTACTTTGCGGCCAATATAATGCCCCTGTGTGATTTTATAAAATCCTCCTGTTGGCACGCAATTCTGTAGTCTGAATCTCGAATTGGACACCCATTCATACTCCAGCGGAGGTGAAACTCCCGAAAAGTTCCGTTTCTTGAACTAGCCACGTTGTCATGGAGATCAGGGGCAGTTCAAGGTAATCAATAGTATTGTACAATGAAACAGCAATCTTTCGAGCCTGCTATACATACCAATGCCGTTCAACAAAAATCTCAAAGAGGTTACCCGATCTTGTCACAGTTGAACATGTGCGAACCTGAGGGGTTGGATGAGAAACCGTTCAAAGAGGGCACGTTGGCGTGTGAAAACCCTTGTACTAGGCAAGAACCATCCTGTTGTGCAGAGCATGGCGACGGCGCGGAAGCTGGGCTGGACGGGCCGTCAAAATTCGTGTGGGCCCCCCGTGTAACTTGTGTTCGGCGATGATTTGGCCTCCACTACACGTGCAGTCCCCATTTGGGACGCTATGCTCTGATAAGGTGAGCCATTTCCGCATTACTTTCTATCGTCTATCGCTCCTCGGTAGTGTGTACTGAGTGGGGAAACGCAAAAGACGAGGAATTAGTAGTGGGTGTGCAGAGAGCGATGACATGGAGGAACGAAATACTCACCATAGTTGTAGCAGCGTCCAGGGAATAAAGAGACGAGACAAGGGCAGCGACGAGGACAGCCGAGGGTCTGAAGGTCCGACATGTTGCTCACATTAAACTAACATCCTAGATCCTGGATGCGAATGGGTTCGAGACGTATGAGCAGCACACCGCGCCGTTCAAAGTCAGTGAAGCCTGAGGAATTCAAGGGAAAAGTAATAGGAAACTGAATGTGTGATGCCACGTATGGTATCCTTCAGTATGTATTGTGAAAATCTGCTTCCTGACATCATCGGTAAGTATTGGAAGCGGGGAAGAAGCACCCTAAAGACAGCGATGGGCCAACTATGTAAGGAATACCATTCGGGAATGGTCGTGCCGGAGTGGTGCAGTATCGAAACCAGTGAGGTCATCCACTTGATCTCTATAATACGAGCCATCAACTGGGAAACAATGGAGTTCAGAAGGCTGGCGTATAAAGCCGATAACTCATTTTTTGCTCTGGACAACCACTTCTGCACATAGACACACGAGCTGTCGGAATTTGGAATGCAGTATACGAGCCCCAGCGAGTTCCGGTGCTGAGGGGATCTCGAGGCTGGGAGTCACTTAGCCACCTCTCGGCTATATAAGATACCATCTGTATGTCTTGTGTCTTTACGCGTTTGTAGCGGGCCCCAACAAACACGTTTCGTTTCGTCGTATTCCTGGCTGCGCGGAGATTCCAGCACACAAGCCACGGAGTTTGTGCTTCTTGTTGGTCGTTCTGCTAAGATCCTGCTAAGACTCAAGCGCCGGGTGATAGACCGATGAGTCCAGCGTCGTAAATCGGAGGGTATCCGTTCAGTACAGGTCGTTTTATTTCAGAGTGAGATTAGCCTATATGAAGGACTGCCCCTGATAATGATGAAGGGGCAATAGGGGGTGGGAGCATCAACTTGATTCGATTGGTGGCATATTCGAACACTGGAGAAGGCTCACTGCCTAGTCCGATTAATCGGCTTCAGGAAAGCTTCGTCACGTCTGG
>Ga0307515_10024968_pt1 | contig 10370 bp, 7 predicted proteins | sample 17_EM_MG_FD_194513 | JGI IMG/M metagenome (GOLD analysis project Ga0307515, IMG submission 194513) | Populus trichocarpa ectomycorrhiza microbial communities from riparian zone in the Pacific Northwest, United States - 17_EM | ecosystem: Host-associated > Plants > Roots > Unclassified | place...
TAGTTCGTTCTGAACTATCATAAAGAAAAGAAAATTTTAATTATGTAAATAAACAAAACAAGCATGTAGGTGTTTGAATGGTTGAGGACACTCATCATTTTTATCTTATGTGTTTTTTTTTTTGAAGGGAAATGCAGATGAAGAGGTGATCACTCCAGTTAGGCACTCTAGCAGAATCAGACACCAAGTCATTTCTCCATGACCTGTTCAAAAAGAATTTCTGGATGATGGCACAATTCTTTTGTGATTTTGTTGTGATTGAATCACTATTTAGTTGCTGACAAGCTACTTTAACAACATAGCTTAATTTGATTGCTTGTAATCGAGCTCAACCCTGTTGTTAGGGGGAGTGCTTCAACTATATTGAGTCTTCAGTAGATTTCCGTTGTTAAAGGTTGCTCTGATTGTTTAGGCTACTTTGAATTGCCCCTATATAAATCATTGTTTCGGGTTTACCTTTCTTTTCGCTTAACAGTTCTTTTAGCTAGAGTTCTGTGACTTGACTTTCAAGTTTTAGGAGAGGAGCTAGCTAGTGCTTGCCCTCAAGCACCATTTAAAAATGTTACTCTTTCATTAATGAATTTTCCGTGCACGCAGCCTTACAGTCATTAATAAATGGTGGTGTTTATTTTTGAAGTTGCTAATGCAAAATCTATGCTGGAACATAAAGTGCGTTGTAGAAGTATTCATTTAATTGAATTTGATGGTTGGCCTCATGTTTAGCCAGATCAAAATTGGATTCGAGTTAATATTTGTTTTGACCCAGATATTTTCATGACTATAGAGAGAAAAGAGTAGTTAAAAAACTGATATCTGCTGATATTGCGATCAGTGTGCGTTCTCAGGAAGCGTGAGTTGTCACCTGAAACTAGGGTTCAGTATTCCACGACAAATGGTAGTTCGTTCTGAACTATCATAAAGAAAAGAAAATTTTAATTATGTAAATAAACAAAACAAGCATGTAGGTGTTTGAATGGTTGAGGACACTCATCATTCATCTGCACATGGCATCCAACACTACAATGAAGCCTGGAGTGAAGATTTTAAGTAGACATATCTCACTGTTCGAATATGTTTGTGTTCAGTATAAGCATGTGCATGAGTGAAAAACAAACGGAAGAGTTCTGGTCTTCTCATGGAGCACTACGTGTCCTTTACATATTTATGGTTCAGTTTATGATAAACTGGTAATTTGTCGGTTTGCTTGTCCCAACCATGCCTGCTATTTATGGTGATTCTGTTACTCTTTTTTTATCTATTGAAGTATGGTTGTGAAGGTGGGCATTGGGAGTCTATTTTTCACGCCACAAGGTGAAAAGCCATTTGGATCATGGAGAGAGAATCACGAGCTTGATATAAATGCGAAGATTGCAACAAGACAGCTGTTGAGCTCATCACCCAGGCCTTGTTGTAACTGTTCAGTTTTTTCCCTCGTGTTTTTTTTTTCTCCCTGCAGGGAATTGTTAAAGCTATCAGATTCTTACTTGTGTATAAACAAACCTCTTCAGTTGCTTGAAGTTGATGAAAGTTCAAGACTTGGAAGCCTTCCTGTTCCTCCTGAAATAGCCTCTCGGGTTACTCAACATTTAGAAAGTCACTCCGAGGAATGCACCGCTCTTCTGGCTTCTGCTTCTCCATATCGAGATTTAGACGATCTTAATGTTCCTGCATGGCCCGACGATTGGTAGAAGAATAATTGACAAGGGATTTCCATTTCTCTACTTGTCTTTGGGATGGAGCTCTCTTATCTCCAGTGAGACTGACTTCTGGGTGTTTGAATACTATTGAGAACCTAGAGATTGCAGGTGTGTACAGAATGAAAAGTGAGCTTTGCTCCTGAACTGGCTCAGAGTTTTCCAAGCTTTGTTTGGTCAAACAAAGTACATGACTATGCTAGCATCCGCAAACTATCCCACTCTTAGTGTTCCTTTTTCGCTCTCAGTCTCTAGGAATGGAGTGGTAAGTCGTACAAAATGGAGACGGGCATTTAGTTTCAGATAATTAATTTGCAGTGTGCGTACGTTAGGGCTAACAAACCACTTTTAAGGAGCGAAAAGAAGTCTTTGAGAAGACATTCATACATAATATTCTTGTTTGAAGAGTCAAAAGAAACAGATTTGAACCCAAAAGAAGTTGTTCAGTGAAAGAAAAAATGAGCTAATAAATAAAATTTCTTATCATTTGCTATTATATCTTGATTGTAACGATGAGCTCTGAGTCTATTTTGAGGCTTGTCGGTTTGGCCTCTGCTTCAAAATTCTCAAAATTTAAAAGGCTTGGGCATCTTGACTGGAGAAAAATACCGAGTCTGTTGTGTTCATATTTGGAATCAATTCTAGACTTTCGGCATGCCTTTGGCAACTTGGAGTGTTCTCATACATGTAAAGCCATGGTTCTTTCCAGTTTTTCCTTTCTTTCAATACTTGTATTTCTTGTGTTATCATGGATAGTTTCACTTTCAATTCAGGATAGTTTTCTACAATGTCTCTCAAGAATTGTGAGTTGTCCTTTCCTCCTTCCACTGCCTCGTATGCTTCAAACAACTGTTCATTCAGAGCTGTTTTTTAATCATAAATTGACCGTAAGCTGCAACACTTCCTCGTGTTCATAAGAAGCATGAGGTTGCTTGAGCACTATATATTGGGTAATGATATATCCAAATGGTGGTCTTGTGATCTGGTAGTATGTTGACAACCTTCTTTGAGAAATTTGATAACATAGCTTATGAAGCTTGATTAGATATCAAATATATAAAAACAGAAATAGTGGTGTGGATGGTGCTACTGATCTGAACTGCCCTTTTCAGATGTTGCCAAGCCGTGAACCGCCAATGGTGCTGTTGGCGGTGCAACAAGTAGCGGATGCTGCCGCTGCTGACTTTAGCTGTCTTTTTTATGATGAAGACAAGTAGATTAGTTTTTGGTGTTGATTTTAATCCCATTTGGCTTTGACTAGCCTTGGTGCCCGCTATCGACGCGGAGTTGGATTTTTTTACGTAAAACAATGTCCTGCTGTTGTCAATGTGTTTTAAAAATAATAATACGATACTCGAGGAATAGACCTCTCATCAAATCAAATAAACTGACTTTGTTACAGTTAAAAAAACAAAAAACAATAGTAGATGTATCTAGTTTAAAAAGAAAAGTAAAAAAATAAAAAGACAAACTATATATCTTAATTTATAATTTATTAAATATAAAAAAATAAAATAAAATAAAATAATATAAAAAATTGATATTAATTAAGTCGAATTAATATGATAAATATATAACCTTGTTAATCAGATGAAACAAATTTGAAATATCTTTCTAAACTCAAAGCACAAATCATAAAATTAAAATAATTCAATAAAAAAAATAAAAATTCCACCCTATTCTTTTCTCCTGTAGGAGCATCATCAAGCATGTATCTTTTTTTTATTGCCAATATTTTTTATGTCACAATAATCATGACGTGTCACATCAACTACGAGCTGCCATCGTCAGCAAAACTAACTTTTCTTTATCAATGCACTAGGCAGGCAAGCGAAGTTAAAAACGATGCCAGGAGAGATACACATATCCGATCTATTTATTTTTTTTAAAAAAATATTTTTAAAAAAGTTAAATATTTTTTTTTATTTTCAACTTATTTTTATATATTAATATCAATAATAAATTTTAAAAAATAAAAAAAATATTTTTTAATATACTTTAAAATAATTTTTTTTAAATAATCACTATCACAATATTTTAATATAATATAACCATAAAGTAATTTCTAGCAATAAAAGCTATTCAAAGCCAACCAAGGATAAAAAAAAACCAGACAAAAACCTCGAAAGCCTTGCCATATACACACTCCCCCTACACTCATTGTATTCTTTATTTTATTGTATATTTTTTTCTTTACACACCTGTTGATTTAAATACTGAATAGTTTTTTTTTTTTTTTCATGACACTTATTTTCACAGGAATAGCTTATCAACCCAATCTTACCAGTCAATATATATATATATATACTTTTTTTATGTAATTTTTATTTTTTTATCGATTTCATTAAAATTTAACCCTGAGTTCCAAGGCTTCTGCGAAACTAGTCAACATGTTGATGTTGTTGTTTGTCGCAGAAACCAATGTCAAAGATTTTGCTCTTTTTCTGGCCTGCAAGAATCGGAACTAGATCAACATACAAATATATTAAATGCAAGACACCTAAACTATTTAGAGTATAGTTTATTATACAAGGCTTTGTTACATAAACAATGACCACCGTCCACACCTTTACCTTGGCAGTTCTATACACTCGACCGAGACATTCGAGCATGTTTGGCAGTGTGGTTACGAGTGATTTTCAAATTACTTTTCGTACCAAAATGCATGTCAATGATGTTTTTTCATTTTTTAAAAATTATTTTTGACATCAGCACATTAAAACGATCCAAAACGAACAAATCATATTAAATTTTAACAAAAAAAAAATTTTAAAATTTTTAAAAACGCATGTTGAACCATGTTCTCAAACACTGTCGAAATTGCGAGGTCGTGGATGTGCAGAACTGCACACTTCATTGTATTGAAAACGAGCGTTAAAAAATTGTGTTCTTAACAACGGCAGAAAGAAAAAAAAACACACACCAAGAACGGAAGATGAATAAATTTAGCTCAATCTATCAAGCTCTCCTGCAAAATACGAGGCCAGTAAAAATAACTGCATATTTTAGAGAGTACTTAGTTTACTGGGCTGTACTAGATGCTTGTTTAATATTTTTTTAAAATATAAAAAAATATTATTAAGTTTAATTTAGGGGGATAACTTTGAAATACATAGACCCACCTTAATATATAACTTGGATAAAAATTTAAATTATGTAAAAATTATTTTGATATAATCTAATTAACTTTAAAGATTTAGTAATAACCTAAATAACCGGTAAAAAAATATGATTTGATTTAATTTTTTTTTATAGGAAGATATGTTTTTTTTAAACATTGAAACAATAATATACTGAATTGATCCAAATTTCATGACTTAACTCATTAAATTTGTAATTTGGATGATGAATTTCACTGAAGTTAATAACTTTTTAAAAATTATTTCTTATTTAATTTTATAATAATAAAAATATATAATTATAAAATTAAATATAAATCAAATATCATGATATTTATTTAAAATTACGATAATTTCATAAAAAAATCAATCAAATATCAAGACTGAAATTAAAATAAATAAATTAAATACAAACTTAAAATAAAAAAAAGGAATGAAAAAAAACTCCATTATATATAAGTGAAGAAGGTTAGTGATGATTCAGTATTTTTAGTACTAGTATAATATAATAAAAGACAGTACATTGATTAATTAAAAATTTATATAACTTATTAATCTTTTGTTTCTTAAATTTAATTTATCACTAATAAATATCACTTATTAATTCTTCCAATTTAAAATTTTCACATGCCAAATTCCTTTTTTGAGTACAAATATTTCAAAATATGATTTGAGCTAACACGGATATATTTTTATTTTATTTTATAGTTAGTCGAGTGATATTCCCTGATTTTTTTGAATAAATTTATCTCTCCAACGACCTTTTACTTTGTCTAATTTCCCATTCCAGCCCGAATCCCATCTACTTTTTTGCTCTTGAACAAATCCCTCATAATTAAAATTAAAAATGACTTAACTATTAAAAAAATCCAAAACGAATTAAAATATATTTTGCAATTTTTCAGATTCAACGTAGTTCCATTTTTTCTTTTATATTTACTTTTAACATCCAATCCCCGACGCAAAGAACAGAAAGCGCAAAAATGAAAGAAAGAACGAAAGAAAAGGGATACCCCTCCCCCCTCCCCTTTCTGTAAAAGCTCACTCACACAACACCAAGCCCTACTTATAACGTCTATATATCTCTCTCTCTCTCAAAAAAAAAAAAAAAAAACAGAGAGGGACAAAAACTCTATTTCCACTCGACGAGAAATATCGATGTCTTAAACAAGATCCACACAGTAGTTACTACTAAATTAAGTTTAATCAGAGAGATTAATAGCTGTTAGGTTTTTGTTAAAAATGGCCTCCACCTCGCAGTCCCTCCGTTTTCTGGCTGGGCCTGCAACCACCGGCCCTGGTGGTGGCAGTTTTGACGCTCTTAATCGCATCCTTGCCGACCTCTGCATACGCGGCAACCCTAAGGTCTCGCTAAATCTCTCTCTCGTTAATTTCAGTGAAGTTAATTGTCGTGTAGTTTTTTTTGTTCAATTAGTGATCAGTGATAGAGTTACTAGAAATAAGCAAAGCTAATTTGAATTAGGTTTTTGTACTAATTACTAATTGAGTTACTAGAAATATTAGAAATCAAGAAAGGTGAAAGTGGAAACGTGAGTGCGTTGAGTTATGCGTTTTGTTGTTTTTTCTTTACTAAATTAATTTTCCTGGTCTTGAATGGAGGGGTGTGTTTCTTGTCAGGTTTTTTTGTTTAATTAGTTATTCGTGATTGATTTAATACTTGGTAGAAATTGGTACAAAGAATTTTTAACTAGGCATTCGTATTAATTACTAACCAGTATTGAAGTTATAGAAAGACCACAACAGAAAATGAGAATTTTAGGCTTTTTTATTGTACGTGTTGCTCTTTTTTTTTTATTTAAATTTTTTTATGATTTTGATGGTGAAATGCTCGTGCTGTTATGTAAAAGGAGGGCGCAACATTAGCATTGAGAAAACATCTAGAGGAAGAAGCGCGCGATCTAAGTGGAGAATCATTTCCACGCTTTATGGACCATTTATACGAAAGAATTTCAAGTTTATTAGAAACCAATGAGGTTGCTGAGAATTTGGGAGCATTAAGAGCAATTGATGAGTTAATAGACATAGAACTTGGAGAGAATGCATCCAAAGTGTCTAAGTTTGCTGTTTATATGCGGAGTGTGTTCGAGGTAAAGCGGGATCTTGATGTGTTGACACTTGCTAGTAGAGTTCTTGGCCATCTGGCTAGGGCTGGTGGAGCAATGACTGCGGATGAAGTGAAATTTCAGGTTGGTTAGGCCTTATTTGGTTTGATCGTGTTGTTGTTTGTGCGGTGTCTGATATTTTTGGTTGTGTTAGGTTAAAATGGCACTAGGTTGGCTTCGCAAAGATAAAGCAGAATTTCGCCTTTTTGCTGCCGTCTTAATTTTAAAAGTAAGTGTGACTTACTTTTCCTTTCCTTTTTTTTTGTGTTGACAAATTAGCTGCACAGTTTTTTGTTATTCTATTTGATAGCGTATTGTTTTGTCCTTCTGATGATGTTGGAAAGACCATCTCATGCCATCTTAAAGACTTTTAGTTTGCTTTACTTTTTTTTTTTTTTTGAAAATTTCTACATCTTATGGACATTATTGAATCTTTATTATTGTAGGAAATAGCAGAAAATGCTTCTACAGTTTTCAATGTTCATGTAACTGAATTTGTCGAAGCTATTTGGGTTGCACTGAGGCATCCGACATTGGCAATTAGAGAGAAGGCCGTGGAGGCACTGCGTGCTTGCCTTCGAGTTATCGAGAAGCGTGAGACACGTTGGCGCGTGCAGTGGTCAGTTATAATATGTTGATTTTACAGAAGTATATACATTTTGCATCCCGAAGTTGGTTTTTATGGTGGGGGAAAAGGGGCTCTCTTCAAAGGACCAAACTTGTCTAAAAAGATTTTCAAGTTTTTGGGCCTTTAGTACCATATTGACTTGTTAAATGGAGTAGTGTCATTTTCAATTTGCAAAATGGTTAGGGCCTTGAATGGTGCTTGTAATAGTAATTAGGTGGGGTTGTTTTCCAGCTTTAGGTGTCCAATGTTTATCAGGTATGTTAAAGAAGCGGTGATGATAGGAAGAATAAGAAGAAAGAAAAATACTTGGAAGCTTAAAAAACACTTGTTGAAATTTCACCTAGACTTATGTTGTCGGGATGTCAGCATTGGTTACTATTTTACCTGATTGTCACAAGATATTCTATTGTAGGTGTAAAATGAGATTTTCTTTCTGCTACTTACCTGACTAGCATAAAGATTTTATTAGGACTTCCCATCAAATGTTCGCTGTAATGCACTATACTAAAACAAACAAGCTATATTAGTTCAACATTCCATTTGAGTATCTTGTGTGTCATAAAGATTTGATTGGGACTCTCTAAAGAGTCCTAACACAATTTGATCTAGGAGGCTTACTTTAATGTTTGAATATTACTCCTATAAAGTTTTGTTTTCTCCAATGCCTAATGAAGCAACAAAGCAGGCATTTGCTGTTGGGGTTCGTCTAGTAATAGTTCTTGTTGCAAGGGGCACTAGGAACTAATTCCTACTGCATCTTTATTCGTTTTAGATAAGGGAGGATACTTGGTGGATAATTGTTATAACTAAATATCTCACATTGCTTTTTCACTAGTTTGTTGATTTTGGCTGCATGATATGACTTTCAAACTGTATGTTTGCGTTATTCTCTACAAGCAATCTTTCATCAAGCTTATTGAGTAAACAAGTCAATTTGGTTGGGCATTTGGCAGGTATTATCGTATGTTTGAGGCTACACAAGATGGATTGGGTAAAAATGCTCCTGTTCACAGCATACATGGTTCTTTACTTGCTGTTGGAGAGCTCTTAAGGTTGGTATAAATGGCTGCGTTTGTTATTGTGGAAATGTTTCTGACAGGACCTTTTGATTTTTCTAGCTTGAATGAATTGTTCCAGTCAGTTTGTTTGCCTATTTTTTAGCTATCATGTTGCTGTAAGTTATATGTATTATGATTATTGCCCTAATTTTTTTTTTTTTGGATCAAGTGTTGTTATGAGCTTAAAAACCAAGGCCCTTTCCCATGCTACGTGACATTCAAAGCTAGCCAATATAAGTCTAGTCAACAGCAGTATATCACAAACTGTTGCCTATGAGCAAACAAATGAAGCTCTTTATCCCTTTCCATATGCTTTATCAGTTACACGAAAAAAGATAAATAAAAGAGGTAAACAATTATGCAAACATGCTCAAAAAACAGTGTCATGCAGTAACTTTGATAACAGGTTTTAGCAGACATGAATCATGAAAAATAATAAATTATGGGATTTAATGTTCAAGGCTTTCTTAGCTTTGCCATAGAAAATGTGATGGAAAACTTTCTCAGCCCATTTGGTGTTTGCTGAAAAACAACTTTTTTTCTTCCTCTGTGCTATCCATTTTTCTGTACAAAATTTATATGATCTATTACATAGATTGTATACATGCATGCATGCATACAAACACACATGCATGTGATATTAATTTATTCATGTAAATAAATGTTTAACATGTATTATGGAAGAATAATGAAGTAGAATATCATTTTAAGTCTTATAAGTACAGCGTTTTCCTCCCTTTTAAACTGGACAACACTTGGCTGCCAGCAAACCAAAGGGCCCAACTTTCTAAATAAAATCCCATTCCTGCGAGCAACATACCAAACTATTAAGACATTACACTTAACTTCACACCAATCCTTACTACAATCATAATAGAAATGTTGATTATTTTGAGGTTGGTAGTCAGGGTTATTTTAGGGCATGATTATAGAAAAAACTAAAAGAGGGAGCGTTTTTACTTAGCAAAATTCACTATGCACACTCACAAATCACTATGGATTCAAAAGGATATTTTTTTTCATTTTGGTCACCAAACTTTTTTTTTCTTTGTGATTGGATCCTTTTGTAGCTAAATTAATGATTAATTGCTTTTAATTTGTTGATGAATGAAAAGATTCAAACTCAGAGGACCAAAGTGAAAAACATGGGGAAACTAGGTGACAATTTCAAATTTGTTGTGAAAAGTTAACTTTGGTCCTCCTTTCTAATTGACACAATTACAACTCCTTTGGTTTTCGAGAATTAACTTTTGGTAAAAAAATTTATTTTCTTTGCTTTTTAGTCCTTTGATTTGAGAGAGGAGACATAGAGTAGTCGTATTTTGGTTGAAGAGAGAGAAAATTGTTGTTGGCACGAATTCTAATTATGAAAAAAATCGATCTTGGTGTTCACGGGTTCCATTCAATAAGAGAAGTTTCAAATGTGTGTTATTTGACCTAACCTTACCTGAGATGACATATTTGGGATCAAGAAGTTTTTTGAATTTTGGATGATTTTGGGTTTTTTTTTACCAATTTTTTTGGTTATTTGGGGCTGTAAATAGGTTTATTAAGGTCTTTAGGGTGCCTTTAAGGTGTTTTTGGGTAAAAATTGTGTTGAAAAACAAGTTCTTGGGTATGAAATACCCTTACCAAGACTTTTTAGGGACCTTCGGTTATCGAAATCTAGACCAGTAGACGACGTGGTTTTTTTTTTTTTTTAAATAAACGGTGGATGACGCATCGTCCACTGTATGATAAGAAAAAGC
>Ga0307515_10024969_pt1 | contig 10369 bp, 13 predicted proteins | sample 17_EM_MG_FD_194513 | JGI IMG/M metagenome (GOLD analysis project Ga0307515, IMG submission 194513) | Populus trichocarpa ectomycorrhiza microbial communities from riparian zone in the Pacific Northwest, United States - 17_EM | ecosystem: Host-associated > Plants > Roots > Unclassified | place...
ACCGGTCAAGGTCAAACAACGCGCCGCAGGCTGCTGGCGCACCCTCGAAGGCCTCGCCGACTTCGCGATCATCTGGTCGTATCTGTCCACCGCCGCGAAACACGGCCTCGATCACCTCGACGTCCTGGTCGAATTGTTCACCACCGGACCGTGGCTACCACCCGACCCAGCCCCCGGCTGACCGGCCGCCACCGCCACCGCCACCAACCCACGAACACCGGGCTGGCCCATCAACATGCGCTCCCACCAGCACGGGAAACCAACCGCGAGTCACGCTCTCGTCCCCGGTGAATAGCTACGCTTGCCGCACTGCCTGAGAACACACTTATCGGCGTGCAAATCGGTGACCAACACGTCGACGCCACCGGTCTCCTGCCGTGGGGCGACGAAGGCTTCGTAGACATCCTGTGTTACGCGCCCGATCTCGCCGAAGTCCTTACAGAGTGGAACCTGCCAGCTCACCAACGGAAACGGATCGTCGCCGCCGCCAACAACGTGAGCCCGCCCGAGCAGCGTTCGGTCATGGCCGAGCTGCTCACGGCGCAGGAGACCATGGATCTCCAACGTGAGCCGGGTCGGTGGCTCCTGCCTGGTACTCCGTCTTGAGGACGCCGTGCCGCCTACGGTGCCAACATGAGCCATCGGCGCCTTTCCCGCCGTCTGGCGAACGCGCTGGAGGAAGGCGCCTCGCCGGCCGGGCTCTTCGTCTACGAGGCGATCAACGTCCGGTTGCATGCCGGCCGCATCGTGATTCCCGACCTGGCTGTGGTGGATCTGGACGAGGAGGCCGTCACGGCGGACGCTTCCCGGGTACTTCTGATCGGTGAGATCGTTTCACCGAGCAACGCTGCCATGGACCGTGTGCTCAAGATGCAGCTCTACGCTGCCGCTGGCATCGGGTGGTATCTCCTGGTTGAGCACGAGGCGCCGGATTCGCTGACACTGCGGCTCAACCGCCTCGATGACCAGCACTACGTCGAGGAAACCGTCGTGAAGTCCGGCGCGAGCCTGGCCTCCGAGCATCCGTTCCGGTTTGAACTCGACACCCGGTCACTCGTCCGTCGCTGATCGGCTTCTCAAGCGGCGGCAAACCAACGGCAAAGGTGACGTTTGCCCAGCCCAGTCCCGCCACCACCGGCACAAGAAGGCCCCTCACCAGCTGTAACAGCCCGGAGGGGCCTCCTTCGTAAGTCCAGCCATGAGCCATGTCAGCAGACGGACGGCGATGCCGGCCGCCGGTTAGCGGGCCTCCCAGACCACCGGCCTGGCCTTGTAGATGGCAGCGCCGGTACGGACCCGGTTGCCGGCGTACGAGCCGTTCTGGTTGTACCGCCAAACGTTGCCATCGCCCCAGGTGCCGTCGGAGTTTGGCCGCCTTCACCTGGGTGGTGATGACCGGGCCGCCCGGCTGGTTGCCGATGCTCTTGACCTTGGGGTTGTCGATGTAGCCGGCGGCCCGGACACCCCTGCGGCTGTTGATGTCGTACTGGTAGACGTGGCTCTTGCTGCTGAACCACAGCTTGCTCAGGGAGCCCTGGACCTGAGTCAGGTCGTGGCCGGCCTTCGGGGCTCGTACGCAGGACTTCCCGGTGAGCTTGGGCGCGGTGGCCGTGGCTCTTACGGCGTAGCTGCACAGTGCGGTGCCGCCCAGCGCCCACAGCCGGCCGCTCGCGGCGTTCCATACGACGGCGTGCGCGTCCGGGAATGCGACGCTGCGGCCGGTGTGGCGGCCCTTGCCGTACGCGGTGAGCCGGCCCGATTTGGACGATGCGACGACGACCGCACCGGTGGGTAGCAGTTCCATCGTGTGTGGGTTGCCGCCCACGTTCTGGGACCAGGTCACCTTGCGGGTCTTGGCGTCGACGGTTGCGGCCATGCCGCCGGAGGCGGTCACCAGCACCGTGGGGCGGCCACCGTAGGGACAGATTTTTCCAGGCCGGGCCGGTCGGCCGGAGCTTCCACTTTGCCTTAAGACCAGGATGCCGTGTCGCTGGTCGACGATGGCGACCAAGCCGCTCGCGGCGTACGCCGGTGTCGGCGCGGCGGCCACGCCGGCGCCGAGCCCGACCCGACCGTGACCGCCAGGACGCCGAGCCTGCGTGCTCGACCGGCCATCCGTTGCGCGATGGATCGCATGTGCATGTTGAAGAAGCGGGTAAACCTCAGTGGTACGTACTCCCCGAAGAAATCTCAGCGGAGCTTGTCGAACCGAGGCCACGGCGTTCGTAGCACGGGTGACACGACAACACCGAGGAGAATGACATGACCGCTACCTACACCTTCGATGTTTTTTCCAGCCTCGACGGCTATGGCGCCGCCGGTGGCGACTGGACGGGCTACTGGGGCAAGCAAGGCCCCGAGTTGCTCGGCCACCGGCTTGCCTTGTACGACGCGAAGCAGCGGATGGTCTTCGGCGCCAACACGTATCGGGCGTTCGCCCGCATGCTGGCCTCGAGCACCGAAGAATCCGAGGTGCGGGACCCTTGGGTCGCTCGGATGTGGAACATGCCGGCCACGGTGGTGTCGACGACGCTGGAGGAACCTCTCGACTGGCCGGACGCGACCGTCGTGAGCGGTGACGCCGTCGACGTCGTCGCTCGGCTCAAGGAGCAGTCCGAGGTGCCGTTGCGGTCGCACGGCAGCTTGTCGTTGAACCGGGCGCTGCTGGCCGCCGGCCTCGTCGACCGCGTACAGGTGACGCTCTTTCCTGTCATCACCGGTCAGAGCGGGCTGGACCCGATTTTCCAGGGTGCGGCCGACTTTGACCTGGAGCTGGTCGAGCACCGGACGCTCGACGGCCACATCCAAGAGCTCATCTATCGACCCACCCTCCACGGGGCGGCAGCGGAGAACACATTGGACGGGTGACACGAAACCGGGAGTTGCCCGCTGCCGCATTTCCCTAGGGTTTTGGCACAACGGCGAACGAAGCCACTCAATGAACAAAACCAACGGGGGTCTCCATGTTCTTGGTCAACCGCAAGGCGCTGGCTGCGATCGGCGTAGCCGTGGCCGCCTCGACGACACTGCTCGCCGCCCCGGCACAGGCCGCCACGACCGGCACGGCCAAGGTGTTGGGAAAGCACAAGAGCATCGTCGAGTTCACCGCCGCGACGGGCCGGACCAACTCCCTGACCATCACGATCTCCGGCCGGACGATCACCCTCGACGACAGGGTTGCCATCAAGCCCGGCAAGGGCTGCAAGGCGGTCAAGGGCGACCGGACCAAGGTCAAGTGCACGACGTCGCGGAAGCCGACCGAGATCAGCGTCACGCTCGGAGACAAGGACGACAAGGTCTACAACAAGACCGCCGTGCCCATGTTTGCCCTGGGCGGTTCCGGCAACGACACCCTGAGCGGCGGTTCGAACCGGGACCGGCTGTTCGGCGGCACCGACCATGACACGATCTACGGCGGCGCCGGCGCCGACGCGATCGATGGCGGATCAGGCAACGACTACATCGAAGGCGGCAAGGGCAACGACTGGGTGCAGGGCGGCCTCGGCCACGACACCGTCGACGGTGGCAGCGGCAACGACACCATCTTCGGCCACGCCGGAAGCGACCAACTGCACGGCAACGCCGGCAACGACACGATCCGGGGCGGCTACGGCGAGGACTCCATCCTCGGCGGCCCGGGCCGGGACAAGCTGTACGGCGAAGCCGGCAACGACACCATCGTCGGCGGGCCCGGCAAGGACCAGATCAGCGGTGGCGCCGGCAAGGACAAGATCACCCCGTAATCGACTTCTCCGGAAACGACGAAGCCCTCACCCCGCGGGGGAGGGCCTCGTCCGGAAACTACCGCATCAGGTCCATTCAGGACGGAAGTCTGTGCGTGCCGTACGCCGGGCCGAACACCACCAACATCGCGAGATCCTCGGTGACGTCCTCGAACCGGTGTTCCTCACCGGCCGGCACGAAGATCACCGCGCCCGGGGCGACTTCCGCCGTACCGGTCGGGGTTTTGATCGTCGCCCGCCCGGCGGTGACCACGTAGATCTCGTCCTCGGTGTGTGGGCTCTGGGTGTCGAGTCCGCCGGCGGGGATGCAGTATGTCCCCACCGACAGATCCGGCACCGTCAGGTGCTCCACCCAGTCGTTTGCCGCGTCTACCGGCGCGGTCCACCGCCCGGCGCCCTCGATGATCTGCATGCCCGGCAGCCTAGTCAGAGCCTGAGCTTGCGGCGGATGTCCGCGCGCAGTCCTTCCGGCAGGCCGTCCAGCTCCAGGTATTCGCGGAGCCGGCCGGCGTCGTGCAGCCAGGCGTGGTAACTGTCCGCGATGGTCACCCCGTGTGCCGGGCGGTCCAGGATCCGTACCTCGTCACCGGCCCGGACGTCGCCCGGCTGGACCACCCGCAGGTAGGCGCCCGGGCGCCGCTCGGCGCCGAATCTTTTCACCCAGCGGGGCTCGCCCATTTTCCATTGGAAGGTCGCGCAGGGAATGCGGCCGAAGGTCGTCTGGAGCACCAACTCGGCGCCGATGCGCCAGGTCTCGCCGAGGATCGCGCCGTTGACGTCCAGGCCCTCGGTCGTCAGATTCTCGCCGAAGAGGCCGCCGGGGAGTTTGCGGCCGAGTTGCTGCTCCCACCAGTCGTAGTCCTCGCGGGCGTACGCGTAGACCGCCTGGTCGTCACCGCCGTGGTGCTCGGTGTCGAAGATCTGGTCGCCGACCAGGCCGCTGTGCAGGCCGATCCTTTTCGGGCCGGGGGCGCGCACCGCGACCGGGTGGTCGACCGGCTGCTTGTTGATGCCCGTGGTGCCGACGTTCTTGGCGTCGCTCTTCTCCGGGACGGCCAGGTTGACCTGCAGGACGGTGGCTCTGCTCATGCGGGAAACTCTACGGTTTGCCGATCCTCGACCGAGGTGTAGCCGAGACGCTGGTAGAGGGCGTTGCTGGTGGGGTTGCTCACGTCCGCGAAGAGGACCACGTCGTTGGCGCCCGCGTCCAGCGCCGCCTGGGTGACCGCCGTCGTGGCCGCGCCCGCGTAGCCCTTGGCCCGGTGCTCGCGGGGGGTGTAGACCGCCATCACCCGGACCATGCCGGCCGCCGGCCGGGAGATCCCCGACATCGAGACCGGCCGGCCGCCGTCCTCCCACAGCAGCATGCCGCCGTACGACAGCTTGTCGTCGACGAATTCCGCCGTGACCTGCGGGTCCTCGCCGAGTTCGCGCTGGAACGCGGTCATCCAGTCGATGAGCAGGTCGCGGTCGCGGGCCTCGGCGATCCGGCCGGCGCCGGACGCCGCGGGGTCGGGTGGGGTCAGGGAGCCGAGGCGGTACAGGCGTTGGTGGCCGACGAGCTTGCCGGTGACGCCGGTGAGGCGCTGCCACTCGGCGGCGAACGCAGCCGTGACCGCGCCCGGCGCGGAGACTCCCGGCAGGTCCGTGCCGGCGAGGCTGACGGCCAGTGCCGCGGCGGCGGCCGGCGGCATCTCCGACAGCAGTGCCCCGCGCGGCGGCGTGCGCACGAATGCCCCGTCGCCGCGCCAGCCGAAGATCGGCGGGCCGTCGCCGTATACCTGGGAGCCGCGTTGCCGCAGCGTGTCCGTGACCGTCAGCAGCACCGTGTTTTCCACCGGCCGCGCGCGCAGGAAGTCGCCCGCGCCGGCCAGGAATTCGTCGATGCTGTCCGTGATGTGCCAAGCCATGCGGCCATCCTCGGCGGTGGCGGCGCCGGGCGCACCCTAATTCGGCAGGCCCCAGGCCTTCGCGATGCGGGCCAGCGAGTCGCGCTTGGTCGCCGGGTCGTAGCCGGTGCCGGCCAGGATCAGCTCCTTCGCGCCGGTGCGCTCGACCAGCTTGTCCAGGTCTTCCACCACTTCCTCGGCGGTGCCCGCGTACTGGGTGCCGGGAAGCTGGTCGAGCAGGCTGCGGTCGAGGTCGGACAGCTCGCGGGTGGCCGCCTGCTCCGGGGAGATGATCGGGCCGAGCCGGCCGGTGCGCAGGCTCAGCGCCATGATCCGGCTCGGGCCGGCCAGGAACTGCGCCTCCTCGCGCGTCTCGGCGGCGATCGCCGAGGCGCTGACCATCAGGTGCGGCTCGGGGAAGCGCGGCGACGGCTTGAAGCCGGACCGGTAGAGCCGGGCGGCGGTGTCCACATCGGAGCTCATGGCGAAGTGGTACGCGTAACAGAACGGCAGGCCGAGCGCCGCCGCCACCTGCGCGCCGTACGTGGAAGAGCCGAGCATCCAGACCTCGGGGTACGTGCTCGGGGCCGGGGTCGCCCGCAGCCGCTCGATCCGCTCCGGGGCGACCCGGTCGTCGCCGAGCAGGGCGAGCACCATGCCGAGGTGGTCGGGGAACTGCTCGACGGTCAGGTGCGGCGAGGACCCGCGCAGCGCGGCGGCGGTCGCCTGGTCGGTGCCGGGCGCGCGGCCGATGCCGAGGTCGATGCGGTTCGGGTGCAGGGCCTCGAGCAGCGCGAACTGCTCGGCCACCACGAACGGCATGTGGTTGGGCAGCATCACCCCGCCGGAGCCGACCCTGATCCGCCGGGTGTTCGCGGCCAGGTGGGCGATCAGCACCGGCGGCGAGGTGGACGCGACGGCCGGCATGTTGTGGTGCTCGGCGACCCAGAAGCGCGAGTAGCCGAGGTCGTCGGCGGCCTGGGCGATCTCGGTCGTGCCGCGCAGGGCGTCGGCACTGTCGTGACCCTCCCGGACGGTGGCGAGGTCGAGCACGGACAGGGGTACGCGACTCATGAGGTAATCCGTTCCTTCGGCGTGACGAAGTCGAAGCCGGCGCGGATCAGCTGGTGCAGTCCGTCGATGCCGGTGTCGGCGCCCCAGTGCGGGCATGACGTGTTGAGCACACTGCGGGCGGTGTTGATGGTGAGATCGAGCCGCAGGTCATCCAGCGCGGCGCGGCCGGCGGCCCACTGGTGGATGGCGACCCAGAACTGGTCGGCCAGCTCGCGGGAGCAGCCCGCCAGCTCGGGTGACGCCAGCCGCACCCGGCGCTGCAGCAGCATCCGCTCCGCGTTGGCCGCGGTGTAGCCGAGCAGGACCTCGCGCAGCGAGACCCAGAGCGGCTCGCCGGCCGGGCGCTCGGCGAGCAGGGCGGCCCAGAGCGCGGGGTCGTCGGGGTCGGGGTCGAAGACGACCGACTCCTTGCCCGCGAAGTAGTTGAAGAACGTGCGCCGTGAGATGCCGGCGGCGGCCACGATGTCGTCGATGGACACCGCGTCGAAGCCACGCTCGGTCATCAGCCGCAGCGCGGCGGCGTGCACGAGGCGCCAGGTCTCGCGCTTCTTGCGCTCGCGGACGGGGCTGGGTAGGACGACCATGTCTCCGACGGTACGCCCGTTGCACCCGGTGCAACTTGCACTGGGTGCATGAGTTGCGCCACAGGGCGCCGGGTCAGCGCCGGCGGTGCTGCCGCCGGATCGCCTGCACGCCGACGGTGGTGGCACCCAGGGCGGCGCCCGGCACCAGCAGCCAGACCGGCCACGGATAGATGTCATCCGCGACGGTGACCGCGACCAGGAACCACACCACCAGATTGACGGCGACGGCGGAGCCCCAGACCGTCCAGAGGACCAGCAGCGCCAACGGCAGCTTGCGCTCCGCCTTGCGCAACTCGGCGGCCTGGCGGGCGCTGACCTCGGCCGCGCTGACCCCGGGCTTGGGTAGATCGGCCACCAGGATCAGCAGCTCGGCGTAGGTGCGGGCGGCATACGCCTGGCGCACCCGGTCGTCGTATTCGTCCAGCGAGAGGCGACCCTCGTCGAGGGAAGCCTTCAGCTGGTCGGCGATCTTGTGTCGGTCGGCGTCGGCAGCGCGCAGCGTCTCGGCCTCGGGGCGCGGCACGACTTCCTTGGGCATGAATTCAGGCTAGGGGTTCTCAGTGGGCCGCCGCCAGTGCCTGCCGCAGGCGTTCCGCCGCCCGATGGTCGGCCCGGGCCACCGGGCCCGTCGGGACCGCGACCCCCAGCGCGGCCACGACCAGCACCACGGCCGCGAAGACGAACGCCCACGGCAGCCCGCCGGGCTGGTCCACGATGGCACCCGCGACCGCGCCACCGGCGGCGCTGCCCGCGACCGACACGGTGACCACCCACGTGTACGCCTCGTTCAGCATCCCCGCCGGAGCGATCCGGCCGACCAGGTTGTTCTCCACCGTCAGCGCCGGGGCGATCGCGGCGCCGCCGACGACCAGGGCGATGCCGAGCGCCAGCGGATTCGGCATCACGGCCAGCACCAGGAAGCTCGCCGCGACCCCACCGAGGAACCAGGCGAACTGCCGGGACAGCGCCATCGCGGGCCGCCGGGTGCCGAACCAGATGCCGCCGATCGCGCTGCCCACGCCCCAGACGCCGAGCAGCACGCCGCCGAGGCTGTCGCCGCCACCGTGCTGGCCGGCGTACGCGGGCACGATCACGCCGGCGGCGCCGAAGGCCGTGCCGAGCGCGGCGACGCAGGCCAGCAGCGCGGGAAAACCGCCCACCTTCAGCGGGCCCAGCCCGCGGGTGGCGTCGGCGTCCTCGTGCCGCACCCAGTGCCGCATGATCGGCAGCGAGGCGATCCACAACGTGCCGGCGAAGGTCGCCACGGCCGACGTGATCAGCGCGGCCGCCGGGTCGTGCGTGACCACGATCAGCGCCGCGACCAGCATCGGGCCGAGCACGAAAACCAGCTCGAAGAGCGAGGTCTCGGCGGCCATCGCCGCCTGCCGCAGGCCGTGCCGCCCGCTGCCGACCGCGGTGGCGTCGGTCCAGGCCCGGCGGATCGCGGCGGTCAGCGGCGGGTACGTCGCACCGGCCAGCGCCGACGCCACGAAGATGCCCGGCAGCACCGCCTCGCCACCCCGGCTGACCAGCAGCAGGCCGGCCAGCGCCAGCGGATGCAGCACCGCGGTCGCCCACAGCACGGGCGACGGGCCGATCCGGTCGGCGAGCCGCCCGGCGACCGGGCTGATCGCGGCACCGGCCAGCGCGTACATGCCGCCGGCCAGACCAGCGGCGGCATACCGGCCGGTGGTCTGCTGCACGAGCAGCAACAGGGCGAGCGGCGTCATGCCGATGCCCAGGCGGGCAAGAATGCCGACGATCAAGAGAACCCGGCCGCCCGGCATCTGCCACACGCCAAGATACTGACGCAACGCGGTCATCGGGTTCGCCTCCCCAGGCATCGGTAACGAGCTCAACGCTCACCGAACCTAACCGCCGACGGCCGCTTAACACACCCGAAATAGCGCCCCTGTCACAGAGGTCACCCCGCCTCTGGCAGAGACGGGGTGACGGTTGAGCAAGGTCAGCGCTGGAACTGCACCGGCCCGGTGCCGGTGACGGCGGCCAGCTGATGCAGCCGCCTGATCCGCTCGGCCATCGGCGGGTGCGTCGAGAAGAGCGACGCGATACCGCCGCTGCGCAGCGGGTTGGCGATCATCAGGTGCGCCGAGGTGGCGAGCTGACCCTCGGCCGGCAGCGGCATCCGCTGCGCGCCGTACTGGATCTTCTCCAGCGCGCTGGCCAGGGCCAGCGGGTCGCGGGTCAGGGTCGCACCGGACGCGTCGGCCTGAAACTCCCGGTTGCGGCTGATCGCGAGCTGGATCACCGACGCGGCGAGCGGGCCGAGAATCAGCATGAGCAGCAGCGAAGCGGGGTTCGGCCCGTCGTCGTCATCCGAGCCGCCGAGCGGCAGGAAGATCGCCAACTGGGCAGCCATCGTGATGATCCCGGCCAGCGCCGCGGCAACACTGGAGATCAGAATGTCGCGGTTGTAGACGTGGGAGAGTTCATGGCCGATGACCCCGCGCAACTCGCGGCGGTCCAGCAACTGGGTGATCCCGACGGTGACCGCAACGGCGGCATGTCGCGGATTACGCCCGGTCGCAAAGGCATTCGGCTGCATCGCCGGACTGACATACAGGCGCGGCATCGGCTGCCCCGCCTCCGTCGCGAGCTCACGCACGATCTGATACAGCGCGGGAAACTCGGCCTCGGTGACCGGCCGGGCGCGCATGGACCGCAGCGCGATCTTGTCGGAGAAGAAGTAACTGCCGGCGTTGAGCGCCAGCGACAGGACGACGGCGAAGACCAGCCCGCCGCTTCCCCCGAGCCAGTAGCCGACGGCCAGGATCATGGCGGTGAGCAGACCCAGCAGAGCGGCCGTCTTGAGGCCGTTGTGATGGCTATGCACGATGTACTCCTTCAAACGGGGGCCGGTAGCCCACGTCCGATAGAACATCGGCAGCATGTGGATTCATCCATGCGTAGCTGTGAGTTCGCTGTAGGTGACCGGCTCTGGCCGGTCAGCCGATCAGGGCGTCGAAGATCCACTGGGGGGCGAAGCCCAGCACGATCGTGACCGCGGCGGCCACCGCGATCGCCGCAACCACTACGCGGGGCACGCCGGCCCTGGGAT
>Ga0307515_10024970_pt1 | contig 10369 bp, 6 predicted proteins | sample 17_EM_MG_FD_194513 | JGI IMG/M metagenome (GOLD analysis project Ga0307515, IMG submission 194513) | Populus trichocarpa ectomycorrhiza microbial communities from riparian zone in the Pacific Northwest, United States - 17_EM | ecosystem: Host-associated > Plants > Roots > Unclassified | place...
AATCATCAACATATCATACTAGGATAATTTTATAAAAAAAATTATATTTTTTTTTAAAAAAAAACTTTAGTGAAAAAATATTTATCCTATACTAATCTAAAAAAAATTGTTGATATATGATTTATTTTTAAAATAAATTCTTTAATTATAATTTTATTTAAAGAAAAGTTTTTTTGAAGGAAAACCCTCTAAAAAGGACTCCTTCTAATGGACCGATTCTGGACCTAGAGCAAGGGCAGGTCTGTGCGCCTGCCTAGTTAATTTTTTTTTTTTGATAGGCGAACAACGCATTGTATACCCAACCAATTTTTATATATATAAACAACACGAACGACCCTTCATCTACTTCTCCAGTTTTGACGATTCGAGGGCTTTTGAAAAATCAAGGCTTGAGTTTTTCAACCCTTAAAATTTATTTTTAGCCTTTTTTTTAACCCAAAAACACCTAGAAAACAATCTAGAGATCTATATAAATCTTTAATGCTTTAAGACAATCAAAATATCGGTCTAAAAATGAAAAATTACTTTGAAATCAAAAAACTCTCGATGTCAAATATACTTTTTCAAGCAACTTTAAGTCGAAAAATAACACCCAAACTAAACTCTCGTTATCTAATAGAACCATTGGACACCAAAATCAATATTTTTCGTAGTTTAAATTGGTGCCAACGAACTCTTTCTATTGTCAAAATTCAATCATCATTTCTCTCTTCTCTCTTTAACTAGGGATTAAAAATAAAAAATAAAACAAAATTTTACACTAAAATTAATTTTTATAAATTTTAAGGAATTGAAAATATATAGTTAGGAAAGTAGAAAGATAAAAATAAACTTTGAAACCACTATCTATTTTATCTGTTTTTTTTACTCTAATCCTAAGTCTTTTAATTATATCATTCCTTAACAATTTAACTTAAATTTATTCTTGAAATGATGACATAAAAAAACACTTATTGCACAGTGAATCCACAGATGACTTAAAGTATGCATCCACGGCACATCTGCTACAACGTAAATGCAATGTCATTTAGTGTTTGTTAATAATTAAGGTGTCACATCCCTCATTTGTCGGTACGAAAGACCCCTGTTTCTGGCTGATTTTGCGGGTTCACACTTCATGCTCTCAAGTCTCATCCCTGATTGCTAAAGAAGAACGTCATTTATCATTTCCTAAAGTCATTAGGTTTATAACATTTTCTCTGATTACCAAGCTTCGTTTAGTACCTTATCTTTAAATCTAAGGCCCTCGTGTCTTCATTTGCAGTTCTATTATTATTATTATTATTAACAAAAGTTCAAATTGATTAGATAAATACAACAATATAATAATATATTTGATCCTCTCACCAGAAAACTTATAACTTACAAGTAGTTATTGAGAGATTAAAGTTTTTTTTTATGTGGTGAAATAGTTATTTTTAAATTGATCATGAGCAATTATGTATTTTTTCTCTTAAAAAACATAATAAAAGGACCAAAATGCTCTTAAAAGAAAAATTTTCAATACCGGCATCAAAGGGTAATCTGATACTTTCAAAATGGTTTTTTTTTTTGTTATTATTATGTAAGATGAGAGATAATTTCATATCTGATCAAATATAAAAAATAAAATAAAAATTAAAAGTACAGTGAAACGATCAAAATATCATTGAAAGTTAAAAAATTAAAACTGATCTTAAGTGGCTTTTTTTGTCTTTTTCCGAAGGTTTTTTTTATATTGACATGCCATATCAGAGACAATTTGATATTTGATTAAATATAAAAAACAAAACAAAAAAGAATAGCCACGTGTACAACATCCAGAGACACCAGCACACCGTGTATGTCTAGGTTGCAAGTTTGACAGTTGACTCGACCCTAATTATTATAGTTATAGGTTTGTCATGCTAGCTCGAATTAACCGAAACTAATTTTTTTATATTTTTTTTACCTCATTTTAACACCAACATCAATGACTTTAAGTTTTTTTTATTAAAATTAATGAACCTCAATTATTTCGTTTTAAATATATTAAATCTCAACTTGTATGGATGTTAATTAAATTATTTAATAATTCTATTTACTAAGAAAAACCATACGATATTTTGTTAATTGTTTCTTCTTTACTCTTGTTTTTTTTTATGATATTTGTGTTTTTTTTTAAATTAAAAGATTTATTTTTTAATCAATTCATGTAGTTAAAAAAATATTTATTTGTTTTTTTTTAATATACTAAGTTTTCTTAGTGATAATCTTAATTTAAATAATTTAAGAGTACAGTAGACACATCATAACACAACAAAATGGCTTCAGCATAAAGTTTTTGTCTTAAAAAATAGGAGAATCATTTCATTTAGTCATTGATAAGTTGCACAATCATTCCCCCACCCTTTTCTTTTGACAGCTAAAATCAGACATTTGCTCCTCTTTTTTAGACAACCAATCAGATAATTTCTTAAATCTTAAATTTCAGAGACCAAGCTTTGTCTAGGTGCACTTGTTTTTTATGTCTACAAATTGAGAAAGAGAACAAATAGTACACTTAAAGTCGGAACCAAAAAGAGGGAGGCTGGCTGGCTGGCTGGATGTTGGGCTTCAACCCAAGAGGTAATCAATGATGAAGAAGTAAAAATTGAAGTCAAATTTACTTGTTCAAAAGAAAAAAAGAATGCATGTGACCTCAAAATTGATGCATATATCACTCTGTGGCAGCTTTCAGTAGGTCCTCAAATGTGGTTAATTTTTCTCTAGGCTTACTTCTCAAGTTCCCAAGCCTTCTCTCTTCAGAGTCGATCTTTTCCCAGGCGCTGAATGGAACAACTCTAACACCTCTATTATCAAGCAACTGAAGGAGTCCCTGTCGGCCAGGCTTTGGCAAGGTAGATGCGGATGCTATCTCTCCTTGATGAACATCTTCTGATATACTTGCCACCTATCGTGCAGCAGCTTAGTGATTCAAGCAAGGCTTCTAAATAATGAAAACGAACTGGGATGCAAGAGCAACTTACTGTTTCTTCAGCACAGTAGAGATTTGTAGCAATAATCCCAGTTGGCCCCCTCTTCAACCACCCACACACATACAGACCTTTCTCGAGCAACGTAGGATCTCCTGAAGTATCAGCAAGAACACGACCTTTAATATTTGGAACCACACCTGGAAAAGAAGCCATGAGAGGAGGATGGAAAATCAGTTTACACAATCACATATTTAGAAACTTCAGGAGGGAAAGTTATACAAGCAACCGAGTCCTAGAGATGGTTTTGCCAGATGCTAGTTTTGAACCAGTACACACACAACTATACATGTGTAAAAAAAATTCAAAATTTAAAATGACCAGTATAAGAACCGGACAAAGCCTCCTGACCTTGTTCATTATAGTTCTCGTTGCTTAAATTTTAAAAAGTTTCTTCTAGGATTTTGCAGACATGTTGAGCTAAATAATTGATCAAAGCAACTTCGGATGAAAACCTCAAGCTGTTTCCAAGACCATTTCACTTAGCCAGCTTTATACAGCTTTTCATGGATAAAATAACACACCCAACAATAATGAGCAGAAAGGGTACACCATCCTCCTTTTCTTTTCAAATACCTTTTTCATGATCAAATGGTAAACCATCGACTGGCACTGATTTGTAACCAATGCTCTTTAGCACCAACCTGCAAACAGAAATGGACATTGCAAAATTGTAAGCAATAGATCATACCAATGAATTGGTTCAACATAATCAAAATAACTTTTGTCCTCTACAAACTGTTGAATTCCTTTATCATACAATGGTACATGAATCATGTCACCTAAGACAAATTAATTTACAACTATTCACATTTCTGGTCAAGCAATGACCAAACCCATCTTCATTATAGCACCATGTGAAGTTAAACGTAATTGTATTTATATCAGAAAACATGCTCATAAGAAGCACAGATTAACATGGAAAAATATATAACTAGCAAAGTTAGCGAATAAAAGGAAAAAATTACCCGCAGTCAAGGTCCTCATATGATCCAGTACCCACAGCAATCTGCTTTCCAGGGCCAACAGCTGCAAAATAGAGTAAGCAAATTTAACACTGGCGTAATGAAACTAAATTGGCAGAGAACATGGAATTTAACACTGGAGTAATGAAACTAAATTGGATGAGAACATGGAACAGAGCAATCTTTGTTTAGACAGCTCTGACGTTTCTTTCCCATGGAACTTCAAACAATCTCATTCATAATTATAATTGAAGTGAAAAATAAAACGCTAATTTTCTTGACTGTAAGACAAGGTCTAATTGCCTGACAACATCATTCTGAGTATTATGATGATATGCGCACAACAAACTTCTGTTCAAATGTTGTGCAAGACACATTAGGTGGGACAATCCTGTACTGCAACATAACAACATCCAACAACTACAAGTAAAACGTTTTCTAAACATGTAAACAAAGAGGCACACAAGAAGACTCATATACAACCACCATTTATAGAGAGAAAAGCACCTTTAAGCATTGTCTTCTCAAAATGCACACCAGCAACACGACCACTGCCTTCACCTGAATCTAGAAACCTATCAGGTTTCCGGAAGAAAACAAAGTGCAGTTCACGCTGACTTGAACTAGGATGAGAAGGTGCTGAAGCAGCTGCTTTTGAAAGCAACTCATAAACCCTCCTATGGATTCGATTATTTTTAAGCACTTCCTTTGCCAAAAGAAAGCATAAAGCCAGTCATTAATAAAAAGAGATTAGGCACTAAGAGTATAAAGACAAAACCCGAAAGACAGAAGAATTTAATCAAGTTGGTGCCTGAAAGTATTATTTCACCACTAAATAAGACCTAGGCTAGAGAGACAAAATCTTGGTTGTGTTTTCAAAAATATTTCACCTTTTCTTTCTTCATTGGATTCTGGGTCCTTCAAATTATCCAAGTCAGAAGCACTTAGCATGCATAATTATAAAAACAAATTTTTTTTTCTTTCAGCCATCCTAACAGTGGTACCATATTTTGTCAATCTCACAGCCATTCCAATTTAGTTGACCACGTCCAGTAGCAATACAGTATGTAAGTTTGGTTATCACTGCTACAATTTAGATGGAAGTTGAATAATGTTTCAAAGTGTAATTTCTAACATATTAACCATGGGCATGAAGAGATTGCTCAATTACACTAGAATGAGTGCAATTTGGATCATTTCAGTTTGAATTTGACTATTTTAGAACAGAAATGCATTAAAAGGCACCACAAGAATAAGAAAATAATAATAGTAACAGTGATAGTGGCAGTCATTATGATATATTCTGCTAGAAAGAAAAACAAATAAAGAACATGTCTATTAAACAAGCACACAGATGAATAACATTGATACCTACCTCATCTTCTGGACTTTTTCGTAAATCAACTTCATTGATGTGAATACACAAATCTTTAATACCTACAGCAATAACAAAATATCAGCAATGGTGTTCAATTAAGAAAGTAAAACCAACAAAGACCTCTGACTAAGCATATTAACAAAGTCATTGCATATAGTCGGCAATAAATTTTATTTAACATCAACTACAACCATTCAAATCAAATGTTCAAGTCAATGCCTTGGATTTATGTGCCAAACAATCAAACAGAGAACACGCATATCACATACTCAGTAAAGCACATGTTCAAAATAAATAATTGGTATAAATAATAATTTCTTAGTGCTGCACATAGACTTATCTTCATAATGAAAAATCACATTTGAAACAAAAAAGGATCAGTTCTCTTAGCTCAGAATCACATTTTGACAAGACATGGGTCAAAGAACAATCCTTTAGTCCCATCATCGTGTTTGATAAAAATCCTTCAGCAAGCCTTAAAAATTCAAATCAACATATAACGGATACAAGTATAAATGACAGCAAGCTAAGAATTACCAAGAACTTCTCTTAGCTCTTTCGCAGTACAAGCTGCTTGGGCTGGTCCACGTCTTCCAACTAGATATACTTTTCTGCAATTATATTTAGAGCATTACCACCGACAACCTAAAAAGCTAGCAACAGATCTGTCTGATCCCTGTGAAATAGTTTGATAAAAAAAACCTTATAGAGCTCTGCTCTAGAGCTTCCAAAGCATGACTGGCAATATCAGTTGTTGCCAGCACTGATGTTGATTGTAGGAGGATACGGGCAACATCAAGCGCTACATTGCCCTGAGAAAATCATTAGAGAATTGTCATGGGAAGTGTCATATGTATTTTGGTATCGCAGACTTCCTGGGAAGGGCAGGATGAAAGGTGTTTTAACCTAAAGGGAGCTGCTATTTATAATTTAGGGATTATTTAAACACACTATTGAATATAATGAAAGTCTAGCGTACTAACAAATGAGAAAACACCTAACAAGCATGACATGAAAAAGATAAGAGCTTAAATCATCCTCAGCATTCTGAAATCTTAAACATGTTGAATGGATATTTCAAATTTGTCAAGGCTACTGTACAACTTATGATGGTAACATAAACTTAGCACCAACCCCCATGGAATGTGTTACTCGCAATAGCATAATTTCCATTTAAACAACCAATGAAATTCCAGCATCAGAATCTAAGCTAACTGACACACCATGCATGTGTAACCCTAACCTGGTTTCAACTTACAAGAGAAAAAGAAAGCATAAAGTACTAAACTTACTACAAACAGAATTTTATATTGCTAGGAAACTGTGCCTTTCGCATCTTCCAGCAGAAAAAACAAGGCAGGTTTAAACTCATTAAAGGCATCTACCACTGTAGTTTTTAAGTAATTATCTTATTTATCTTGCTTACAAAATCATGTTTCCACTCATCTCTTTCAGCTATAGCATCATCATGTCCTAACTTATTTCCATTGAACAAATCCATCATTTAAGATTAATTGCACAATGTAGAACAGACCAAATCACCTTCTAAGAGGTCATAGTGACCTCATCTTAACCAATTCCCTTATAGTTAATAGCATTTCCCCGTTTCCAAGATTATGTCTGATAGCAAATCAGCATTGTATATCTAATTCAGAGTTTTGTGGTTTGGTCACCCGTAAATCATCTTTAAAATCCTTAATGCAACTTTGGTGAAAACAATAGCAATATTCTGACTGCCTGGTGAAAACAATAGCAATATTTGACTACCTGGCCTAGAATAACAGCTGTATCAGTGCTCTTCAAATCAGGACTCAAGTTTTTGCCATCTGGGTGCCCATTATACCACCAAACAAATTCTCTAGCAGAGTGTATCCCTGACAAATACTACAACAAAGAAAAGAGTACAGAAGAGGGAAGATATAAACAACTGGAATTGCAACTCTATGCAGCCATAATAATTAAAAAAAAGAGGCATTAAAAGTAATTTTTTATATATATTAGTGTCTACTTTTATTGGACATACTTCTCCAGGAATACCTAGAGCTCTATCACTCTCAGCACCGTAAGCAAGCACTACCTGCACGTAGCATTTACAAAGTTAGCAAAACTAATCAAGCATACGAGATAAAATGCAAACTAAAAACAAGTACTATTAACTCACCACATGATACAGCTCACGAAGTTCTGAAAGAGAGACAGAGGACCCAAGAGTGACATTTCCAGAAAAGGAGCACCGTTCATGTTGCGCAACCTTTGAGAACTGGTTCATCACAATCTGTAGCAAGTTTTCTGGTATACTAAGCTCAATTAAGACAATTATTTTGCACCAAAACTAATACTAGCAACAGAAATTTAATATCAAATTTAACTATTTCAAATAGAAAAAAAAATGAAAAAACGAATTTGCTAGACACAGGTAATGCTGAGCCATCACCATTTGACTAAAATATTTAAAAATAGCAAAATCAGAACTGTAAAACATAATCAAAATATTAAAAGTAAATGCATTTCTTCTCCACGAAAATTCTACGAATAGAACTAAAAATTGGAAAAGTTGTATAAAGAATGAAACATTAAAAAAAAATGACCTTAGTTTCGGGGTGGTCAGGTGCCACGCCAGAGCGGACTAAACCGAAAGGTGTGGGCAAACGATCTATGATATCAACTTCAGCTCCTTGATGCGCCTTCAACATCTAATTACATTTAATAATGATTGTAATTTAGGCTCGAAAAATTAAGAAACAGTGCATTTAATTTGTAATTACCTTTTCAGCAGTGTAGAAGCCAGCAGGGCCAGTTCCAACAACACAGACTCGTAGAGGATTTGATGAAAGTGTTGAGAAGCTTAAGCTGCTGCTTCTTCTTCTTGATAATGATAATGAAAGCCGTCTGATTGCTTGATCAAATATTGCCATTTCTGGGAATTTCTAAGCAGAAAATTCTCAGATTATTTTAGCATGTAAAAACCCTAATTAATTCCATATCCATTAACTTTAATCTAAACAAATTAAATAAAGAAAGAAACAAAAAATTTCTTTTTAACCTGGTTTGAGGTGAGGTAGTGGTCGGAAGCTGAACTGTAAGAGAGCAGTGAACTTTTTCTTTCCTTATGTTTTTGGTTTTGAATCACCGCCGTATTACCGAGAGGGTGTTTACGGTAGCGACAGAAATTGTTTTTTTTAATGTGATTTTTAAAAAAATAAATATATTAAAATAATATTTTTTAAAAAAAATTATTTTTAACATTTAATATATAAAAATTAAAATTTTTTTTAAAAAAAAAAATCTAATAACCAAACAGTCCCTGAGCTAAATGGGCGTCATGGGCTGCAGCTGCAAGGTGACATTTTATGGATTATAATGGGTATAGGCCTTGCTATGTTCTACCTAAGCTAAATGGTACCTTTAAAAATTAATAAATAAAAAGCAGGGTAAAATATGTTCATTAATATTTTTTTTAATTTTCCTTTTTCTAATAAGTAATTAAATATAATCATTTGTTGAGAAATAAAAATGAATTATTTGTAAAAAAAACATCAAAATTGCAATGATTTTTTCATTAAAAAAATCAAAACCTTTATTATATGCATCTTATTATTTTGGATTTATGATAATCTAGTTATAAAAATATTAGTTTAATTTAATTAAAATTAAATATTATCATGAAAAATTTATATTTTTAACAAAAAAAAATATATTATATTTATGATAAAATTTGACATTGATTAAATATGTAAAAGAATAATATTTTTTTTTCATATCTAAAACTAATTTGAATTTTTACGTTGCTAAACAAAATATTGGTATTTAAAATAAAAATTATACTATTCATGTCTTTTATTTATTTAAAAAACAATGAAAAACTTGTAAAGGAAAATTGTAAATAACTTCTAAAATGTGTTAATTTTTCATACTCAATGCAAATTTGAAAAACTAAAAAATTTAGTTTTTCAGTTTTCTAGATGGAGAAATATTATATTTAAACATAAAGTTTGAGTTTTTACTTTTTTTACTCTAATTTTTTTTTAAAAAAATAATTAAAGTATCACCTTGTTTCTAAATATCCCTTTAACATCTCGTATTTCAAACTAAAATTAGGTTTAAAACTTATATCCAGTTGTAACTTGTAACCATCAATCTGTTGTTATTAGCAAGAAAAGTTGTCATTACATTTTATAAAATCTAGTTTAATTTATTATCCTGATCAAGATTTAGATTACGGGTTGAGCAGGACAGCCTGCGGGTGCTGCTGCAACAATAAGTTCAATTCAAGGACTGTGTAATGATTTGTGCACTTTGATTAGAAGAACAGTCCACAAATGCTGCTGCAGTCCCTTACAATTAATGGTTTCTGTCTGATGCTAAACCAAATACAGCATTATCATAAAAAGAGCAAAATAGAGAGACTCTACACTGCATTAAAATCCTTACATTATACATACATACTTCTTCACAGAATGTCATTGCAGAATGTCTGCACTTTTCTTTTTCTTTTTTGAATTCATTTTACTCTCTGTTTTCTGTGATTGACGACTCCATTTGACTGGTTTGCTATAGCGATTCAATTTGAGTGAGAGGAGGACGGATTTCTTTTCTTGTTTTGGGGGAGGGATTTCTTTTGGTGTTTTTCAGCATATATCGCAAATCCATGGCATCAAGTTGATATAGTTGACTGTCATGTATTATGTAGTTAAGCATTTTGGAAGTCATTGTAAGGTAAAACTGGAAACCTATAAAATGAAAGTTTTTGTAACATGAATCTGTTTCAACATCATTTATCATGTGCTTTTACAACAATTAAAATCATCTGATTTTGTGGAGTGTAACTCAACTAGTCAGATTTTAAGTTTGTTCTTTAAAAATCACAAGTTCGAGTTCCATAAATCTCAAGATCACTGAAGACTTACATAGTCATTAATTTCAGGGTCCGTGGGATTAATCGAGGTACATGCAAGCTGGCCCAAACACCTGTGTTCACAAAAAAAAAAAAAACAATTAAAACCATGTAGCTACAATATTCACGACGACTAACA
>Ga0307515_10024971_pt1 | contig 10368 bp, 8 predicted proteins | sample 17_EM_MG_FD_194513 | JGI IMG/M metagenome (GOLD analysis project Ga0307515, IMG submission 194513) | Populus trichocarpa ectomycorrhiza microbial communities from riparian zone in the Pacific Northwest, United States - 17_EM | ecosystem: Host-associated > Plants > Roots > Unclassified | place...
CGTGGAGGTTCTCCGCATAGCCAACGAGACCAGTAAGCCCTCATTTTCTCAAATTGTCTATAGTTGATCCTCAAGGGTCTGGTGTAGAGCGAGCAGAGCGAGAGCGAATGGAACGAAAGCGGGTGGAACGGGCGGAACGAGAACGAGCAGAACGAGCAGAACGAGCAGAACGAAAGCGAGCAGAGCAAGAGCGAGCAGAGCAAGAGCGAGTTGAGCAAGAGCGAGTTGAGCAAGAATTGTTGTTTAAGCGTCTTAAGCCTGCCGAGACTGGCTATCACCGCGACCTCCGCTGTATGGACGGCACCCGTCAATCTCTTCTCAATCAAATCCTGGACTGGGTAGCCAATAAATCGGGGCAAGAGAACGTTCCCCGCAGGAATGCATACTGGTTCTACGGCTTACCCGGAATCGGAAAAACGTCCTTAGCCCATTCGATCTGTGCAAGCCTTCACGAGCGAGGCCACCTTGCTGGAGCCTTTTTCTGCCAGAGGGGCGACCCGAACTTGAGCGAGCTCAGAAACATCCTTCCGACTTTCATCCACAAACTCGCCATACTCTTCCCTCCTTTTCGAACCATTATAGCAAAACATTTTCGCGACGACCCAAACCTTACTCCAGAGTCGATGAAAGGCTCTCTCCTCCTTGACCTCATCCGCTCCCTTCCTCGCCACCCGGAGCACACCCTTGTCTTTGTCATCGACGCGCTTGACGAGTGTGGTGACCACCAGAGTCGCCCACATCTCCTGAAGGTCCTGACCAATGCAGCCGCACAAGCCCCATGGCTCAAGATTATCATCACCAGCAGAATCGAAGTCGATATCCAACATTTCTTTGATGCTCTCACACAGTCCACGTATTTTCCATATGACCTGGCCACAGATCAAGATGCCAGTGCTGATTTGCGAACCTTCGCCCGAAGCCAGTTCGATTTGGTGGCCTCAGTTTGGCATCTCAAGACCCCTTGGCCCGAAGAATCAGATTTCAAAAGAGTTGTCTCTCGGGCGAACGGTCTTTTCATCTTCATTAAGACCCTTGTCCTTGTCCTTGAACGGTGTATCGACCCTGAAAAGTCTTTGAAGGGAGCTCTGCAAGACTCGGCCGAGACTGGCTTAGAATCTCTATACGAACTTTACTCCAGTATCCTCAAAGCACAAATAATGCGTAATAATGGCGAGTTTAAGCGGATGATCGAAGTCCTTGTTGCAACATCTCCAAACCGTGCCCTGTGCGATGAGACGATTGCAGAGCTGGCGGGCGTGAAACTCAATCTCGTTCAGAGGTGGGTGGATGCTCTCAGCTCTTTACTCTATCGAGATGAGGCGGCCAATGGAGGGATTCGTGTCCGGCATTTGTCGGTTTACGATTTCTTTGTCAGCAACCACTGCGATTATCAGGTGAACGTCCTCCACGCAGACGTCCAGCTGGGACTTGCTTGTCTCCAGACAATGGTTATACAACTCCGTTTCAACATCTGCAAACTCGAAGATTCACGGCTCGCTAATGCAGACATTCAAGATCTCCCATCCCGAGTGAAACAGAATATTTCAGACCCCCTGCAGTATAGTTGTCTCCATTGGTTGAGCCATCTTTGCCTTCCTCCAGACAACCGCGATCAGCGCGTGTTGGTGTTGGGAAGCTTGAAGGAATTCTTTGAAGGATTGTACCCACTATTCTGGGTCGAAGTGCTGAGCATTATGGGGATGGTCCCAATTGGTGTTCCAAGCCTTCGAAGGTTACTATCATGGGTCAGGGTGAGTAAATCCCAGTTTACTGCTAGTTTGCATTCCAATCTGATTTGAATTGGCTGTAGGAGGTGGATTCAACGCTTCTTGAGAGGGCTCAGGATATTTGCCATTTCCTGATCACTTTTCACACCCCTGTCTCCTTCAGTACTCCACACATCTATATCTCAACGGGACCATTCCTGCCCTCACAGTCACCTTTATCAAGGTTGTTCGGCAAAGGATTTACCAGGACTATCAGGATACGAGCGGGGAGCCTGTTGTCATGGCCAGCGCCGCCATTGGAATGGACTGGGCATACTGGCTACGTCAACAGCGTAAATTATTCCCCAAATGGGACCCGCATTGTTACTGGATCTGTCGACAAAACGATTCGAATTTGGGATGTCGAGTCCGGTGCTGTAGTTGGCGAGCCTCTGACGGGGCATACTAGGGGTGTGAACTCTGTTGCTTTCTCTCCCGATGGGCAGCACATCATCTCCGGATCCTCCGACTGCACCATTCGAATCTGGGATGCTGAGACTGGCGCTGCAGTCGGAAATCCTCTCGAGGGGCACACAGACTGGGTGCGGTCTGTTGCTTGCTCTCCCGATGGACGGTACATCATTTCTGGATCCTTCGACCGCACCATTCGAATTTGGGATGCTGAGACTGGTGCTGCAGTCGGAGGTCCCCTGGAGGGTCACACTGACTGGGTGGCGTGCGTTGCCTACTCTCCCAATGGGCGCCACATCATCTCCGGATCCTTCGACAGTGCCATTCGAATCTGGGATATCGAGACTGGTGCTGCAGTCGGAAATCCTCTTGAGGGGCACACTGACCCGGTGCGGTCCGTTGCTTACTCTCCAGATGGACGGCACATCGTCTCTGGATCTGACGACCGCACCATTCGAATCTGGGATGCCGAGATTTGTGTTGTAGTTGGCGAGCCTCTAACGGGGCATATTCGCAGTGTGAATTCTGTTGCTTTCTCTCCCGATGCGCGGCACATCATCTCCGGATCGTCTGACCGCACCATTCGAATCTGGGATGCCGAGACTGGTGCTGCAGTCGGAGGCCCTCTGGAGGGTCACACTCACTGGGTGCAGTCCGTTGCTTGCTCTCCCGATGGGCGCCACATCATCTCCGGATCCGACGACCGCACCATTCGAATCTGGGATGTCGAGACTGGCGCTGCAATCGGAAATCCTCTCGAGGGGCACACTGGCTGGGTGTTGTCCGTTGCTCACTCTCCCGGTGGGCACCATATCATCTCCGGATCCTCCGACCGCACCATTCGAATCTGGAATGCCGAGACTGGCGCTGCAATCGGAAATCCTCTCGAAGGGCATACGGACTGGGTGCGGTGCGTTGCTTACTCTCCAAATGGGTGGCGCATCATCTCCGGATCTGACGACCACACCATTCGAATCTGGGACGCCGGGACTGGTGCTGCGATCAGAAATTCTCTCGAGGGGCACACTGACTGGGTGCGGGCCGTTGCTTACTCCCCCGATGGGCGGCATATCATCTCCGGATCCGTCGACCGCACCATTCGAATCTGGGATGCCGAGACTGGTGCTGCAGTCGGAAATCCTCTCGAGGGGCACACTGACTCGGTGCAGTCCATTGCTTACTCTCCCGATGGGGAGCGCATAATCTCTGGATCCGACGACCGCACCATTCGAATCTGGGATGCCGAAACTGGTACCACAGTCGTAGATCCTCTCTACGGGCACACTAGTTGGGTGCAGTCTGTTGCTTACTCTCCCGATGGGCAGCACATCATCTCCGGATCCTTCGACCGCACCATTCGAATCTGGGATGCCAAGACTGGTGCTGCAGTCGGAAATCCTCTCTACGGGCACACTGAATTGGTGTCGTCCGTTGCTTACTCTCCCGATGGGCGGCACATCATCTCCGGATCCTTAGACTGCACCATTCGAATCTGGGATGCCAAGACTGCTACTGCGGTCGGAGATCCTCTCTACGGGCACACCTACTGGGTGCAGTCCATTGCTTACACTCCTGATGGGCGGCACATCATCTCCGGATCCTCCGACCGCACCATTCGAATCTGGGATGCCGAGACCGGTGCTGCAATTGGAAATCCTCTCGAGGAGCATACGTACCCGGTCCAGTCCGTTGCTCATGCTTCTGATAGGCAGCACACCGTCTCTGGGTCTTCTGATAACACTACCCGTACGTGGGACGCATTTCCATCTCTTTCCATCCGGCCTTCCTCTTGTAACCCAAACCATCCCGGATTTTGTGCAAAGCCCGACATCGGTGGTTGGGTCAGGGGTTCAGAGGGTGACCTTCTATATTGGGTACCCCATGACTGTCGTAGGAGCGTGCATTCACCAGCCATTCTAACAATACCCCTTTCATCCCCCAATCGATCTGTTTCTCTTAACTTTGACGACTTTACCTTTGGAACCTCATGGACTCAAATTTACAAAAGTGCACCTTCCTAGCCGTTTTCCCGCTATAATTTGCGCATATATTTTGGTAATAGTTGCTCTTTTGGTTATTGAAGTTCCGCCCATCATCATTGATCGAGATATTATCACAGGAATCTCTTCCAGAGTGTTACGGTGCTAGCAGCCTCAGGTGGTCGACAAAGCCGCCGGCTGACTAAGACGCGTTCGCATTACAGGTGAATTCGTTCCCCCGATTCGTTTCGCATACACCCGCACTCCATCCTTCTCCCGATTCATCTTATCCTTTCCGCTCCTTTTCCAATACAGATAGGAACCTCGTACCCATTTTAGTTAGTACGTAGTAGTTCTCATGACTCGTTTCCAGCTTCTTTCCATTGAGTCCCATTTGACGATCTGTTCCGTCGTCACTCCGATTTTCGTCGCAAAGTTGCTCATTTAAGTAGTTACTAGTTAGATTATAATCTGTAACTTTGGACTGGTGTCCACCCCCTTTCTTTTTTTTCTTTTTTTTGGTTGGGGGAAGAGAGAAATGCGTCATGCACATTGTGAGGGACTCCACCCCCTTTCTTCCTTCCGTCCCCTCGTGCAAGAGCAACGGTTAGTAGTGAAACTGCTGGTGAAGCCTCTTCCCGATCCGGTCACCATCACCCTAATACGTACAGAGAAGCCAAATAGGGCTCTGGAGCAGCTCATACGACTCAAATCAAGACCCAAGGTGGACACAGTTTCTTTGGTTAGTTGAACAATATGTGAATTAGAGGCACATAACACGCAGATGAGGCACTGTTCGCCGGTATCGCACTGGAAGGATGGTGACCTACATCCACCCGATGCTATTTGGGAGAATATACCGTGAAAAGCACTCGAGCACCTTGCTAGCCCTTGTATTCTGGTCTCACGAGGCATCAATTCAAAATCCTGACTTAAAATGGACATTGAAGTTCTCTTTAGATTTGGTGCATACGAGTATCTGATTGAATCTACTAGATCATGCCTCCATGATCCCGGCGGCTGCCCAACAACATGAAACATAGAGTGTCCGTCCAATGTTTCCAACCACATAAACATCGAGTAAACCTTACCATTACCCATACACTGGCCTTGGAATTGCACGCCTCTCTTATTGGTGGATTTTCCATGCATGGAGGGTACCTATTTGTGTGGATGGCCTGAAAATACTGGCGGAGGTGGAGCGGTGGAGATCAAAATGGAGGGAAAAGAGGAACAGCGTCTCCAGGGAGATCGCTGAAGTACTATCGTCCTCATTTTTACCCCCCCTGCGCCACATGAAGCCGAGATACTCCCGGGTGCCCATGCTATTGACCCTCCGAGTTGATGATCGTAACCGAACCTTGACCTTCAATGTGAGGGATTTGGATTTACTCTCACGCGGCAGCAAAGCAAAGAAGAGAAGTCTGTATTCGTACGTAAACAATTGTTGGCAAAGCGAGGAACCCTGGGGTCCGCGCTTTACGATCTAATATACATGAATTCATCCAGAAAGTGAAACACTACTACGTCAGAATAGTAAGCAATGAATCATATCGAGGGCCGATCTAGTGCCTGGTCTCGAGATCTGAGCCGAAGTTTCGGGTCGGCATAACCGGGTCGGCGTAGCTGCACGGTTCCGTCTTCGAATAGAGATCGGGAGTTCCGAAGAGGGTAACGATCCGAGGTCGGGTCGTTACATTCGAACTCTCCGACGGTGGCCCTTTCATCGGCTGTATCCGATATAATTTGGTTACCCATAATGTACCAAGTACTCCTCGCTTGTTCTGAGCAAGTTTGAGTTGCTAATTGAGAATTTTGAACGTGTGAATAACAAACCAGCTGGTAGCGGCGGGGACGCAGGGGTGGGTTCAATGGAGCCCGGAAGAGAGTAACGCATAAAAATAAATCAGGGTAATAATATGCCCTGTAAGTGTCTATATATACGCACTGTCATTTAAACCTCCATACTAACGAGGCCTTGGCGTTCTGTAGACAAGCCGACCGCTAAGCGCACGCGGGTTGAGAAGATTCCACGTATGCTTTGTCAACGAGCCGGCTATCCAGAAAACCGGAATGACAAAAGTGGAGGGATGCGAAAGAGCCGAAACCCCGATATATGCAATGTCCATTAAGCACCCAGACCACAAGTAGTTATATAGCGGGTAATAAGAACCAATAATGCCACAAGAAATGGAAGAGACGAAATCACAAGCCACAATATATGGAATGGAAGACAACTTAAAGCGAAAGGAAAGGAGACCGACGCTCGGAAAATTGCAATGTAGCCTTGGCTCAGTTCAGTTGAGCGCCTCTCGAGTAGCCAGTCCTTCAGCTGTCAGCGTTGTGTTGTGTTGTGTTGCGTTGCGTTGCGTCGCGTCGCGTCGCGTTGCATTGCGGGCGATATAAAATTGGCATATACGTCGCACTCCAAACTTCAACTTTGAAACCAAACCTCATCTACCCCGTATGCCTCGCGGACCATTTCCAGATATTGGACCAGTAGAAGCAACACCACCAACTGCAACTGGGTCGCCCATTTGTCGCTGTGCGTCCTCCAACGTCCGGTTTCCAGCGAGTCCGCGTGAAGGCATCGGTACCGTGACGGACGTCCTCCATTACAACATTCGAGAACACGGAAGCCGAAGGGCTTTTGATATTCTTCAGATCCATGTGGAAGAGAGGGAAGGCCGAACGTGATTGGCTGAAAACAGATTACTGAGATCCGTAAATGGACGCACTTCGGACTCTCGGGGTACAAATGGATCAGCTCCATTCAGATGAGGGAATATGCCGTCGACTTGGCCGGGTTTGGTAGAGCTCGGCATGAAGCCATCACAGACCTTCAACATTTATGCCAGAACAGGGCGAGTCCGATTCTGATTTTCCTTTTCGCCTCACTTACCACCATTGATAAACTGCCTTGACAATATATGTAACAAGCATGTGCCCCCATTCCTGTGACCGTCACGCGACTCTTAGCGAACCCGGCCTGCAGCACTCCCCCGACGGGCCAGGGTGCGTTTCCATCTTCACCAACGAAGATCTTCTCTCAACAGTCCTCAAGGGCCTTCCCCGTACGCTATCCTTACAATACTGTACATCATCTATGATGGAGCGCCGAGCGCTACTCTTCTTGAGGAAATCCGGCAAAAGGAACACATAGTCCTATCGCAAGATACATCATGTACACCTCAGAATCAACGGGGCCCCCAAAGGGTGTCATTGCCGTTCACTCTATGATCATTTCTACTATATCCTCTGTCCAAACACCTGCTAGGACACCACTTCCTACCCGACTACGATCTCTTCATCGCCTTCCTGCCCCTCACCCACAATTTCGAATACACCGTCGAGCTTGCTCTCTCCTCCCTTGGGTGTCATATCGGATAAGGTCGGGTCAAGGTGCTCACCGATGCCAATGAGCGGAACTGCGTGGGGACCTCAAGGAGTGCGCCCCAACGATCATGGTTGGTGTCCTACTAATATGGGAGATGATACGCAATGACACATTAGGCCAGGTGGAAAAGATACCAACCGGAGGCAAGCCTTCCATGCAGCCCTCAGCGTCAAGATGGCCGGCACACCTGGGTTGTCAGCAGTGGCTGATTCTCTGGTGCTGAAAAAGCCAAGGCCCCAACTGGAGGAAGGCCAAAGTACGTACTCAGTGAGAGTGCGAATCTTTCAATGTACGCAGAATTTCATGAAGGTTGCATTAGTAACGACCCTCCAAGGTGCGCTCCTCAAGCAGCGAGGCAGAATAAAGCTCGCCTGTTTAGGTTACGGATTGACCGAGTCCTGCGAGTATGTGTGCTCTGCGAACTTTTCTTCATCCTGACTGATTATCAGGTTGCAAGATGTGCACGATTCTCCCGCCTCAATATTTCCCATTCCGCACGGCCAGTATTCTAACCCCACCTGTAGAGATCAGGTTTCGCGGTGCTCCCGAGGCGGGGTACTTCGCTAACGCGTCGCCATCACCAAGATAAATTCTCGTGCGCGGACCAGGCGTGACTGCGGGCTACTACAAGTGACCTGACTTGAATTCGGTCCCTTTAATCTTCACTGGGAATGGGTGGTTTAGAACCGGAGACGTTGGCATATGGAACTCGCGGAACTCTGAGCATCATCGATCGGTTCGTCTTCGTATCGCGTAACCATCCAAACCTCACTAATGGTCATCTTAGAATTAAGAACTTAGTCAGGCTCGAAGGTGGAGAAGTATGTCGATTCCCTCCTTTGTCAATTTGGAAGATATGCAAATACTAATCTCTCGCTTTCCGTGTCCGGTGAATCAGTATATCGTCCTCGAGCAACTGGAAGTGACGTATCGCAACCCTTCGCTCGTCTCCAATATCTGCGTGCACGCAACATCGCAATCCAAACAACCCATTGCGATCACCACCGCACGCGGACAACCTGAAGTTCGCCGTCAGCGCCGCATCACCATCATCACCATCATCTGCGCCGTCCGCAAATGGAAATGGGGCGTCCCTTCCAGACCAGAACCGGACGTCCGAGTGAAGCAGAACGTTTCGGACCTCCTGCAGTATGGGTGTCTCCATTGGTCGAGGGTGGTCGACCTAAGTCACCATCCTACTTTTATTTTATTTTTACCAGTGACGCTTGTATCGATCTTGTACCTTGTTGGTTGGTCTATACGGTCTATACCCGTGGCCTTTGGTGAAAAATAGTGCACAAAGACAGAGCGTGAACATCTTCCTACAGTCGGAAAGTTTTACTCTATCCCCGCCACATGGTCCTACTGGCGCTCCAGTGGTCCCACCGGAAGAAGCATCATACGAATCGTCTGCTGTGCATGTGTCTGCTACATCATTACCTCGTTCTCTCCTCTCCTGTCAGGATTTTCCGTGCAGCCGTGTGTGACGAGAAGTACCAATTTCCGACATCTCCTCCCACAAACCGAAGACCATTTGGGTGATCCATCTCTCATACGAAATAATTAGCGTAAACATTGAAGCGCACGGGGCTCTGGGACGGTTGTCCCCCCCCTGCTATCGACTACCAAGTCTATCGAACCTGGAGAATAGCTGGTCTGATGGCCCATAGAGCACGGCCGCACGGCCTCCCTTCGTAGTTAGCGATAGTACCCAGCATGCGACCCAGCATGCGACCCCTCCGTAAATGCTTGGGTGAATAATGTTGGTTGTCCTTCCCGAGCATTCTCATGTCCCGCCGAGGCCAGAGAATCTGGAGCGTCTGTTTCTGTTCCACCCCACCTGTCACTGAATGAGGTCTGCGGTGCCGTGTACGTAAGTGCGACAACCTTTGTCAACAACACATTGACTTGGAATACCGGTGTATTCACACTCGCCTCCTTACCTTTATACATAGTTCCCTCTCGCACGCAGCTTCACACCTCCTTCCCACACTTGACATCTCTTTCCCTCCGCGGGTGTCACGTTCCAGACTTCTAGTACCTAGATATACCACTCCAACAACTCCGCCTTTTCTACTTCACACCTCTCCTCAAACAATCTTGCAAGTCGTTGAAGAGCCTGATTATATTATCGCTAAGTGCTCATGCATTATCCTTGGGAACTCCAGCAATCTATTTTCCTTGTTTAGTACACCTATCTCGAGGGCTCAGGGTAACTATTACTGCCTACGCGTAACGGCCTCTCACGCCTGGGGACGTGTGCTTTTAGATTAACCTGGTTTGGCCCTCTGTGGAAGAGAACGCCTCCTGCCATACCTACGGCTTTCAGCGTGCAGGTCCAGAACTTTTACCATTTGCCCTAACCCGAACGTTCGGAGGCTACTCTTCAATGAGGATGACCGCGACAAACAGACACTCTTTATCCTGCTGGTTGGTACTCCTTCTACCTGGCCAAAGCTCGAATACATTAAAGTCAGCGGTCCATCCGGTTTACCCACGAGAGTAATAATCCGATCGCAAAGACAAGGGCCGCGAACCAACGTCCGTTCGAAATCGCTTATGATGCAACACCCCAACCGCTGCTTTTTGCTTCTGTGAGTAATTCTCCACCACCCGGGGCGTGCCACTGACCTGAATTATTGAAGCCTTGGCGGAGGATTACTACGAACAACTTCTCATTGCAACTCGCCGTCATACTGCTATGTATTATGCTATCAGACGTGTATTCACAATCGTTCGCACGCGACCAGAAAGTGCTGCATTTGTATTTGTTCGGCCACTTGTTCCCTTGATCCCGTCCGGCAACTTGTCTCAT
>Ga0307515_10024972_pt1 | contig 10368 bp, 5 predicted proteins | sample 17_EM_MG_FD_194513 | JGI IMG/M metagenome (GOLD analysis project Ga0307515, IMG submission 194513) | Populus trichocarpa ectomycorrhiza microbial communities from riparian zone in the Pacific Northwest, United States - 17_EM | ecosystem: Host-associated > Plants > Roots > Unclassified | place...
TTGGACATGTCAATTTACCTTCTTTTACACTTTGATTATATATCTTTTAATTGTGTTTTCCTATAACAAATAATAAGAAATCATTTGTTAATTTAGCAAGGATCCAATCGAGTAGAAAAATTTGGAGAAAAAAACACCAACTGTTCATTCTTGTTCCTTTTCCCCAAATCTTGTTATAACTATAATTATAACATAATGTCAAATCATGAAATATGATCCAGTCCCTCCTGTGAGATTGTATACACGGGAGGTGTATCGTTTGCAATTGCATAATTAACTTTGTTCGAAAAGGGTGGTTTTGAAGGTGCGTGGAAGGTTTAGTTGCTTGAGTAGCCATGAACATATTACTCGTCCTTTTCATTTTTTAAATAAGCTATTCTCTATAAATTTACTATTTTCAGAGCAATGGAGATTGGAGACATACTGGTTTTGTCAATCCAAGGCCCATCAAACCATGCCCAGAACAGACAATTTCCCAAACCTTCTCTTCCTAAATAGGCAGTGCCACAAAATATGTTGAAATTTTGAGTGATGCGAAAAGCAACCTAGATATGTTTTATTCCGAATCAAATGGATTCATAAATAATTTAGTTGTACATTATTATTTCAAATCATTACAACAAATAATTTCAAGGCTGACGAGAGACGGTGAGCCCCACAGTAAAAAATTACGCTCTGCCTAATTGTTATAATTAACATGCAGAATGGTTAAAATCTATCCGTAAAAGCCCAGGCAACCAAACAAAAATGATGCAAAAATTGAAAAGAAAGAGAGAGAGACCATGATCGGGTAATTCCGTACCAGAAAAAAAGGGAGCTCGTGTATTGGCCTTGAAAATGGGCAGTAGCATGGCATTTATCAATTTGGTGGCATTGAGTTGAGGTTATAACCATACTCTCCAACTGTTGATTGTCATGATAAAGCTCAGAATGATCTCCCGACACTTGGTATTATGTCCAGAGGAGTCCATCAAAGCCAACTTCCAGATTTGTAACCGTGCTGTTGCCAAAATCCTGATCTACTGCCTGGTTGTCTTCTAATGAATCCACATATGGCTCTGATAGATCAGAAGATCGTTCAGATGGAATTCCATAATCTTTGAGAATGTGGGATGAACAAGCACTCGCTGCTTCCCTCTCCAGCACAACAAGGTAATTGTCTTCAAACTCAAAAACTAAATATCTGTTCTTGCATGCTGATCAAACCACAAAACCATGAGAACAGAGGTGAAAAGGAACGGGAAACAGAAAACAGATAGGGGGCAGTGCCACTTACAATCGACAAGGTGTGCTAGGTGATGAATGTTTTTTATTTGAGTTCCATTGAACTTCAAAACCTGCAAGTGTTTATTGTTCTTAGTATATGCAAATAAATTGGCAAGCAGATGCGACTAAAAGTTGTTAGTGGTTATAGATAACTTGCCTGCTGATTGCTCATATCCTCGTATCCAAAGTTGACTTCATTTGCTAAGACCTGTCAGTAGAAAGAAAATGTTCAAGGCAGCGACATACCAGGATGTTAAATTGTTCAATATAACAAAGAATCTAGGCAATGAGATATGATCCTCCATCAGAAAAACAAAGATTTAACACGTGCAGAAAACTTGTCACTGTAATTAAAGCACACAAGATAGTAACATCACATAAAGTTGCTGAAAGGATTTCAATTGATGAGAAGTATAAAACTTACCTGTGATAGGATAACAATCTGCTCCCCTTTGAACCTTGCCAGAGAATAACGTGACTTGGCTAGTAGTTTCAGCTAGGAGAAGATAAAACCAATAAAATTAAAATCCAAAAAAGTGTATTGGACACAATGTTAAAAAGTGTTGAAGCAGTCTGTCACAGGACTAACCCCTATAGAGCCCTCGCATTCCTCCCTGCCAACAAGGGAGCAAAATCTCACGCATTAGCATATTACTTACAGAAAGAATACTATTATAAACGAACAGGTTATTACATTACTGGGTGCCTGGAAGTATAACATACTCTATCAGTGGTTCTGAAAGGGGAGTAAACACCAAACCAGCAATTATTAAATACGAAGGCTGACCCCCATCAACATGATATGGAACCTTGAAGCAAGAAGATATGAATCCAAATTTGTTGACATCTAAATCTGAAATTAATCTGATACAATAACTCGAATATAATGTACAGAGCCAGGATTCTAATGGCATACCAAATGCACTCTAGGATTAAGAACTACTTGAACTTTCATGAATGACCCAGCTCTAATTATGCCAAGCTCTGCTTCATCGCCTGCGAATCTGTATAAAAACATTATTCATTATATAATGGAAAAGTATGAAGCCCAAAGAACATTGATTATATGGATGTTCAAAGAAGAAAAGGCGGGAACAAGGTTATGAAGAGACTGAAAGAAAATTCCAAGCCTGAAATAAAGAAACAATAACTAGAATTACGCCCTTTACTTTTGACTAATAAGATAACGGAATGCAATGCGCTCATTTGATCGAAATGGCACTGTTCCTTCACACCCCACATGAACATCGTCAAAGCTCACAATCACGTCCCCCTGAAAAGAACAACTTCAATCAAAATTCTCAACAGAAAGAACAATTAGAGGTAGAAAGAAAAATCCATTTCAAGAAGAGATCGCTTGTTCAAGCTTTTAGTCTTATTCATAGATCAAATCATGCCACTAACCCATGCAAGAAAATGAGAAGGATTACCAATTCACACACAAGGACCAAATCTTGTGAAAAAATAAAATTTCCCTGTTTAGAGTAGCTTTTTTGTGTGGTATAATTAGGAACCTTTTTTATGAAAAACAATGTATTGCTATTACATTTTCTTTGATTCAGTATTCCTTTATCCTATTGCAGTTAGCACACTAAAAAATGCAGGATGGATATTTATTTATAGATTTGTTTGGATGTACATATTGAGAAGCACAATAACAATAAAATCCAAGGTTTCCTTCCCGGTAACATTTTAGCAAGAATAGACTGTGCAATTCAAGTAGAGCACGCTTTTGAAGCTATAAATGGCCACTGTACCTCCTTTAAGACTCTATTTGCATCAGCGGTTGGTTCAACTCTCCGTACCAACACACCCTGCACAAACCAGACCTTATAAGGGAACTGCTTAGCAGATTGCACGAAGTTGCAATGATGTTGAGGAATGATAAAGATAACTTTTATTGCATATACCACTTAGAAGCAAAACGAAATTTGTAAAATATGTATTTGACAAAGAGGCATACCTCATTAGACTGTACTTTTAAGCATGCACGTAATGCCGGATTCTCCAACTTTTGCAGCATCACACCAAGTGAAGGAAAGCCTAGAAGTCAATGTAAAAGGAGTTTTATTGGGACAATCCCAAATCAACTGCATGATCAAGATACATGCTAGGTTTGCATTGCAAAATTCAATCAGGTGCCAGTAAGAGAAAAGGAAAGTAAAACAATTGTTAATCTAGAAAGAAGCAAGAAGTGATGTGATAGATGACACCGAATAGATTCAAAAGGCATTCAAACATTCTAAGGCATCGATATATATGTATATAAACTTTCAGCAACCTTCATAACAATAACAGATGAGAAATAAGAATGTCTATACTAGAGAATAGCCTGAAGGGACCTATTAAAGAACAAAAGTACGATTATAGTCATGCAAAACTAGCTGGTTAAAGGGGGTATTGAAGAGCCAAAAGAGCAAGAAATCATTATGACTTTTGCAGAAACTAGATAACAAGTAGTTTTATATGATATTGGTCAAAATAAGAACATGAAGTTTTTAGAGGAAGCTTGGTCCTTAAAATTGGCAAGCATGCACTGCTTGTCAACATCAAATTCTACAAATTGACTTTCAATGCCAGAGCACGACATAAAGAGTGCACAGAATACACCATATAAACAATGTACAAAAGTATCTCACCAGTGTATTTCTCATTCCTCTCAAAGTCCTTTAGAAAATGAGATACTACTGTTGTTGGAATCACATATCCAATATTCTCAACCTCTTCAGACCTGTATACCTAAAAGAAATGTCTCATGAAAATGTCACAGGGAAAGAGATGCTGCAAATAGGAGTGAGTTGTTTTGCTAAATCAACAGCAAAATATGTTAATAACATCAAGAAGAAACTGCTTGGGGAACACTCATTCTTTTATCTAGTCATATGGACAAGTAATTGTAGACAAATTGAAAACTGGTGCATAGCATCATGCCAAAGAACCTACCTGAAATGCTACTCCAATGCACTCCCCCTGGTCATTGAATGCAGGACCACCGCTGTTACCTATAATTAGCTAGTATAAGCAGTAGCTATCACAGAGATGGGATAAAACCTTGAAATAAATAAAAGACAGGGGCAAACACACATGCATCGATACAGAGGGGATTGTAAAAGTGATGAACCCAAATATATGCAATCTCCAAAATGCAAATACATAACCTGAAGAAGTTTTAACATACAGAATGGATAAACAAATAAACAAGCATATGCATATACACACTAACCAGGATTTATTGCTGCGTCAATTTGAATACCCAACAAATCAGATGATCCATGAGCATACGATGTAACCTGATGATAATATGTTTGATAACACGATACAGAAAATTTGTTTATACATGGTGGTCAAGGAAGAACATCAAACAGACAATCATTGGCATGCCAGAAATAGATTAACAATTCAAACCTCGATACGAGACACAACCCCCTTTGTCACTGAAATGGTGTCTCCTCCAAGGGGATATCCTACAACTGTTACTGCGTCCTGCCCATTTAAAATGCAGCAGAAAAATGATTTTCTCAGAAAGAAGTACATAGCACTGTACAAAAGGATCTGAAACTTGTAAATTAGGATTAGGGCATCAGTCTGCACTTTGATAGGAAAACTACATGACCTCGGTGTACACTGTAAATTAAATAAACTATAAATATCACTACAAAAACATTGCCATGGTAAACCCCAAAGGTTTATTCTCATGAGCCCAGAAACATTTGATGCAGGTTTAAACAAGTGTGTGATAATTCAGGGCTGTTGCAAATGCTAGAACAAAAGGTTCATAGACCTAAAAAAACACAAGGGGCGAGGGCACTATGACCCTAAGTGAAAGGGTAATTTAACCTGAAGACGTGGTAAGTGTCCAAACTTGAGTGGTTCTGCTCCTTCCCAAAATTCCTCACTTTCTACTGAAAGCAAAGCAATGTCGCAATCAACTCCTCTGGCCAGTACCTGTGTATAAAATCACTAAGAGAACAGTAAGTTGCAAAATCCTAGCGTGTTCACAAGCGAGATTAACCAGTGCAGTCTGCAATTGCATTGGTTCATTTCCTTTGTTTAGTGGCGAATACCATGTCAACTGAAGCATGAGAATATCCAGAAAGTAATGACAAGTTGAAACAGTCATATTATTTGTTTCCAAGGATGGCAGGTGGAACTGCTAATGAGAAAGTACTGGGACTCATAGAGACACCAATATCTCTGCACCCTGCTTTTTATAAAAGAGGCTTTTTTGTTTTTCCAAAAAGAATAACTTCAAACAAATCCACTAAACTCATTAATATTGGTATTTTCATCCAATTTTCTCAAGACATATATTTACTCCCAAAGTGCATCTAAAACATCCTTTCTCTTTCATTTATGGTTTGGAACTTCAAATGATATGGAGAAAAAGAAAAAATATAGATATTGAGCTATTAAGATCATTAAATATCTTGCAAGTTCCAAAGGGTACAGAAGTACCTTAGCTACGTATTTGGTATCATCTCCCCTTCTCTTCACTTTGACCTGCAATAAGAAAAGGCATTTTAAAAAGTTAATTGGACAATCTTTACCTACATATCATGTCTCAAACCGAAGAATATGCAAATGATTCTTTGGGTGTACTGAGCAAGTCTCTACCAATGGCAGGGTGCTCTTATGGGAATTCCAAGCTGGTATTCCAGATTTATCACCATGTCCAGGCCCTATGCATCATGCACTTTCTAGCATGTCCATCAAATGGCAAACCAAGGTCCTCAATAGATGGACTGCAGAGTTCTCAAAGGCTGTTGATTGGTGACTCAGTATTTTTGAGTTGCTAGTATTCTGACCCTAAACATTGCTACTTAGATGTTCTGGTCTTTTGTGGTCTTTTCTTGTGGTTTAATCACTTATGGTAAAAGGAAATTGATAAAATCCAAACTAAGATTGAAAGCATAGGCTGACAAAACCTGTGTATAGTATTCAACACAATGAGCATTTGTCAAAAGTTTTCCATTGCCAATCATAAAAGCACTGCATAAGAAACATGCAAAGTAATGAAGAAATCAGTTTGCGAGACAAATTCGATTGGATAAAGAGCATGTACAGTAAACCAGAAATGAAATAACAATCAGATATATATCTTAACAGAGCCAGCTGCAGCCAAGGATTTCTTATTACCCTGAAAGAAATTTATGGAAGACCTAGAAGGTAAATACTTCAGAGAACTCACCTTCCTGTGCTTGTGTATTGCCTTTGTTTTTGCCAAGGAAGGGAATAATCAGGCTCTGTATGGGTGCAGTAAACCTAGACAAAAAAAACAAAAAAAAGACATTTTACTAGCAAAGTGCAAGCACTTGCACGAGAAAATGGGTCAATTCTGAAAATCCTTTAAAGTTAGGATTCATCCTCAGGGAATAAAAAAAGACAGGCATATTATTGAGTGACAACAGCTGAGAATACTGTTTAATGGTGACATAAAACTTAGCTTCACATATCAATTTGGACAGCTATAATTGCTGCTCCCAGACCACTGGCTCCCAAAGCATAGAAAGATGAAAGAAAATCACATGCACCCTTGATGCATGGTTACTTGGTTATGAATACATCGACATCTCTAAAGGTAGAAGGAATTTCTCCTTCAAGTAGTTCTCAGAGTAGCTGAGAGAAATATCTCTTACATCCTTGGAGCATCATCGAGCTCTTTGAACAAGACTCGGATAGACTCTATATATGTAGGACATCCATGGACTGAAAGATAGTTGTGTTAATTGGATTGTCCCATGTCTAGTTAGTCACCTAGTAATGTATATAAGGTAAGATCCTGAGGGTCGCTAATAATGATTAACATAGAGCTTAACAATTAGATGACCTGTAAGTGTCTATAATATAACCATGTCAAGAAGAACGTAACATGTTCAAAGACTATATTAGCAATCACGGGACCTAAACCATAAATTGAATGCTGAAATGACAGGAAAGAACAGTTCCTACCATTCCATCATCATCAATCAGATTGACAGAACCTAAAATTGCAAGGCAGTAGAGAAGATGTGAAAGAATTATTACCTTGACAACTGCATCTAAAAATGCTGCATCTTTAAGATTCTGTGGCTCAAACTGAATTAAGAGGCAAATTATAAAACTTGTCTAAATTACTAAAACAACAAAAGCAACACATAAGAAAAATGAGTGCCCGGGATCACACCTGTTGTTCCTTCATATCAAACTTAAATTCTTTCTTATCTTTTCTTTGAGCCCCAAATGACTTAAAAGCCATTGATTGGGATTTCCCTGCATTCCTTTTACCACTGATTCCATCATCATCCTCATCATGTAAAGAGGACCTCTTGTCCTTCGATTTCCCCGGAGACTTCTTCTGCGATACACCTTCTTTCTAAACACAACCGAACCAAGATTCCCACCAAGTAATTAGTTAAACAGATAGTTTTGAACTTTTTTTTTTTCAAAAATGCAATTCCACTGCGTTAAAGCAGAGATTAGTTCTTAATTATGACCTAGAAAGCTGAATTTGTTCAGCTAATTAGAATCCCTAGAGTTTTTTTTACCAAAATGACAGTCGATTATAACTCTAATCCAGCACTGAATGTGCATTTATTTGTCTAACGAAAAATAAGAAAAGAGAGGAGAGAGAGAGAGAGATTAGGGTTTTACATGTTCTCCAGGGCGTCTGCTGCGATTGACGACGGCTTTACAAGTGACGGAAGCAAAGGAATGTTGCGACGTGGCGAGATATGGTTGGGAAGGAACACAGCAACGGAATTTAACGGTGGAGGTAACAACAGAGAAGCAGCAGTTGGCGACTGCCATGGCCATGCTTAAATGATGTAGCAGCTGAGTGAGTGAGTCTCTCTCAGCTCAGTCCACACTCAGCTAGTAAGTTTTCTTATCTCAGTCCTTTATGTCTGCTTCGCTAAGGAAACCTGGATTGGATTAGGTCACTGGTTTTGGCGCCTTCATTTTTAACCAATCGGGTTGCTCCTTTTTTTTTAATAGTCGAAGTGAACTATCTACGTCTACATGGGTTAAGCGCTGTCGTTTTGTGAGGCTAGTTCGCGCAGGTTAAAAATTAAAATATTTTCCATTTCCTAAAGATTAGCCTGAAAATGTGAAATAACATAAAATAAGGGTTTATTTAAAGAAGCTAAAAATAAGGAGAAACAACTTGCCATTCCTGAGATATAAGAGATGAACATATTTCATAAGAACATTGTATCTATCATCGATTATTGTGTTTTATGTTTTACTCCCAAAACATTGGAGTGAGTTTTAATTTACTTTTTATTAAAATTTAAATTTATTTTATTTTAAATTAAATTTTTTAATATTTTTTGATAGTTTTGATGTACTAATATCAAAAATAAAAAATATTATTTTAATATTTTTAAAAATAAAAAACACTTTAAAAAGCAATCATTATCTATTTTCAAACATAATTTATATAAAAAAAAAATTTAATTTTGTCTATCAATTTGAAAAAACAAGTTCCGATAAAAAATAATTAAAAAAATATTTATTAATTTTTTTGGAGTAATTATAAAATGTGTTGTGATTAAAAATGAATTTATTAATTTTTTTATGGTTACGTGGTTTTAGATGAAAATAATTTAAAAATAAGTTGTTGAAAACCAAAAACTCAGACAAAAATTTGAAAAAATTTCCGGTAAGAAATCGTGGCGTGTTTAGAAAAAATTGGACTCCTTCCAAAAAAAAAAACCCTACCGTACGGACTTGGGCTTTTTGATGGGTGGCCAGACACGTGAACCTGAACTGTTAGTAGTGGCTTGGCCTCTTTTTTTTTTCATTTAATTTTTTGATTTAAATATTGATTAATACATTCTCTCTTTATTTATTAAACTGTATAGTTTAACTTCTTTTTAAAACAATAATTATTTTTAAAATTATTTCATTTTAATTTTATAATGCTTCAAATAAATTATTATAATCTGTAAATAATTTTTTTCCTCTTATATTTTATATAAATAAATTGTGTTTGCATGATGCATTTATAAAAATAAAAATTATGTTGTCAGTGATTATAACTAATCTCTAAGATAAAATAAATAAAAAATGTATAAAATAAAAAGGACAGTCTCTATAAAATATTCGTATTTTTTTTATTTTTGTTTGCTAAGTAACAATATTTTTCTAATCAATTAAAAAATAATTTATAATACCTAAAAATGTATTATACTATACTTTAAAAAATAATTTATAATACCTAAAAATATTGGAAAATCATTGTGCTAGTATTGTGTACTAGAGTGTTTGCATTGTAAATCACACTATAGATGTTCAGATGACTATGAAGCGTTGTCTTTTGATACTATATACATAGAGTGTTTGCACTGTGAACTACATTGTAGATGTTTGGAGGACTATGGAGGCATTGTCTTTTTTATTTTTTATTTGAAAAGCTGTTTGGTTTGGCATTACCCCCATACCCAATTCTCTTGGATCTGGCTTGACCGCTAGACCTAAAAGCTTATAAAAAATTAACTAAGATTTTTATTTAAGTTACTTCAAGAATAGTTTAAATGTTTTTTTTTATGAAAAAAAGTTATAAAAAAAATTAATTAGAATTTCTGTTTAGGATACCTCAAGGATAGTTTAATTTTTTTATATAAAAAATAGAAAACATTTATAAAAAAAATATTATTTATGATACTTAAAGGGTAGTTTAAATATTTTTTTATAAAAAATAAAAAAAATAATTAGAATAGTTTAATTTTTTAAAAAAAATAAAAAAATTATTTAGAATACTTCAAGATAATTTTAATGTTTTTTTATAGAAAAAATAAAAAACATTATAAAAAATTTAATTAGGGTAAGGGTAATTTAAATGATTTTTTTATAAAAAAAAATACAGATATTTTATAGAAACTGTCCTTTTTATGAAGCAGGTAAACAGAAGTCAAAGCCAAAAAAAAAAAAAAAACTATCCTTCATCTCAATTAGTAGCTCCAACGGGAACGGTAAGAGAATAGTTAAAATATCTCCTTTCTTCCATGAAAGCAACTCCTCCATGTTCCTCGAGAAAGCCAAGACCAGCAAAGCAAGGCCATTAAAAAAAAAATATGAATTAAATACAGCCATGTAAAAAAAAAAAAAAAAAAAAAAAAAATA
>Ga0307515_10024973_pt1 | contig 10368 bp, 10 predicted proteins | sample 17_EM_MG_FD_194513 | JGI IMG/M metagenome (GOLD analysis project Ga0307515, IMG submission 194513) | Populus trichocarpa ectomycorrhiza microbial communities from riparian zone in the Pacific Northwest, United States - 17_EM | ecosystem: Host-associated > Plants > Roots > Unclassified | place...
TATCATTACTAGCAAATTTGATTTACAATTGGTGATGAAACAGGGGAGTCAAAAGAAAGACAAAAAATCCGCCAGCTTCATGAACTCTCATTCACATTTTCAACTTGCTCAAAATTGGTCCATTTGAATTGATTTTTGGATGCATATGTAGGCCTTGTAGTTACCTGTCATACTGCAGTCTCCGATCTTCTCTCCGTTGTGTTGTTGTTGAGTAACTTGCAATTTTGAAAAAATACTGGGATTTCTTCGTGCCGTGTAAAGCGCCCCGCTAGCGGCTTGTTAGGTGTGGGCGCTGGGCGTGCCACGCCCCTAATAAGGCGCCTGGGCTGTATGCATGAGGTGATTATATGCCCTTTAGTGTTCTTGGCTAATGTTGACATGGGATAGCATTTGTTTGTTTGTAATGATATTGTATTCGGCTGCTAGCAGCCATGGCATACCCCGTACATAATTCCTCCCCGCTTCTTCCGTAACATAAAGAAACAAAAGCAAAGTCGCGAGTCCTCTTCCCCATTCAACAAAAGAAACCGCCAAGAAACAACATCAACTTTTACACCCCCCCATCACTCGACCCCTCGTGATCTGAGTTCTCCGCCTCCTCCACCACTCCGCTAATTCTGCCGACATCTGTACAAGATAAGAAATTCATCAGAGCCTGCGAACATTTTTCTTCTGCAAAAATGAGAGACATTGGCAATGAAACCTTTGGCTTTTTCAAAACCCTTTCAACACCGTCATACCCATCTTCCCCCTCTTGCCCATCAATCCAAAGCCTTTTTTGTTCCCGTTTCCATCTTTTACACCACTTAAAAAGGTGGTCTCTTGTCTGATATTCATGCCCACACCACCAGCATTTCATATCACTTCTTTTTCTGATCCGCAATAAGTATTTCGCTATCAGTGCATGTCCTGACTTAAGCTGATAAAACCTTGCTGCAATCAACTTTTTGGCTCCCATCACCGCACTGTTACCCCCCCCTCTTCACCAAATCATACCGGTAACTGTGCTTTGACTTCTTCCCCAACTCTTTAATATCTTCTTTGCTTTCTTCCCATTTCACTTCTGTTAACCTTCGGCTAATATGAGAGAAGGAAACATAATCTAAAAACGGTCGTGGATTTTGCATTTCGGTATAACTTCCGCAATGCTTATATGCTGCCTTTGTTGCCTGTTGATCCGCTTCTTTATTACCCTCTATCCCTTTATGGGCAGGTACCCACCGGTACTCCACCTGGATATTTTTTCTGGCTAATGCATCGGTCCAGTTCATCGTTCTTAGCGCTAGCACCTGTCCTGGTCCTCGCCTGTCCAATTGTATCCGTCTTAAGGTTGCCTGAGAATCCGTGAAAATCATTACTTTGGTAACCTTCTTTTCTCCTGCCATCTCATCCACGATCTTCATCGCTTCAGACATCGCATACATTTCTGCGTCAAACGCTTCTTTCTGTCGGCAAAGGTGCACCCTTCTCTCTTTCCAAACATCCCCCTCCTTTCATACCACTGCACACCCCACCCACTCATCCTCTTTTCTTGCTCCATCAGTCCAAGGAACAAGTCCCTCCCTCTCCAACTTTGCCTCTTCCAGCGCTTGTTCCTCATCCTGAATTATCACATTGCCTTTAAGGCATCTTGTTTCCGTTGGCAATATCGTCCTTTCATAACTCCTCCTTTCGAAAGGTTTATCCTCCGGGATCAACTCATCAATCCCCTCCAACCTATGTAAGACATTCCTTCGTACTTTTAACATTCTCCCTCCGCCTTGGGCATTGGGCATCATCATCTGTTTCAACTCATATCATCGTACTCGGTTATTAAGAAGAGCTGTCGCTGGTCGTAAGCCGGCGTCATTCATTTGTATTACGGGGGTTCCCAGTCCCAATAATCAATACAACATTTATTGACTAAGTACAGCCGCCTATCTAGTTTTCTCTTTCTCTCCTCGTTTCTTCCTGAAACTCAACCTCTTGCCCTCTGCTTGCATGAGCTGCCAAATCAAAGCGTCTCCAAAGATCGTCTCCTAAATAGATGAAGATCAGGTTTCTCTGTCAAACAACCACTCCTCGGAAAACTCCTCGAATGGTAAAGCGCCGGAGGTCAAGTATCTGAACACCAGCTAGTCGATATTCTCGAGTTCGCAGAAACGTAAAACCACCTGGTAAGTGTGGGTTAAATGGGCCTTTTCCAACTGATAAAGAAGATTGCCGAAGGACTCGACAATCTGTTGAAGTGCGTACTCGGCAGGTGTGTAATGATGTCCAGACATAGAATGCCCAGTCACGAGTGTTGATTAGGGAACTAATGATGTAGGTAGAGATTGAGAGAATTCTGAGTAATATTTTAAGATCGTCTTCAGTGCTCTGTGTTGAATGTTTCTCCCTGCTTGCTTCTCCTTTCTTCCTGCGACAATGCTGTCTCTTTATACCCACGTCCCAGGCCACCATGCCTAGCTGCTATAACCACGAACGCTTTCCTTATCATTATCGTGTGTATGCAATGTGGTTTGAAAGCATTACGCTCCTGACAATCAGGCCATCCATCGCACGCAAAAACAGACTTAATTTAAACTCCTCGCAATTGTATCAGTCGGCAGTTGGAACTTCCACCAACCAAGTTGGTGAAGCTTATCGCCTCTTAAATCCCTCATACTCATGAGCTATTTAATTGCGTCATAGATTTAATCGGCAACCAACCGATACTATGCCAACGTAGATTGCTGACTTGTTAGCTCGTATCCGATACGAGATTACATTGCGATCCAGACTAATCATGCCAATGAATAGTGTTAGCTCTAGGCTCTAAGCCTACGTCATTAATCCCTCAGTTACGTCATGCTAAGGTCGGGACTGTTCTCTGACCGGAACTTGCTCCGCCGTATCCTAGCCCGTTACGCGTAGGGTAGAAGAGTCCTCATAATTGCATATTGACTATCAACTGCTGTGCGTAACTTATTACGCATGCCCCGCAAAGTATCCAGGTGTGAATGAAGCACCCACACTTCGCGCAACTAATATGAACTCCCGCTAAAGAGCATATTACTGACCACTTGAATAATACATGCATAGGTGTTATGCATATCGTAGATATGTATGCATTCTGTAATCATAATCAAGTATCATTCTCGCTACTAGGAGACAACCCCTAACAATTAGCGCTCCTTGAGGTGTTGTCCTAAAGCATCCGGTTACCCTTCTGCCCTGTTCATTCAACAACATTTGCACCTCCTGAGCGCTATTTTTCTGTCCATGCCACCACAATTCAGACCCATACAATGCCACCGCCTGAACTGCTGCAGCTTGAATTCTTTGACATCCTTTCGAGCTTAATCCTTTCTTCATCATCAAGGATCTCACCCTATTCTGTGCTTTCCTTGCTTTCACTAAGGTCTTCTTTGCATGATCATTCTGGGTAAGCATATTATCCAGCCATACCCCCAACCATCTTGTCGCGTCTTTATTATATGGAACCTCATGATCTCCTACCCTTACTCGTGCATTCATCTTCGGTTCCTTATTCTGTCTTCGTCGTGTGAACAACATTGCTTCCGTTTTTTCGATGTCGAACTGACAGGCGTTATTCTTCGCCCAATTTGTTGTTTCCGCGGCGCATCTCTCCAGTCTTTGTGTGCATTCCCCCACATCCTCCCCCTCCACCACCCATGCCACATCATCGACAAAAGATATACCCTCACTTCCACAATCTTTTTCTTTATCCTCAACTTGGCCGAACAACCCCAAAAGGTATATAACAAAAAGTACTGGAGGCACTGGTGACCCCTGCGGAACCCCCATTTCCACATCCATACTGTCTCCCTCCTCCCCATCCATTGACATTATCACTTTCCTATCATCCATAGAGCTTTCCACTCACCTCACCAGGTCAGCTTCAAACACCATTTCCTCCATTCTTTTTATTAAATTTCCCTTTGCCACATGTGGGAAGGCTCCTTTAACATCCATTAACAGCACTGCCGCGGTATTCCCCCTCTTCCACGTTTCTTCAACTCTCTTCTTTATCCTTCCAACCGCGTCAATTGCTGATCTTCTTTACTTGCATCCAAACTGTCCATCATGAAGTAGCCTCCTTCGCTCACACTCCTCTGCTATTGCATTGGCTGCTACCTTCTCAACAACTTTTCCCAGACAATTTAACAACGTTATCACCCTATATGCATTGGTGACTCCGTAATCTGGCTTATTTGGTTTCAGTATAACCACCCCCTTCGCTTCCTTCCAAACTCGTGGGTGAATTCCTAACCTAAAAGACGCTTTAACGATTTCGATTATCCTTTGGGAATCCCAATCCCACAATAACCTTATCGCCTTAAACCCCAGCCTATCCGGACCTGGTGCCTTTGAACTGACTGACTAAACAGAGCCTCTCAGATGTTTTCACCAGTTATCTTTTTCCACATTTCTCCTCCCTCTTCTTGGGCCTTTCTGCTCACACCCTTCAGAGGTTTCGGAAACACTTCTTCTTTTATCAACTCTGCTTTTTCCTTCCAGGACTCCGCCACCTCCCTACACCTGGATCTCAAAGCTTTTGTCGTTTGTTGTCCGCCTGGTTTTGTATATCTCAATGCCTGCCAGACCTGATCTCTTGTGGCCGAAGTTAGAAACTTCCTCCACATTTCTGTTTTTGACTGTTGGATCATTCTTCTCAGGTTGCTTCGCTGCCTTTTAACTTGTTGCTGCGATGCCTCCCCTTCCTTTCTGGTCCTTTTTATCGATCCCAAAATCATTCTATTTTCCGCCATCTCCGCCGTCCACCACCTCTTAGATCTCGCGCAAACCTCAATCTTTTTGCAGCACCTATTGAGATGATTAACAAAGTTTTGCTGTATCCACTCAGCTTCCCCCTGTAAATCATCCCCACTCCTCTTCTCATCCAACACAGGTCTCTTTGAGCTCTTATCCTTCCAATATTTTTGTGCTTTTTTATAATTTTCTTCCTCCTCCTTCGACTTAAGCCCTTCGATATGCCATCCTGTAATTTTTTGTGACACTTTGGCTTGTTCCCCTTCGTCCCATCTTGACTGGGCACACACAATCGCGTCATCCGAAGTGGTTGCCAAATCTGTTGACGTTTCTAATCTATCAGCCATCAAAGCTTTATTTATAAAAAAGTCAATAAGTGATCCTGAGGTTTCGCCATTTCTCATATTCGTATGGGTTTCTTCCCCATCCGTAACCTTGATCAAATCATACTCATCCATAAGATTTTCCAAAAAGTTCGCATCTCGTTTTGGTGGGCACTGTGGGTCCCATCTATCACTGTGAGCATTCCAATCTCCTCCCAAACGGATCTTTTCCTGCTCCATAATTTCCCTCCATCTTGCTGTCTGTGCCGGTCTGCCTTGACTTTGCACCCCCCCCTCTTGTCGCAGCTGATCATACACATTCACTAATCTCATTTTTCTACCCGACGGGTATTTTATATCAAACACCTGTACATCTCCATCTCCCCCCTTATCCACATCCGAAAACTCCAGGTGTGTATCTCTCTTTCTCGCGGTCATCCTTCGTCCTCCTCTGACCAACCTATATCCTGGGTGACTAATGTTGTATCCCTCTCTTTCCACATACAGTTCTTGCAACATCACAACATCAGCCCCCCAAACAATTCCTTGCTCCAACGCTCCCATAGTCACCTCATATCCCCTCCCACAATTGTGCATTACACACTTCACCATTGCATCATGGGGTGTTCTTTGGTCCCTGCATTAGAAGATCCTCCTTCCGTCTCTTGTGTCGCCACAACCTGGACTTCCGGCTTCTTTCCTGTCTGCTCAACATCCTGAGCCTTCTTTTCCGCATCTGCAGTTGATGGCACCCCACCCTCAACCTGATCCGGCTTCTTTTGTTGATCTGAAGTAACATTTTGTCGTTCTCCCTCTCTTTCCTTCCAGGTACGACGTTCTTCTCTTGCTTGCTTAATCGCCTCTTGTTTCTCAATGCAACAATCATCCTTCGCAATATGATTCCCCTTGCAGTTAACACACTTGTCGACATGATGGGTGCGGTTCTGTCCTGCATTAGCTTTGCAACCTACCATGTTGCACTTATGATCCTTTGTTAGATGCCTCCCCGCACACAACATGCACGCCGGCATCTTCAAACATCCACATTTCGCATCAACATGTCCCCATCTGCTGCACACTCCGCAAAAGGAATCTGGACCAGCATTCACAAACTTCTCCACATCATACTTTATTCACACTGCTCTCAAACCCCCCTTCAAAACTTTTTCGGCCATCTTACTTCCCTTGACCGCAAACACAACTAAGGATGCTTTCTTTCCTTCCGCCTTCTTCTGCTGCACATCCTTCGGTCCTCCAATCCAGTTGATAGTGAGGGGCAACACCACCCCCTCGTTCTCAGCTTGTATTTCGGCGCGCAATTTCTCCAAACCTCCCCCGGTCTTCCTTTCCAAATATCTTTCGAAATTCACTCTGTGCATTATCACTCTTTCCCAGAGCTGGTTTGTTTCGATGTCCACCATTCCAGTGTCCACCTTCCTTGCCGCCTTTATCACAATTTCTCGGTACCGAATCAACATTTCGGCTGTTGCTCCTGGAGTTGTAATCGCTGTCAAGCATCCTCGAGTATTCTTTGTAATACCCTGGACGCGAACGAAATGTGGAACCTTCACCTCAAACAACACCCTGTTGATTTCCGACGAAATATCCAAATCTTTCTTCTGAGAAGCTGGTAAGCCATTATCCCTCTTAAAGGTGACTCTCCTCTTCTCCATCGACTTTTGGCCTGGGAAGACTGGCTTCATCTCCTTCTTCTTCTGACTTCTCTTTACCTCAACAAAGCCATCTCTCTTCTTTTTCTGCTGCTGTCCCGATTTTGATTGTTCTCTCTGCTCGGGTTTCTTCTTTGGTGATGGTGGTGGCGGTGCTGCTGCTCTCTGTGCCCACGTCTCCTTTTTCTTTTCTTCCGGCTTTTTTGCTGCTTCCTGACTCACGGGATTCTTAACCTCCGGCTTCTTCACTCCAGCCCTAGGTCCCTTCGGTATTTCCTTAACCTCCAGTTCATTCCATCCCTTCTTCTTTTGGTTCGGTACTGCAGGCGCAATGACCGGTCTCTTTGCAATCGTCACCGGTCCACTCGGGGTGTACCTCGTGAACTCCTGCCTCTTCTCTCCCGGCGGAATAACTGGTGCATGTTTTGATGCCTCCAACTCCTGTTCTTCCACCTCCATCTCCTCGAATATTCTCACCACCTTCCTACTTTCTTCCTCACTGAAGGTCACCCCCGGCTCGAACTCGATATCACTCATATCCCCATCATTCGTCTCCGAGGTAACTTCTACCTGTTTCCCCCTTCGCATTTCCTCTTTTTTTTCCTTCTCAGCCAACTTCTCAAGTTTTCCCACCACCTGATCCGTTACCTGTTCTACCATTTTTTCCATGCAATCTCTCATCACATTTTCAATCGGCTTAGCCATATTCACCGGTGCAATTTTGGCCAACTTTTTCTCAATCTTGCTCAACCTACCATCAAGTTTATCTGCTCTAGCCTCATCATACTTCTGATTTAGCTCAATCCGTTCCTTAATTTCCATACTGAATTTTTGCACACTCATAACTGCTGCGTCAGTATGGTTCTGTCTCGCCGTGATGTGTTGGCTGTGTTTCTGACACCAAACATTGTAACTCACGTCATTTCTCTCCTGTCCATCCACAAAATCCCTCAGTCCATTAGTGTTCCGAAGATGCTCACCAATAAACTTTCCTAGATCTGCCGGTTCATCCTCACTGGCCAACGTCTCTGCAGGTTTGGCCCAATCGGACTCGAGCTTTCTACTGCTTGGCATCTGCGGCATAATCGGGATTGGTTGATCAGGCGTTTCCGGCCTCTTAACCCCCTTCCCCTTATCGCGCTTTTTTCCCTTCCTTGTTGGCGTTATGTAGGGCTCTTCACCCCTCCACTCCACCTCCGTCATCTCTTCTTTGCTACTATCGCTAATTTCGAATTTCCTTGCAATGGGTGTGTAGACTTTCCAGGTCTCTTCCATTCCCCCCTCTTCTTTCGCATGTTGGCTGGTATTTTTCTCTGACTGAATATACCTTTTTGTGATAAGTCCAGCACTCGCCCTAGCAGTCGAAAAACATCAGCAAAATGTATAATGGTTCAGAAGTCATAACTCAATGACTGAGCTGATCTGAACAGCCACACCAATCCTTCCAGAAGCTCCCAGAAGCTCCCGAACAGGCTGAATGCAAAACGATGTGCCTCTCAGGTGCTCTGTGAGTACTTTCAGGTGCTCCTCAACACTCCTGATGTAGCAGAATGGAATACAAGAATATTCTAAAGAGTATGAAGTCGTCTTCAGAATGCTATAAAATCATGCCTTTAAGGTGGTAAAATTTTGGAGCTGCTGGGACTACAACTCTCGTCTCCAAGACCATTCAGGTGGACCTGGAGCCAGACTCTCCAGGAGTGATAAGATATAATGTCTATATCGAATAGTACAATTCGATAAACTATCTCACAGCTACACACCTGAATCAGGCATTCTAATCCAATTAATAAACAGCCCAGTAGGTATCTAAATCAACATGATTATTTACAAGCCATACGCTATCGATGTCGCCCGATGCAGCATTCTCCTGCACCAAATGTGCCGGTCCAACAATTGCTCCAAGGGGTACAATATGCATCTTATTCGTTTGTTTGACAACCCGGATGAACCCGTCAACACAATCAGCCCAACCATGAAGATCTTTGAACTTTGTTGGAATCACCACTGCGTATTCTTGAGCTTGAGGACGTAATACCCATTGTTGAGTCGTCTGGCACCTCTTAGAAAAGGTCGATAATGCTTTCCCGGCTGGCAAGCGCTCCTGAAATTGGTGGATCTGATTCAGTAGAGTCCAGCTGAAGTATAATACAGGAAAAGAAGGAACTCGTCATTGGAAGGTGTTATCGAGGTCATTCTGTTCACTTTGCGTATACTGGACCGAGATGTTATGAGATTCAGGCATGATCCCTTGGTTGGCATTGGTATATTCTACCTTGCAATCAAGTCCCAGACACTCAACAGAAGTAGGGTTGTGAAATGGTTGATGGTAATACAACAGCCCATTCTGGAGTTTAATAAATATACTGTCAAGGAGTACATTCTGATCGTATCTGAGCACGAGTCCACTAACTTTGTGTCCCCAGTCCTCTTCAATTTGCGTGCGGAATAGCTGTCCAACGTTGGGAATTCCGAAGTCTTCTGATGCATCTCTGAGTGAGGTTGATTTGATACTTCTGCACACTCCGCGGACATGCGTTTCTCTCGGATGATATAACTGCTGTGATACAGAGCGGATAATGGGCTCGTCCTCAATTGTTTGGAGACGTAAAAGATGGGCTCTGCGTGTACTTCGCTGCTTATCGGTAGCGGACAGTAGGTTGAAAACTTTTGCCGAGTCAATATCGTACCAGCCTTGGAGTGCAAGATATAATAGTGTCTCCTCCATATAGTCAAGACCAGTACACCGGTCATTGTGCTTGAGCATCTGTCGAATGTAATTGACTTTGTTGGTAGATCGATATGCCTCTTGCACATTGGCGATATATAGCCGTTCAGAAATATCGGTGGTGAAAATGTCACCGGAACCCATTTGCCGAATTGACTCTGAGATATGGCTTACAAGATGCATCTTTGGATATCCGGAATGTATTACGCGTTGTTCAATTGATTTCCAGAGCGCCTGAAAGCCAATTGTCTCCCACCAAGCTTCAAACTCGTTCAGGCGGATGGAGAATTCCCGCTTGAACCGCTTCTGTTCATTCGAGGTGATGCCATAAATCTCTCTCTCCAGCTGGTTAGTGGCCTGCTCCATATCAGCCAAGCTCCAGGTGGTGGCTTCTGTCTCAGCATCGGATAGGCGGATCTGAAATTGCAGTAGCTTGTCGGCGGTCATCTTTGCCGCTCCGTAAGCCCTGTCTTCGGTGGCAGCTTTCATTAGGGCAAGGTCTTCGGTGAATTTGCTTCTGGGACCGGTTGCCTTAGTCCCGACTTCCTGCCATAGTTGTCGTTCATGACGTTTGAATAATTTATCGAAACGCTTGTATTTAGCAGGTGTCACCTGATGGATTTTGCGCTCCAATCGCTCTATTGCCTTCTGACGATCAGCATCTGACCAAGTCGTGGCCGCTTGTCGGGCTCTGTTCAGGCGCACCTGAAATTGCCTACGTTTGGTTGTGGAAACCTTTTCAGCCCCATACACAAGGGCCTCCATTGCAGCACGAATCTTATGAATCTTTTGTTCCCGTAACTGATGAGATTCCTTTGCTAACTTGTCATCCACTTTGGCCTTCGCAGACTTCGACATTTTCTGTTTGTGAAAAATACCCTTCTTCTCATAA
>Ga0307515_10024974_pt1 | contig 10368 bp, 2 predicted proteins | sample 17_EM_MG_FD_194513 | JGI IMG/M metagenome (GOLD analysis project Ga0307515, IMG submission 194513) | Populus trichocarpa ectomycorrhiza microbial communities from riparian zone in the Pacific Northwest, United States - 17_EM | ecosystem: Host-associated > Plants > Roots > Unclassified | place...
AGGCATAACCAGATTAATAACCCGCCCACTATAGTTAAACCCCCCCCCCCCCCCTTACGCTTTGACTAACCCATACCACGCATCCTTATGCCACTAGTAGATCTCGCTTTAATCGCTAAAGATAGGACACTAACTACCTATAAGATCTCGTAAAATAAGGTATAAGTAATACTAGGGAGTATTAAGCAAGGCATATATACGGGCTTATACAAGAATATGGCAAGACTAAAGGGAGTAAAAATATGTAATATAGTACTAGTGCCTCCAGGCGGAATAAACTTTATTATTAACGTAGTTGGTATACAAGTGGCCTATATAAGTAAGTAGCCCACATTAAAACCCCACCAAAAATTCGAGAATTTATACATTAATATCTTAATAACCACTTAATAATAAATTCCAATAATTTAGATTTAGACTTTTATATATACTTTATAGCTTCTATTAAAGTTGCATAGTAAATAGTTTAGTAGTTTTTAAGATATTAAAATTTAGGGGCCGAAACGAGGCCATATTACTATATCTTAAAAACTACTAGACTATTTACTATGCAACTTTAATAGAAGCTATAAAGTATATATAAAAGTCTAAATCTAAATTATTAGAATTTATTATTAAGTGGTTGTTAAGATATTAATATATAAATTCTTGAATTTTTGGTAGGGTTTTAACGTGGGCCACTTGCTTATATAGGCCACTTATATACCAACTACGTTATCATCACTAATATTATCTAATTGACGCCAGTGAAAGCACGGATCAACGTTAGATTAAAAAAGCTCCAGATTGCAACCGAATACCCCCTTAGTTACATCCCTTCGTATAGCAAGTTTTCTCGCACTTTTCGTATATATACGCCTTATAAGCCAATCTAGAGGCTCTATACCGTCTAGAGCTTAGTGTTAAAGCCTCTGGTTAATGCGGTTGCTTAACGGCAGGAGTGCTAGCGCCTCATTGACGTCTTTAACGCTTAAATATTGCGGTGAACAGCAGCGACGTAGCTAGGAAGCTTATATAATATTTGGTGTAGTTAATTAAAAAGCTCCAATATTGTCGCCGTCTATTTAGCCCTTGAATTGTCAGCAAAATATCGTCCTTATGCCACCTAGAAAACGTTGTGCGTCTTTAGCTCTAAAGCCTCTAAGGCCTTTAAAGCCTCTAAAGGCACCTAATGCCTAGGAATCCTATTTATAATCCTTCTAAGCGACGCAGTATATATATAATAACTTATCGGCGGTAGTTATACGGCCTCTAGAGGCTTTAGCAGCTACATAGTAGGTAGTAGTATTAAGTAAGGATACTGCGGAGGCTTGGCCAAGTAGCTAGATAGAAAATATTAAGGACGAGTTACGAGCCGTTTTTAAGCTGCTAAGGATAAGATAGATAAGGTAGATAAGACTAAACTACTAGAGCTGTTAGCTAAAGAAGTTATAAGAATAGGCCTTTTTACTGTTCCTACTTTATAGGAGCTAGTGAGGTTTACTAGACAATCTATAGCTATAATTAAATTGCCTAGTAAGCTAGTACCTAAGGGCTTTAAGATAATAAGCCTTTGTTAATATAGATATTGCTATAGCTTTATATTTACCTCACCTAGCTACTTTTTTAGGCTTCCTCCTTAAACAGATTATTAAGATATTATTCTCTTAAATACCTTTAAGTACGTCCTCTATTTTACCTAATAGCTCCCTCTTTAGGCTTATTGATTTTGCCTATTTTTAGATAACTACTTTATAAATATTCCGTTACTCCAGGCGCTTTAATAACTTAGAATTACTACAGCTGGCACGGCTTAATTAAACTTAAAGGACTATCTGGAGGTGCATAAAAGGGCTAATCAAAGGAAGGAAAGGCTACCGTTTAACTTTATTACTAGAGTAGTTATTAGCATAGTTAATTTGGTGCTTTCGGTTGTATAGTAGGACAAGAATTTAGTACGGTTTTTAATAATAGTTTACTTATATAGTAATAAGGATATTAATGAAGTAAATCGGCGTTAACCGTATGCATATAATTCCTTTCTTAAGAAGCTAGTAGCTAATGTTTAGGGTAATAATTTAATTAAGAAATTAACGCTTCCTAGGCCTTCTATTAACTACAATAACTAAATAGGCGGCGTTAATATCCATAATTAACTTTAAAGCTACTATACTACCTAGATCACCACTATATATACCTAGATACCCTTATTCTTTTAGGCGCTTAATACGGCTATAATCAACGCCTATATTATTAGTAAGAAGATCTTCTAGACATTAAGTAAGCCCTTCCTTTAAACTTATCGCTGCTTCTATATACGATTGGCATAAAACCTTATTATTATAGGTAGATAGAAAATAGGCCTTAATAAGCAAGATACTAAGCGCCTTTTTTATTTAAACTCCTTACTAAAATATAGGTAATATTAACCTGGTGTTGGGCCTGGTTATAGAAATATTAAAACAAATTAAAAGACTACCTATATTACTGCCAAAACACTACTACCTGTAATTTAACGGTGCAAAACGCGAACTTATTGCTATATTAAAGGCTTTATAAAGAAGCATGGCTATAAGGGCTTACTAAGATACTAGATATGTAGATAGAAGGAGGTAAAAAAGCTTATAGCAAAGATAAGGCGAACAGTATACGAATGTAAGGTTTGTAGGCTTCCTCTATACCTTCGGTACTTTAATAACTTTCACTTAGCGGGCGATAATTAGGTGACTATTTTTGATCCTCTACTTCCTTACGCCTCCGATATTAAGACTCTAAAGCTAATTAAGCCTTTACCGCAGCGTCCTTTTTAGCCTCCTTTAAGCCCTCCTCTACTGCCTCTAATCGGGCCTCTATACCGAACAATCGCTAGTTAAACCGTTTAACTACCTGCAATACTTAACCTATCTTATTTAACGTATATAACACGTCTTCCCTTATAACCTTAAGCTGTTCCTCTACTAGCTTATCCTTATTAACGTCAAGAACGCGTATAAAGTGTATAGGTAGTAACATTTCGGGGGAGGACTATTAGCGACTTAGTTAATCGAGACATAAGCACGGTAAAAGGGGTCGCGCAAGCCTGCATCAGGAAAAAAATTTTTGGGCGCGTTGTTACAAACGAAAATCGGGGTCTGTAAAACCTGCGTAAGTCGCAATTTTGGCGATTTGCGGCGATTTGCAGCAATTTGCTACAAACACATAGGCTACCTATGCACGCGCCTGCCCTATCTATGTGTTTGTAGCAAATTGCTGCACATTGCCGCAAATTGCTAAAATTGCGACTTACGCCTACAGGTTTTGCAGACCCCAATTTTCGCTTGCAATAACGTGCCCAAAAAAAAAAATCTTAATGCAGAGGCTCTGCATGTTGGAATTACAAGGTCATGGGGTCTCAGCGGAGCTATCTTGAGGATCTAATTGATGATAGAGATGACGCAGACGATGAATATTGATTGATTCGTGATGCAGTAGATGCGGTTGATGTCTATATAGATTGCATGCGGACTTCGTCCTCGCAATGTATCCAGAGCTTAGTTAGCACCTTTCGCTTAATTCTGACACTCCCCCATGCTGACAACGCTCTGCTCGTCTGCTCGTCTGTTTCCTAAATAGGCAATTATAAAGCTATTCCCAAGTACCTTGCAAGTGCCATTCAGCCTACGTATAGAGGGAAAACCTATAGTAGGCGAAAAACCTCTGCTACTTGCTCCGTCAGTTACTCTGTTAGTTACCGATTCCTAGTGTTATATAGTGCTTTATAAATTGGTTAATTAGTAGCTGCTTTATAAGCATATCTCTAGGTTAATCTTTACCTGGTATATATACTACTTTAAGTTAATCTTGCTAAACTATGTCGTTTCGTACAAAGAGGTATTAAGTCTCAATATACTTGGCTTTCTGGTAGTGCTTTATGTCGTATAAAAGGTTAACCGTACCCTTATTGTTGCAGTAGAGCGTAGGGATAAAAGGGTTATCGTTATCTCTCTCTCCTAGGTCTCTCGTTAGCTTCTTAAGCTATACTACTAACCTTACTCCTTCTAACGCTGCCATAATCTCTACTTCTATTAAGCTTAATGCCGTTAACTTCTGCCTTTAAGCCATCTAAATTACGGCTCCCCTATAGCGTATAACTGCTATGCCTTAGAATAATATCTAATCGTATTCTGTTCCCCACGTGGCATCGGTAAAGATATTATAGCTAGTAGGTAACGTAAGCTCGCATAGAGGTAGGTAAATTACTTAATTTAAGTAGGTAATTCCAGTTTTAAGAGTGCCGTTTAGATATTATAGTAGCTGCTTACTTAAGCGGTAATATAGTTCTTCTGGTGCTGCTATAAACCTAGCTAGCTAACTAATAGTATAGCTAATATTAGGACGTGTATAGTTTAATAGGTAGATTATAGAGCTAATAATCTGTTGGTATACCGTCGCATTGTTATACTTAAGGAGACTTTTAATATTAGGCTTCAGAATAGTACCTATTAGTATTAGTAGCTTAACCGGATTGCAGTTGTCTATTTTTAGCCGTTTAAGTAGCTTCTTAGTGTATATCGTCTAATATAGTTTAAGGGTTTAATTTGTACGATCTTAATTAATTTAGAAGCCTATAAATACCTCTATAGGGCCTAGGTCTTTATATCTCCATTTTCTTAAAATTTTTATCTTTATAATATTAAGGTCTTAGCGCTTTCCTGCGATTAGTATATTGTTAACAAATAATAAGATATATACTTCATTTCCTATAAAGAGATTGGGGTTAGCTTTAGCTGATTTTAAACCTATACTATTAAAGAACTTCTTAACTATCTAAAACCATTCTCTTAGTGCCTGCTTTAGGCCGTATAGTAACTTATTTAGCTTTAAGTAGGCGTCTTTTACCCCCTTAAAGTTAGGTTTAAAGTCTCTTAATAGGTTATAAATCTATATATAAATCTATTCTTATAACGGCGGGTTTGAGAATGTAGTTTTAACGTTAATATAGTTAAGCTTAAGGTCTTTAGCTGCTACCTTTACTATTAGGAACCTAAAGGTGTTATATTATATAACAGACGTAAATGTTTTAAAATAGTCAATATTAGGAGTCTGCTTATCTCCCTAAATATATAGTCTTACCTTCTTACGAATTACTTCTCCCTTAATGTTATACTTATGCTTTAGAACTAGCTTACTTAGAAGTAATAACCTTCCTTCTAGTACTCTCCCCCTTATAATAGTATAGGTGTGTATTCTCTTAAGAGAAAGAAATTCTTTAAAGATAGCTTTTATCTAGCTAGAAGCGTCCTCCCTTAAGGCCTAATCTAGCTTAATAGTGTTAAATGGTGCTATAGGTGCTTCTAAGGAGGTAGTATTCTCAGCTTCTAGGTAGATAGCTTTTATAGCTATTACTAACTAAACTACTATATCGTTAAAAACCCTTATATTTAGTAACCTTCTAGACCTTATTCTCTGCGTATAAGGAATACGTATCGATATTGTTACGGACGCTTTAAGTACGATGTTACGACTACTTAGAGAGGAGTTGGAAGAAGCTAGTTGGTTAATACAAGCACGGTCCAGTATGGAGCCAGTGGAACTATGTGACGAGAATGGTAAGTAAGTCATATAATGTACTATATAAGGAACGGGAGGAACGGGAGGAACTCACGTACCTTACGTACAACGCGTACCTCACGTATGAGGAGGATTTCCTAGGAGTACGGTTGTGTATTTAAAGGACCACAGTCTCTACTCTAAATAGTTCTTTCCTTGTAGTAATTCTCAGAATATAATTAGAGTTAATCTGTTAGGCAACCACTCCACCAGTTATTATTACGTTGTTGACTTACTTATAATACCTACACACCTAGCCTATTAACGAGCCTATTGTAGTACTTGCTATAAGGTTCCGTTACACAATTACTACCTAGTTACGGTTTTAATAAGTTAAATAATATGCCACTAAAAGCAGCCACTATAACGCCATCGACGGCGGCAACTACCTTAAGATTAGGAGGCGACACTAGTATGGCAGATACTAACTCGTAACAACCTATAACGGTTAAACAACTATAAGAGATAGTTAACCAGTTAATAGAGAACAATGTGACACTTAAATAAAGGATTAACGGGATAGGCGTAGTAAAGGTTAAGTTACTATTAATTAAAAGATTTTTAGGAGAAAGATTAAAGCTTAAGGGATTTCTTACGTAAATGCACTTTAAAGTAGCGTAAGAAGGAGTAAAGCTAGCAATACTTATGGATCAAATAGCTTACGCGGGATTATTCTTAACAGGAAGAGCACTTAAATGGTTTAAGCCTTACCTTATAGAAATATAAGCAAATGGAATAATAACCACTAATTAGGAGGTGCGGTTTATATTCTTAAGTTAGAAAGGATTTATAGAGCAACTTATATAGATATTCGGAGACCCGGAGGCAGTAACTATAGTGGAAAGAAAATTCTAAGACATTATGTAACGAACTTTAGCAATTAAGTATATAATATAGTTCTAAACGCTAGTTATATAAGTTAAGTGGAATAATAAGGCGCTTATGGCACAGTATAAATAAGGACTTAAGGCTAAAGTCTAGGACGTAATTATTCTAATAGAAGATACGGATACCCTAAGGGAATTAATAGATTAAGCGATAAAGATTAATAATAGGATCTTCTAAAGGGAATAGACTAAGAAAGGTTAGGATAGAGTTCTATAGTTATATAAGGCGCAGAGCACGCAATAATAAAAGCTAAGTTAGAAACTATGGTATAGCGCAGAGCTAATAGACCTAAGCGGTACTAAAGAAGCCTATAAGAGATAGAGTAAGAAACTATAAAAACCTAGAGGTTAAGGATCTAGTGATTATAGGACTAAGGAGTAAAGGCTAAACTAGGGATCTTAGTAGTAGAAGATGTTTAGGCAGACTCTATAGCAAAGTTAATAGTTTAAAGACGGAGCTTATATAAATTATGGGAAACAGGGTTATTTTATAAGGGATTGTAAAGATGGTTAGAGTTACTATATAATAAAGGGAACCTAACTAGTAGAAGGCATATATGTATAGAGGGATGATAGTGTACTGTAAGGAATAAGAGAATGTTTAATTAGAAGTTTCGCGTTTTATTATAATAACGCATGCTAAATTTATAAAGACGCTAAGTACGGCGTAAGCTATTAGCTATAGAAGCTAAAGTCTACGGAATATAGAGGAACTAGAGAGTTAAATAAAGAATAAAATTAACTTTATAAGCTAGATTAAGATGTTATAGTAATATGCGGATAATAATTAGTAATAATAATAATGGAGTTAGAGTATTTATTAATTAATAGTAATAAGGATAGTAAAGGAACTAACTAGGGGTATCTAAACCTTAATAACGCAATAGAAGTAAAGACTAAGACCGCTATAAAGTAAGGTTTAATAACGGGTATTATAACACCGTTAGAAACGGCATCTATCGCTTTATAAGACGGCAGGAGTAGTATCTAAAAGAGATTAAGTAAGCAGACGACTGCTAGTGCTAGCTTACCACTTAATAAAGGCAAAAGGCTAAAAGCTTAAGATTCTTAAGACGAGATAAGAGAGATCCAAGATTCCGCAAATAGGATAAGAATAGCTTAAGGACCTACAACGGACGGAAACCAATGGAGTAGAGTAGCAGCTTAGTTTAGAGACATACGAATGAGCTTGGGACAGAGTTTCCCACAGGCATTAGATTCTTAAGATGAGATAGATAAGATTTAAGACTCTTAAGATAAGATAAGAACACTATAGACGCCTAGTTGGACTAAGGCGGGAGCTAAGCTTAAGTTAGAAGTAAGCTTAGGATTAAAGAATTTAAGGGACTAAGAGTTTAGAGTATAAATAAGGACACCTACGGGCAAGAAGCAAGGGGCTTCTTTATAGATTAGAGAATCTGCAGTATAAATAACAGTTAGATTAGGAGACAGACACATAAACCTAGAAGACTTACTAGTTAAACACGGTATTCAAACTAAAAATTAAAAAGTCAATATGTTAGTTAAAAAGTATAAGGACGTTAAAGATCTATTAGAAAGACGACAACTATAAAAAAGCATGGAAGAATTCAGGCGATAAATCTTCGTATAGCAAAAGCAATCTACAGAGCTAAGAATGCCAGATCGCTTTAGGAAAAAGACACCTATATAGAAGGTTACTAGTAGGCCAAAGGCAGGTACACCTAGAGCTAAGTGGCTTACGGAACTGGAAGAAAAGGAAAATCTAGGGATTCCTACTAGGTTCCAAGAACAATATATAAAAGGCTGTTACAAAGCAGTAATAAAAAGATACTTCCTTATGGACAGATTATATACACTTAGTAAGCTATACCGTAAGTGGTTTAGGTAACAATATAATAATAAGTAGGAAGACTTTTATATGTAGATAGATAAGAAGATTATACTAGACTAAGCAATATCTAAGAGACAGATAAGCTATATTAAAGGAGCATTAATTATAACGTTAAAGGATCTAGAGGAATAAGCTATAGACTAGAAAGAAATAATGTAAATATCGGTACCAGTAAATAAGATAGTAACGTTTAGATCAACGCGATAGAGGTTTAAACTTAAAGACAAAGACGAGTCAAGAGTTAACCTAAGACACCCAGCGCACCACATACTAGCATGGATTACATATATAGACGACATATACGATATGCACAAAAACCTAAAGAAAAAGAACCGGAAATACCTTATAAGAATATATTGGGCACTAGATAAGAAACGGTTTAGGAATGCTAAGTATATATACAGTTGGTATCCTACGGAAGCTTAAGAATAAGGGAACTTAATGCTTTAACTAGGAAGATTCCTTACGGAAGAATGCCTAGATGGATAATAATAGTAGGAATGTCTAGAGAACACCTATCTATGGTATATTAAAGACAAAAAACAAATTAAGTATTAGCCTAAGTTAGACTAAGTACAAATAGGATTAAGTAGCTAACAGTTAGGAAAAGTAGAGGCCTATAGGACTAGAGGGAACTAGTAGTAGAGCCTTAAACCCTTAAAGAAATTTAAGAACGACACCTAAATTTACGAGTTAAGTGGCAAGATTAATAGTTTAAGGCACTAATAGATAGTAGAATAATAAGGAACCATATCTCGCCAACAGTAGTTAGAAGAATGGGGTTACCATATAGGAAAAAGGAATGTCCTTACCTATTAGTAACAATTTTAGGAGATTTAATAGCCTATGGAGGAGGCATCATTAATCTTAAAACAGGACCTATTTAGATAACCATTAAAGGGAGACAGATTAAGATGTCTTTTAATATATTACTATTAGGGAATAATAAGGCAGTATTAGGAATGCCTTAGTTATAGGAATACAATCTAAAGATTAATTGGATTACAGGTTAGGTTAATATTAGAGATACTTAACGCCGCAAGATATAATAATAAGCTAAGATAGTATAGTACTAAGTAGGAGCGACCTATAAAGAAACAGAAAAGGGACTAAGCTATATACTAAAGAGATACCGTAAGTACGGTAAGAAACTATGGTCACCGGAAAGTAAGAAACTGTTAGAGTATATAGTATAGGACTATAAAATAGAATTAGAACTAGGAATAAGTCTAAGATTTTTTCTAATTTATAAGCTTACTAAAGAAGAAGGTAGAGCATTAAAAGAGTTTATCCAAAAGAACTTATAAAAGGGATATATTAAACCATCGCAATTATTAGCGGGTTATCTAGTACTGTTCGTATTAAAGAAAAATGGTAAGCTAAGGCTGTGTATTAACTATAAACAGTTAAACAGCATTACTAGAAAGGATAGGTATCCTTTACCCTTAATTAGCGAGATCTAAGATAGGATAGGCAATGCGTAAATCTTTATAAAGATAGATCTAAGATGGGCGTACCATTAGATTAGGATTAAGGAAGGTAATAAATAGAAAGCAGCCTTTAGGTTAAAGGAAGGACTATATAAGCTATTAGTTATGCAATTTAGGCTTATAAATATACTAGTAACATTTTAAAAGTAAATTAATAATATATTAGGAGAACATTTGGATGAATTTGTTATAGCATATCTCAACAATATTATTATCTACTTAATAACTAAAGAAGAATATAGAGAATACGTTAAATAGGTCTTAAGGAGACTATAAGAGGAATAGATGCTAGTAGCAATTAAGAAATGCGAGTTCTTTACTAGGAAAACCAATTTCATTAGATTTATTATTAAACTAGGCCAACTTAGTATAGATCTAAAAAAGATCAAGGCTATAGTAAATTGGCAAAAACTAGAGAACGTTACACAGTTAAGATTATTTTTAGGGTTTTGCAATTACTATAGAAGGTTTATAGCGCAATAGTTAAAGGATATTAAGCTATTTACGCGGTTAATAAAGAAAGAAGAACTATGGGTATAGGGAAAGGAGT
>Ga0307515_10024975_pt1 | contig 10368 bp, 1 predicted proteins | sample 17_EM_MG_FD_194513 | JGI IMG/M metagenome (GOLD analysis project Ga0307515, IMG submission 194513) | Populus trichocarpa ectomycorrhiza microbial communities from riparian zone in the Pacific Northwest, United States - 17_EM | ecosystem: Host-associated > Plants > Roots > Unclassified | place...
AGTTACTTTACTATATTTTTTAGGATATACTTTACTTTTTAATTTTTATATATATCCATTTATAGATCTTCTAGCTATACTTTTAGAATTCTTTATACCTAAAAGCTCTTTAGTAACTTATAAACTCTATCTAGTTCTTCTTAAGTTATTATAATTCTTAGGTAATTATACCTAATTAATCTGTCTATATCTTTTTGTAGTAAAGCCCCTAATAGCTTTTTATTATTTTATAGTTTAGCTTTTTAATTTAGAGTATTTACTTACGTATTATCTATACCCTTAGTATACTAAATATTAAAATAGTATTCTATAAGTATCTCTACCTATCTAATCTATTTTTAGTTAAGTTTCTTTATATTAGGAATCCTATTAGGTTTTTATAATTTATTTTAACTATAAATAGTTTCTTTATACTTTATAAGAATGCTCTTTATTCCTTTAATACTATAACTATACCTAATAACTCCTTATTATAAATGTTATAGTTTAACTCTAGTAGTATTATCTTTTAACTATAGTATACTACTAGGTGTTATTTATTTTAATATTTCTATATAAAGTATACTCCTAATATATAGTCTAATATATCTATCTTTATAACTATCTCTAGTCCTAGTTAATAGATCTTAAAAACTAGCTCCTAGGTAAATAACTCTTTAACTTTTTTAAATAATTTTTACTATTCCTTTCCTTATACCTATAGTTCTTCTTTTTTTATTAATTACGTAAATAGTTTAATATCCTTTAACTATTATACTATAAACCTTCTATAGTAATTACAAAACCCTAAAAATAATCTTAACTATATAACATTCTCTAATTCTTACTAATTTACTATAGCCTTAATCTTCTTTAGATCTATATTAAGTGTTACGGGACTTAGTCAATCGAGGCACGAGCGCCGTAAAGAACGTATGCAAGCCTGTACAATTGGATTGTCTATCGACGAGGATATTAAGCTGAGGAGTAGAAGGTGGAGGAAAGGACGTCTATATGTGTGCGCTAAGTCTTAAGCGAGCCCCTAACCAGATCCGTTACGGGTGCCGTAACATTAAGTTAGCCTAGTTTAATAATAAATTTAATAAAATTAGTCTTCCTAGTAAAGAACTCGCATTTTTTAATTATTACTAGTATTTATTCTTTCTATAGTCTCTTTAAGACCTATTTAATATATTCTCTATACTCTTCCTTAGTTATTAAGTAGATAATAATATTATTAAAATATACTATAATAAATTTATCTAAGTATTCTTTTAATATATTATTAATACGCTTCTAAAATATTGCTAGTGCATTTATAAGCCTAAATTATATAACTAATAGTTTATATAGTCCTTCCTTTAACCTAAAGGCTACCTTTTATTTATTACCTTCCTTAATTCTAATTTAATAGTATACCTATCTTAGATCTATCTTTATAAAGATTTACGCGTTATTTATCCTATCTTAAATTTCGCTAATTAAGGGTAAAAGATACCTATCCTTTCTAGTAATACTATTTAACTATCTATAGTTAATATATAGCCTTAGTTTACTATTTTTCTTTAGTATAAATAGTACTAAATATCCTACTAATAACTATAATAGTCTAATATATCCCTTTTATAGATTTTCCTAGATAAACTCTTTTAATGCTCTACCTTTCTCTTTAGTAAGCTTATAAATTAGAAAAAACCTTAGACTTATTTCTAGTTCTAATTCTATTTTATAATCCTATACTATATATTTTAATAGCTTTTTACTTTTTAGTAACTATAGTTTCTTGCCGTACTTATAGTATCTCTTTAGTATATAACTTAGTCCTTTTTTTATTTCTTTATAGGTTGCTCCTACTTAGTATTATACTAACTTAGCTTATTATTATAATTTGCGGCGTTAAGTATTTTTAATATTAACTTAACCTATAATCTAATTAATCTTTAAATTATATTTCTGTAACTAAGGCATTACTAATACTACCTTATTATTCCCTAATAGGAATATATTAAAAAACATCTTAATTTATCTCCCTTTAATAGTTAATTAAATAGGTCCTATTTTAAGATTAATAATACTTCCTTTATAGGCTATTAGATCTCCTAAAATTATTACTAATAAATAAGGGTGCTCCTTTTTCCTATATAGTAATCCTATTTTTTTAACTGCTACTAATAAGATATAGTTCCTTATTACTCTACTATTTATTAGTACTTTAAACTATTAATTTTACTACTTAACTTATAAATTTAGGTATTATCCTTAAATTTCTTTAAGGGTTTAAGGCTCTACTACTAGTTCCCTTTAGTTTTATAGGCTTCTACTTTTCTTAACTATTAACTACTTAATTCTATTTATACTTAGTCTATTTTTAACAAATACTTAGTTCGCTTTTTATCTTTAATATACTATAGATATATATTCTCTAAGCACTCCTACCACTATTATCTGTCTAAGTATTCTTCTATAAGGAATCTTCCTAGTTAAAGTATTAAATCCCCTTAGCTTTATACTTTTACTAGGTGCTAACTATATATATACTTAGTATTTCTATATTTTACCTTATCTAATAACTAGTATATCCTTACTAGGTATTTCCAGTTCTTATCCTTTAGTACTCTATATATATTATATATATTATTTATATATACGATCTATACCAATATATAGTATACTTAGTATTTTAGGGTAACTCTTAACTTATCTTTATCCTTAAGTTTAAACCTCTCTTATATTAATTTAAGCGTTATAACTTTATTAATAGGTACTATAATTTACCTCTTACTTCTCTAGTCCTCTAATTATTCCTCTAAATTCTTTAATATTATAATTAAGGCCCCTTTAATATAACTTATAGCCTTTTTTATAATTAGGTAGTCTTAAATAACTTTCTTATCTAACTATATATAGAAATATTCCTACTTATTGTTATATCTTTATCTATACTACTTTTAATATAACCCTTTAAGTATATACAGCTCGTCTATAAGGAAGTATCTTCTTATTACTATATTATAACAGCCCTTTATATATTATTCTTTAAACCTAATTAAAATCCCTAAACCCTCTTCTTATTCTAGTTTAATAAGCTACTTAGCTCTTAATATACCTATCCTAGGCCTATTAATAATTCTTTATATAGGTGCTCTATCTCTTATATAACCTAGTATATTAAATCGCTTATCTAGTTTTTATTTTTACTATAAGGTAATTCTTACTCTAAATTCCTCTATAGTTTCTTTCTTTTTGCGTCTTATAAGTAGATTCTTAAAGTTTTCTTACTTCTTAATCTTATTAATAGTCCTTATTTATATCTTAAAGTCTTAGTTTTATAGGATTCTTAATTTTAAGCTTACCTTTACTTTAGGTTTTACTCCTACCTTAGTTTAACTAGGCTTAGGTATTCTTATCTTATTTTAAGAGTTTTAAATCTTACTTATTTTATCTTAAGAATCTTATATCTATAAGAAACTCTATCCTAAGCTTATTTATATATCTTTAAACTAAGCTACTATTCTACTTTATTAGCTCCTATCTATTATAAGTCTTTAAGCTTACCTTATCTTATTTTAAGAATCTTAATTATCTTTTATCTTATTTTAAGAATCTTAGGCCTTTAGCCTTTTACTTTTATTAAATACCAAAGTAGCTTATTATTTTATTTCTCTTATATCTTATAAAGCGATAGATATTATATCTAGTAGGGTCTTAATCCCTACTAATATTCCCTATTCTATAGTGGAATTATTTTTTATCTTTTTTATAATATCTCTAAGGTCTATATACTCCTAGTAAGCTACTTTTATTACCTTATTATTATAGAATATTTCGCCTATATTAAACTTATTATCCTTAATATCCAATTTATAAACTAGTTTATTAGTTTCTCTATATTTTAAGGATTTTAGCTCCTATAGCTAATAGCTTATACTATACTTAGTATCTTTATAAATTTAGTATGCATTATTATAATAAAATATAAAACTTTTAATTAAATACTCTTTTATTCCTTATAGTATACTATTATCCTTCTATATATATATATCTTTTACTATTAGTTTAGTTCCCTTTATTATATAGTAACTCTACTTATCTTTATAATTCCTTATAAAGTAACTTTATTTTCTATAATTTATATAAGCTCTATTTTTAAATTATTAACTTTACTATAGAGTCCGCCTAAATATCTTCTGCTACTAAAATCCCTAATTTAGCCTTTACTTCTTAGTCCTATAATTACTAAATCCTTAACCTTTAGGTTTTTATAGTTATTCTTTAAACTATTTTTTTTCCTTAGTACTACTTAGGTTTATTAGCTTTACGCTATACTATAGTTTTTAATTTAGATTTAGTTATTATATACTTTACATTTTATATAACTATAGAACTCTATCCTAGCTTTTTTTAGCTTATTTCCTTTAGTAAATCTAATTATTAATCTTAATTACTTAATCTATTAGTTCCTATAGGGTATCTATATCTTCTATTAAAATAATTATATTTTAGACTTTAGCCTTAAGTCCTTATTTATATTATACTATAAGCGTCTTATTATTTTACTTAACTTATATTACTAGCGTCTAGAACTATATTATATACTTAATTACTAAGGTTTATTATATAATATCTTAGAGTTTTCTTTCCGCTATAGTTACTATCTCTAGGTCTCTAAATATTTATATAAGTTGCTTTATAAACCCTTCCTAACTTAAGAATATAAACTACACCTTTTAATTAGTGGTTATTATTTTATTTGCCTATATTTCTATAAGGTAAGGCTTAAACTACTTAAATACCCTTCTTAATAGGAATAGTCCTATATAGGCTATTTAATCTATAAGTATTAGTAGTTTCGCCCCTTTTTATATAACCTTAAAGTATATCTATATAAGGAATTCTTTAAGCTTTAACCTCTCTTCTAAATACCTTTTAATTAATAGTAACTTAATCTTTACCGCTTTAATCCTATTAACCCTTTCTTCTAATATTATATTATTTATTATTAACTAGTTAACTATCTCTTATAGTTATTTAACCGTTATAGGTTGCTATAAGTTAGTATTTATTATACTAGTGTTATTACTTAACCTTAAAGTAATTACTGCCGTTAATAGTGTTATAGTAGCTGCTTTTAGTAGTATATTATTTAACTTTTTATATTTAATACTATAACTAGGTAATAATTATATAATAAAACCTTATAATAAGAACTACAGTAGGCTTATTATTAGGCTAGGTATATAAGTAATATAAATTAAAGTTAATAATATAATAATAACTAGTAGAGTAGTTACCTAATAAATTAACTTTAATTATATTCTAAGAATTACTATAAGAAAGAAACTATCTAGGTAGGGATTAAAGGTCCTTAAATATATAACTATACTTTTATAAAATCCTTCTTATATATAATATACGTCTTATATATAAGGTATATAAGTCCCTTTTATTCCTTTTATTTAATACGTAGTATATTATATAACCTTAGTTATTATTCCTTATTATATAGTTCTATTGGCTCTATTCTAGACTATACCTAAATTAACTAATTAGCTTCTTCTAACTCTTCCCTAAATAGTTATAATATTATACTTAAAGCGTTTATAATATAGGTAGTAGCTACTATAAAACTTTATAATATATTCCGTATAGTTTAGTAAGTATAATATAGCTAAAAATAATAAGTTCTAACGTGTTTAGTTATTTTAGATAAGCTAGTAGGTAGTTTATTACAAACGCTTTAAGTATAATATTATAACTACTTAAGGAAGAGTTAAAAGAAGCTAGTTAGTTAATTTAAATATAGTTTAAAATAGAGCTAATAGAACTATATAATAAGGAATAGTAACTAAGGTTATATAATACGCTATATATTAAATAAGAGGAATAAAGGGGACTTATATACCTTATATACCTTATATATATTATATATAAAAAGGATTTTATAGGAGTATAGTTATATATTTAAGGACCCTTAATCCCTACCTAGATAGTTCCTTCCTTATAGTAATTCTTAGAATATAATTAGGGTTAATTTATTAGGCAACTACTTTACTAGTTATTATTATATTATTAACTTTAATTTATATTACCTATATACCTAACCTAATAATAAGTCTACTATAGTTCTTACTATAAAGTTCCGTTATATAATTACTACTTAGTTATAGTATTAAATATAAAAAGTTAAATAATATGCTACTAAAAGCAGCTACTATAACGCTATTAACGGCGGCAACTACTTTAAGGTTAGGTAATGATATTAGTATAATAAATACTAACTTATAGCAACCTATAACGGTTAAATAACTATAAAAAATAGTTAACTAGTTAATAATAAATAATATAGCGTTAAAAGAAAGGGTTAATAGGATTAAAGTAGTAAAGATTAAGTTACTATTAATTAAAAGGTATTTAGGAGAGAGGTTAAAGCTTAAAGGATTTCTTATATAGATATACTTTAAGATTATATAAAAAGGGGCGAAACTACTAATACCTATAGATTAAATAGCCTATATAGGACTATTCCTATTAAAAAGGGTACTTAAGTAATTTAAGCCCTACCTTATAGAAATATAGGTAAATAGAATAATAACTACTAATTAAAAGGTGCGGTTTATATTCTTAAGTTAAAAAAAATTTATAAAGTAACTTATATAAATATTTAAAGACCTAAAGGCAGTAACTATAGCAAAAAAAAAACTCTAAGATATTATATAATAAACCTTAGTAATTAAGTATATAATGTAATTTTAGATACTAGTAATATAAGTTAAGTGGAATAATAAGGCGCTTATAGTATAATATAAATAAGGACTTAAGACTAAAGTCTAGAATATAATTATTTTAATAGAAGATATAGATACCCTATAGGAACTAATAGATTAAGTAATTAAGATTAATAATTAAATCTACTAAAGGGAATAGGCTAAAAGAGGCTAGGATAGAGTTTTATAGTTATATAAGACGTAAAGTATATAATAACTAAAGCTAAATTAGAAACTATAGTATAGCGTAAAGCTAATAGACCTAAGTAGTACTAAGGAAAAAAAATAGTTTAAAGAATAATTATAAAAACCTAGAGGTTAAGGATTTAGTAATTATAGAACTAAGAAATAAAGGCTAAATTAGGGATCTTAGTAGTAGAAGATATTTAGGTGGACTCTATAGTAAAATTAATAATTTAAAAATAGAGCTTATATAAATTATAGAAAATAAAGTTACTTTATAAGGAATTATAAAGATAAGTAGAGTTACTATATGGTAAGGGGAACTAGACTAATAGTAAAAGATATATATATATAGAAGGATAATAGTATACTATAAGGAATAAAAGAGTATTTAATTAAAAGTTTTATATTTTATTATAATAATGCATACTAAATTTATAAAGATACTGTGGTGGGGTAAAATGGGTCACTGCTTTGGGCCTTGGCATTTTCCTGTATATATAGAGCCTTCGGCTTCCCTCCTTCTTAGACAGCACGACCAACCGGAATACATTCTTTCCTTTCTTCTTACTGACTGCTTTCCTACTAATTGATTACGACTGACAACCGACCGACCGACCGACCGACAGACAGACAGCATTGTGACTTTCCTATCTGAGAGTGGTCGTACCCTCCCACAATACTAAGTATAGTATAAGCTATTAGCTATAGGAGCTAAAATCCTTAAAATATAGAGAAACTAATAAACTAGTTTATAAATTAGATATTAAGGATAATAAGTTTAATATAGGTAAAATATTCTATAATAATAAGGTAATAAAAGTAGCTTACTAGGAGTATATAAACCTTAAAAATATTATAAAAGAGGTAAAAAATAATTCCACTATAGAATAGGGAATATTAGTAGAAATTAAGACCCCACTAAATATAATATCTATTGCTTTATAAGACGTAAGAGAAGTAGGATAATAAACTACTTTAGTACTTAATAAAGGTAAAAGGTTAAAGGCCTAAGATTCTTAAGATAAGATAAGGGATAACTAAGATTCTTAAGATAAGATAAGGTAAGCTTAAAGACCTATAATAGATAGGAACTAATAAAGTAGAGTAGTAGCTTAGTTTAAAAATATATAAATAAGCTTAGGATAGAGTTTTCTATAGGTATAAGATTCTTAAAATAAGATAAGTAAGATTTAAGACTTTTAAAATAAGATAAAAATACCTAAGCCTAGTTAGACTAAGGTAGGAGTAAAACCTAAAGTAGAGGTAAGCTTAGGATTAAAAATCCTATAGAACTAAGACTTTAAGATATAAATAAGGACTATTAATAAGATTAAAAAGTAAAAAGACTTTAAGGATCTACTTATAAGACGTAAAAAGAAAGAAACTATAAAGAAATTTAGAGTAAGAATTACCTTATAACAAGAATAGAAACTAAATAAGTAATTTAGTATATTAGATTATATAAGGGATAGAGTACCTATATAAAGAATTATTAATAGGCCTAAGATAGGTATACTAAGAGCTAAGTAGCTTATTAAACTAAAATATGAAAAGGATTTAGGGATTTTAACTAGGTTTAAAGAACGATATATAAAGGGTTATTATAATATAGTAATAAGAAGATACTTCCTTATAGACGAGCTATATATATATAAAGAGTTATACTAAAAGTAGTATAGATAAAGATATAATAATAAGTGGAAAGATTTCTATATATAGTTAAATAAAAAAGTTATTTAAAACCACCTAATTATAGAAAAGGCTATAAGTTATATTAAAGGGGCCTTAATTATAATATTAAAGGATTTAAAGGAGTAATTAGAGGACTAAAAAAGTAAGAGGTAAATTATAGTACCTATAAATAAAGTTATAACGCTTAAATTAATATAAGAGAGGTTTAAACTTAAGGATAAAGATAAGCTAAGAGTTAACCTAAAATACTAAGTATACTATATATTAGTATAGATTATATATATAAATAATATATATAATATATATAGAGTACTAAAGGATAAGAACCGGAAATACCTAATAAGGATATACTAGTTATTAAATAAGGTAAAATATAGAAATATTAAATATATATATAGTTAGCACCTAGTAAAAGTATAAAGCTAAGGGGACTTAATACTTTAACTAGGAAGATTCTTTATAGAAGAATACCTAGATAAATAATAGTAGTAGGAGTACCTAGAGAATATATATTTATAGTATATTAAAGATAAAAAGCGAACTAAGTATTAGTTAAAAATAGACTAAGTGTTAGTCACACAGGGTGACTCACTAATAACGACTACTCGAGTAGGGTTACAGTGATGTTAGTTAATAAAGCTTCTTTTCATTGGAATGAGGAAGGGCGAGGAGCTTAAGGCTCCTCGCCACGCTAGTGCCGCGGCGACACGTGATGGCAACTTGCCATCACATAACGGCAATTTGCCGTACGTGACGGCAAATTACCTTATTCCCGACACTGGCAACTCTTCTTTTGTGGTTGCCCTCTATATACAAATACTGCTTAACTATTGTAACAAATATGGATTCTCCTTACTTACTATTACCATTACAATATAAGTCTCGCTGTCCCAAAATTTGCCTCTTAGCACGTGGTGCTTTCTTACTAAGGAGTTATAGGTAGACATCGTGTTAGGGCCGTTAGGGCCGCTAAGGCGCTAGCTATAAGCGAGCTAATAGCGATTTTTTATGCCGGGTATGGAAAATCCTGATTGGCTGGTTAAAATTAGGGTCCGTAGAGCGTTATGCTCTTACTCCCTTTTAACCTAACCTTTAACTCGTACGCGTAAAGTATTTGTGTTAACAAACGTTTTTAGAGCCTTATTTAGGTTTGCCTTTGTTATTATATTTACTAGGTTATTTTAACCGTTAATCCATTAAATCTTAAAGAGTTTTTGCCGTTCGTAGGATTAATAAAGTGCTATAATATCGATTATAAGGCGCTTCTCTTTTATAGTACTAAGCTTAACTAAGCACTTATAGAGGGAGTATAAGTCGGTATACACGATTATAGGGATAACGAGAAGTTCGAGTTAATCTATAATTATCTTTAGGGTAGTTCTAATTGCAATTGCCATATTAACTCCGCTAACTATTCCATATATCTCTAACGCTAGAACGCTTTAAGTAATATGCTTACTCTTGGTTAAGCTCTAATAAATAAGATTGCCGTAAATCGTAAAGTTATTCTCTCCGGTAGATTCGTTTGCGATAATAATTTTATATCCTAGCTAGGAGCTAAAATCTTTATTATTTGCAAACGATCTATTAACAAATATAAAGAGCTTAGCGGTGGGAAGATTAATAGGCACGTAGAGTAGTCCCCGGTCGAGATAGTTTATTTACTAGGAGAGACGCTTATTTAGGGTAAGGATATTATCCTTAGTTAGTTCCTAGTGTTAAGCGGCAATAGAGAGATTAAATAAAG
>Ga0307515_10024976_pt1 | contig 10368 bp, 4 predicted proteins | sample 17_EM_MG_FD_194513 | JGI IMG/M metagenome (GOLD analysis project Ga0307515, IMG submission 194513) | Populus trichocarpa ectomycorrhiza microbial communities from riparian zone in the Pacific Northwest, United States - 17_EM | ecosystem: Host-associated > Plants > Roots > Unclassified | place...
GATAAGGTATTGATGCGTATCAATACTTACTAATACCTTACTAATACTAATATAGTATCGATACCTTATCGATGCCTCAGGTATTTTTGCCAAGCCTGATTAGTGTGCCAACCAGCCGCCCGAAAAGTTTTAGTGCTGTGACAGGTTCGAACCCGAGTCTATGTTTAGCTTACCGAGTGGTTGGGCGGGTTTTACTTGAGGCCTGGGCGGGTTCTAAAACAAAGGTTCAAGCATGGCATGGAAATTCACTCTCCTCGAAAAGGGGCAAACTCGCTTACCGACTTCTGCCATTGGTTACCAATACAACACATCAAAGAAGTCAACATGACTTCACGATTTTGCAGCAAGACATAGAACTCCGCCTCCATTGTTCTTGCCAGAGTTTTTTTTTTCTTTCTCACTCTAGATTCTTTGCGAACTCCTTCTGGCTCTAGTTGTGTCGAATATGCATAGGGCGAAGGATCGGAGCAGGTCTTCCTGGCTTCGCGAGAGGAACTATACACCGCAGCAGACTGCAGCAATATCTCTCGCTCGAGACTACGGGAAACCGACCTCGATATGCATGCGTGCCCAGGAGTCTCGCACACTCACTTGTACATCTCACTCATTGTCTCTCCCTCTTTTTGTCCTAGATATCCTTTGAGGAATGATCCCAATTTTGAGATTCTTCATCCCCAGTTCACAGAAACGCGTTTCGCATAGACCAGTGTTACCTTGGGCTCTCCATTTATCAACTGCTGCGAAGTTCTAACCTCTATACTGCCCCTGACTCGCCAACTCATGAATCTGGTTATCCCTCCCATCCAACTCCTCTCTTTCCCACTCTATTCCTGCCCCTCTTCTCGCAACCGTACTTCCGACAACCGCACCACCTCCTCCAATTGCACTTCTATCCCCGATAGCCTCCTCCCTCACCATCCCAATCGGCACTGTGCCCGCTCCACCACCCCAAAACCTTCCTTCCACCTTGGCAGCCCCAGCCACAGGGGCAGTTAGGATCTCCCGCTCAGCAGCCCGCCTCCTCCGTTTTAACAAGACCATAATTCCGACAACGGCGGCCAGGATAAACGCAAGCGGGATACCGACTCCCAGTCCGACTTTTAAGTCAATGGTACTCCCGCTGCTTCGTGTATTCGACGCCGGACCAGGTGTCGCACCCAGCAGCGTCTGAGTCGCTAGGATCGAACCTGTTGCCATCAAAGATGTCGGCGTTGCAGTCGCTGATGATGCTGAGAACTGGCTTAATGAAGAGAAGGAGGAAGTCCCAACCACCCTCGCCCCATGCACCACAAATGCCTGCTGCGTCGGCTGCGTAATTGCACTCTTCAAATAACAGTTAACCCACCCGTGCGCCAAACTCGCCTCATACGCCACAGCCACACAGGCACTCCCATAAGCGGCACAAGCGTCCATGCAGCCATCTAGACTCTCCTTATGATAGCCTGTCATGTCACCGCCAGCGTAGTCCAATCCGCAGTGCAGCTCAAATGCTAAGCCGGAGTGAGAGATATAAGGACTGACTTCGTTGACACATGCATTACTTTCCGGCGTTGGGGCAGAATAGGCGCCGTCCATGGAGTACGTTTGCGTTACTGCGCGGCCGGCGGCATATTTCAGGTAGCAGTTATTGGGGCCGTGGGCGCGTGTGGCTTCGAAGGCGACGCCGATACCTAATATAACCAGAATGGCATCAGTATTTGATCTTGGGGGTATGGAAGGAAGCCAGCCAGCCAAGACAAGTATCTAAACAGGAAAGGAAGGATCCCCCCATAGAATTGAATTAGGGAAATATGCTACTGGAGACGAAGAGAGAGAGAGAGACATACAAAGCGGATGGTAGCCTGCGCAGAACTCTAGGCATTGCGTGATCGAGACGGCGGGGGTGATGAACATGTCGTTCCCCGGGAAATCAACACCACAAACTACCGTGAAGACATCCTCGGTAGAAGTTGTCTGCGTGCCTGGTACGCAGTTGCTCCTCTTCTTCACATTTCCTTCCCCTCCGTCATAAGCTGCCCATTTATCAGCACATACATAAATTATAACAAGAAACGCGGAATTTTTTTAATGAGAACTTGGAACGAGGAGACTCACTCGGGAGCTGGCTGCCGAAACTCCATTCCCTGAAGCTGAAGGTCGAGGCCCATGGTGAAAGGAACATGGGATCTTCTTTCTCGGGTCCAAGGACCAGGACGAGGCTGAGTATAAAAGCTTCGGGAGAATTTCACACAGCCCTGGAAGCGGGGTACCACTCAATTTATAGGTTTTAAGAGACGCGCTGGGCGCTGTAATCTTGTGAGTGACTCGCTTCTAATATAGAATGACTTCGTTATCCAGCAACTGCATGTGGCTACATTGGGAGCTTTCAACTGGATTTGTTCTACCCGGTTCACCGATACGGGCGATTGGGGAATCGGACCTAAGCGAGGGGCTTCGAGTCGAGCCTTTCATTGGAAGGCGTTGTGGCTGAGAGATGGGAGATCTAATTCGATACTTTGGAAGGTTCCGCGTGGAGGTGGTGTTTTCAAATTGAAATGTTCCCTGTCGAGGTGGCACTTTGATAGCGGCTCTAAAAATGTCCCATAAAAAACAGGGTATACTTAATGTCAAGCGCTTCAAATGTGTCAGTGTCTAGGGAGAGCTAGTCTAGTTTTCTATTCAGCAACTAGCCATCGTGCTAATTCTGGGAGTTCTAAAGCTTATCCCTACTAATACTAGGACCTTACTGGGCTAGGGGCACTTCGTCTCGCACCTTCGGCGCGCGACGGCGTGAGGGGCGTTAATTGAGGTGGCTGGAAGCCTTCATTTTCTAATTATCGAAGGCTGGGAAGCCTTAAAAGTACAGATCTACTAGTCTCACACTAGTCCCCCAGCCCCCTGACTACCCTAGGCACCATAAGCTTGGCACCTTTCAACACGGGGCATGTACCTTGAGGATATACTTTCTAACTGATTACAAGTAAGGGACAGAGGGACACGCATCTTGCCCGCCTTTTGTGTGCGTGCCGCGGGCTAAAGGATAGCCTTACTTTACGATAAAATTACAAAAATTAGCTTATTAAGTACGGGGGAACGGGGCTAGAATGGAATTGAAATCTCTAATTCATAAGCACCCTTTCAGTGTACTTAAGCATCTAAAAGAGAGTCGAGATCAAAAATTACTGCTTTGAGCGTATGCCCATGTTTTAGGAATGCTACGCGAGCAGAACAGGGGGGTGGGTTAGGTTACAGGGATTGGCAGGGGCACACTGTTTCTGTATCCATTGTTCTAGTGGCTACTCGTACAAGCTATCTATATCTTCAGCCCTATCGCCACCCGTAGTGCAAGCTCATCCACCTCACCCGCCTTTGCCCAATTCACACCCTTTCCCACACCTTTGAGAACAAAGCATCTATTACCAAGGGGTCAGTATACTTCTTCGGGAGCAGAACATTCCAGGACTTGTTGGAAATTAGGAACTTACTCATCGATAGCAGCATTTCTGATTGTAGGGAACCTGTGGAGCACAAGACGGGCCAATTGTTCCAGCGCATCTGGGTCATTCAGGCCAGCAAAGACCTTGATACAAGCTTCCAATCGGCGGATGCCAATCTTGCCTTTGCGCTTCATCGCATTCTTGACCAGTCGGTTCAGGTCGTCGAAGTTGCGGTTCATCTTCTGCAGGTACCCCCAATCGAAGAGGAAGCTCAAGGCTTCGAGACACGGAATGGCGACTCTGTCTTCGTTGGGCCGTGTCTCCAATATCCGAATAAGGGAGTCGTATACAATGGATGTGTGTCCCATTTCACAGAATTCGGCAAGCGCGGCACGGCTTGCCCGTATCAGATCTTCGGATCCTGTGTCGGCTGAAGTGATATATCCTTCCATGAACTCCCGAGCCCATTCGACTGCGTCGTCCCGGAACAATGATCCATGAGTCAGCCAGTCGCTTGTCTGCAGCTCTAAAAGAAACAGGAAATACTCCTTAGACGAGGTGGAGAAGGACTCAAATATTGAGTTTGTGTTTGGTACAATGTCATTGCGCCTTTTCAGCGCACACGCAACGGCTTTCTGTCCTTCAACGCGGACACGATCAAGCTTCTCCGATGCTGCTCGGAGAACTTTGCCAAACAGCTTCTTGAACGCGTCCAATTTAATCTCGTCCAAGGTAGGGCCCCCCCAGATAGCACCCGCAGCTTTAGTAGCTTCGATGCGGACCAAGGATCCAATGTCGCCACGCGCATTCGTCGTATAATTATCTAGACCCTCGCCGATCATGTTAACGAAATCAGCAGTATGTGTGTGGAGGGCGCTGCTGCTTGCCAAGCAGCTGAGGATCGTCGCTTGAATCTCGATCTCTTGAAATTCGGTCCACCGATGCCAAAAGGTCGATATGAGGTCAGCCGTTCGTGGGTGAGCGTAGGTGTTGCCATCGTTGTATTGCTCTGGGAATGATATGCCCGTCAACGGAAATATTTTGAAGAGAGCATGAATGTATGATTTTCCCTGATTCGTGCGACCACCTTTGACTGTCGTTGCTGCACGACGATTAAATTCCCATAAAGTTTCCGAGCGTTGATGATCATGATTATCGATTAGCAGTACTACATCTGCAGCAGCGATTGATGCCACCTATTTCCAAGGAATTGGGGTCAGCGTTCGTCTTTCGAGTATTTTCGAGACCTGAGTGTTCCACGTTCGGTTGGACATTGCGACAAGATGAATTAACACGAGAAGTTGGGACTTACCTCTACTACGTCAATGTCGTTGAGGTCGAGTATATTGTAGAGCAATGGACGTATGAGCTCCATCGTCTGCAGATCGGGAAGGAAATCCTTCTTATGAGCCATCTGGATGAATTTGACGGCGAGGCCCATTTCCGAATGATTAATTTCCGTCAAAAAGGAAGGGTTATGAAGGTATTTGAGAAGAGTGAGGTCAGATTTTGAGGGTTTATAGCGAGATAATGAAAGGCGATTCCCAGAGTATGCTCGAATGACTGCTAGTGATTCGTATTGCCGAAAGACGCAATCAGCGCGCAAAATTGGACAAACGGCTATGATGATCCGGCTGCACGACTCTGCCATCAAATCGAGTTTTCTAAAACTGCTCCAATGTATGTTGACCTCTACCAAGGCCGAGCATACCTGAGTCAGAGCGACGGAGACAATGTGGGCAAGGTCGCATCTTCCGAAATTTGTGCTCGTATGCACTTGGAGCTCTGCACCAGCAGGAACATCCAGTCGGAAAAGCCTGGGGTATTCTAGGCCAGAATCAATTAAAGATGCGATGCGTTCCGTAGTGCATTCGTAATTGAAATTCTCAATGATAGCCGCAAAGGCGAGTATCAGACCGTGTCGTTCCTCGACCTCCCGAGGTGCAAGAGCTTTCAGACGCTCTCCGACGATGTCCATTGCATCATTCACCACTTTCCAGGTGTCGCCCGGCTTCTTGATATCCGTCATTTGCTTCTTCAAGACAAGTTTCCCAATGGCGTCGGCAGCCACACGTCGTGCAGCCGCATCCCCATCTTGGATTCCACGCCAGCCAAGCAATGCATTGAGGAGACCATGGTAGTAATGATCCGACAATTCGCCAGCTTGCAGCGCAACTTCCAGAACAGCCCTCGACCGAAGAGCCACAGCATGGTAGTCAACAACCTGGACAATTTTGATGCCTTCTACTATGACGTTTGGATGGCGTCCGATAAGCTCCTGAAGTGCGGCAGATGACCCTCGCCGGATGTTCCCTGCTGGATCAAGTGATGCGGAGACGACCAATTCAGTTGCCAGTATCTGCAATGCCGAGGACTCATTGATTGGACCACCATGTATGAAGACATCATTTTTGAGCTTGAGCCTCTGTAAGTCAACTGTTGTGTATCTGCGAGCCATTGCCCAGATGCCGAAGCATGACGCATCACGAACATTAGTGCCAATTGAAGATCCGGAGGTAGACCGCTGTTCAAAAACCAAGCCCAGGCGAAGAGCATCGAGAATAGGAGGTAACTCGCCTGAGGGTATAGAGCGACGATACAGGAGATGTGCCATGGTGAGCATGAGGCCATGCCATTCCAGCGGATTCACACGAGACAAGTCCCGTGTCTTCCTCTTGTGGCCGCCTTTTTGCACATACAAAGTGTTTTTCTGTAGACTTTCAAGAACGGCGGTTGCAACCTGAACGGCCATTTCTTCAGGTAACTTCAACGTAATGACACTCAAAGCCTTGCTGGCCGCAAGTCGAACAGGAGTCGATGGGTCTGCAAGAGAACCCAACAGGTGATCAATTGTAGCTTCGATGGCCAGGTCGGAATCCGGAATGCTATCAGGGTTTTCAATGATAAGAACAGTAATGGTACGGAGCACCTTGAGCATCGTCTTTCGCGCGACCGCCGACGATTTAATAGCTTTGAAGACAGGCTCTTCGCCGGAAAATATGTTTTGAATGCATCTGGAAATCTTCTCCAGATAAGCATTCATGTCTGTTGTACTCTGAGACGAAACAAGAATGCCTGCAAGGAATGAAAGAATGCCAATGTAGTAATAGGTTGAACGGCCTGATTGTGAAGAAATGAGAGAGGAAAGGGCCCATTGCACCAACGCTTTCAAGATGCCGAGTTCTTGCATGTCTTTTCGCATGGCAACGCGGACAAGAAGGATCTTGGCAGCATCTCTCTCCTTACCTGACGACGAGAGATACCGAAGAGCCAGTGGAATGACACGGATCGTAAGTCCAGGGGTATTTCGAGGCCATGACAGTCCAGGGATCGTCGGTTCAACAATATCATCGGTGTCTTCCGATGAAATGGACGCCAGGTCAAACGGAGCCAGCAGCAACTGCGAGAGCCATAGAAGGACAATATATCTCTCTTCCCATTCCCACGAATCCCCAGTCTCCGGGTTGGCAGACTGTCCGTCCTCCTGTTCACTGCCTTTCTCGATTGCAGATAGCAGTAGTTCGAGATGCCTTGTCTCGGTGCTGAAGAATCTGACAATCACCTTCTCGCCTCTGACCTTGCAGAACGTGTACAGAAGCCTGCATATTGCTCTTGAGAGTGGTATCAGCAGCTGGGTATTTGTCTCTGGAAGTTTCGAGGGTGGGGATCGAAGGTATGCGAGGAGAGCATCTGCGAAGGCAGGGACGAATTTGTCGAGATGGGGGTCGAGAAGTTGAGGATCTTCTTGGAACGGCTCGAGCTGGTACCGTTTGTTAGCAGATGCGCCACGTGAGGAGGGGATTCAAACCAAGTTGACCAGCCTGTCGGTATCCCGTATGCGCACTCGTCGTCTGGTGGCTGATCTGCCCGACTTGGTTGCTTTCCACAGGAACGGTCCCAATGACTTCGAAAGATCTGCGATGAGGTCCGCAGCCTTCCTCTGCAGCTTCACATCCTGCTCGTCCTCGGGCGCGTCCATCTTGATCTGTTTCGCACGCAGTGTTGGCGCCCTAGGAGGTCATCGTCGAGCTGTGTTGTTGATGTCCCGCGTGAGTGAGTGCGGTACAATCCACGAGCCAGGCTGGTGGTACCTCCAAGGACGTCGCGTGTTTGAGGTACTGTAAGTTTCCACGCGTCAGCACTCTATGTAGTTGTCCCCACGCTCGCCAATCTTCGCCTGCGCGGGCAAATCTGGCTCGCATCAGGCAAAAAAAGCGGCACTGGATTTTGAATGTCCTGAGTCAAGCTGACTGTTAAATTAACTTGGGACGATACAGACACTTCCGGTTAAGAAGGCTCCCTCGGTTTGTGGTCCATTCAAAGCCCATTCGCTCTGATTGTCTACTCTGGGTTTTGGAATATCCAATATCCCCTCCGCCCCATCGTCCAAACTGGGCGCGGACAACGGAGTCCGGTGCCGCTTTTAACACGCACCGCCGCCGCCACCACGGCCACGGCCACAGCCAGCCTGCAAGGAACGATGGACGGAACGTTGCACTTCCCCCCGCTGAACGCGTTCATGCCATGTGCGCTCCGCTGCGTTGCGCTGTCATGCGGCCCCCAAATTGCAAAAGCTTAAACTTTATGCTTATTTGAAGGCGTGCAACAAAACCGCGACGGAGTGCAATATCTTCCGAGGAATATCTGCACATATCTGCACATATCTGCACATATCCGCCCATATTACGCTACATCTGCAATGTACTGTCCCGTGCCAGGAACATCGAGGGGAACTCCGAGTACGGAGTATTCCCACCACCACGCCACATGCGCCATCAACCCCGTGTCTGGTCGGTGACATTCCCCGCGGTTATAAATCGCTCCGTCTCCACCTCCGTCGAGATGGTGTTGTCATTGACGGATTCCTTGCATAGATGCCATCTTTATCGCCGATGCTCCGCACGGACGTTCACATCGCTTGTGGTGGTTAGAAACACCATTGGCCGCTGAGGTCTTGAGCAATTCCCTTAGATATGACGCTACCCAATCCCCTCCAGACCTTCTTTCCCCCTTGATCATTGTTCACGTTCTGCATCGGTCACCAAACCAGAACAATGGGCAATACAATCAGCCAAGTATTCCCTCCCGAAGCCAAATTCACTGAGAAGAATCTCCGCGACCAAACTGGTAAGGTATGTCTCCCCCTCTCCCAGCTCCGCTCCAACGTATCGTATAATAGCTACCAACAGGTCTTCATCGTCACCGGCTCCTCCTCCGGCGTTGGCAAAGAGTTGGCGCAGATACTCTACTCCCACAACGCAAAAGTCTACTTCGCAGCCCGTTCAGCAGAGAAGACGGCCGCCACCATCGAATCCGTAAAGACCGCCTTCCCGAACTCGAAAGGCCAAGCCATCTACCTCCACCTCGACCTCGATGACCTGACCACCATCAAAGCCTCTGCCAACGAGTTCCTAAGCAAGGAAGACAAGCTCAACGTGCTGTGGAACAATGCCGGCGTGATGGTGCCCCCACAAGGTAGCAAGACGAAGCAGGGATATGAATTGCAATTGGGGACGAACAACGTCGCGCCCTTCCTCTTCACGAAGCTATTGACGCCAATTCTGATCAAGACTGCGAAGTCGGAGCCCCCGGGGACGGTCAGGGTGGTCTGGACGAGCAGCAGTGCCGCCGAGGGCATCAGCCCGAAGAATGGAGTGGATATGAACAATCTCAATTACGAGGTCGACAAGTCTGCTTGGCATAAGTATGGTGTTAGCAAGGCGGGCAATGTTTTTCATTCGAAGGAGTTTGCGAAGAGGTATGCTGGGGATGGGTTGATCTCTGTGGTATGTAGTCTAACTCCACCCCACAATCTACGACTAGTGCTGACAGCGACAGTCTCTCAACCCCGGAAACCTCAAGACCTCCATCCAACGCAATGTACCTGGTTGGCAGATTACAATGATCAACACCTTCTTACATACTCCCATCCATGGTGCATACACAGAGTTGTTCGCGGGCTTGTCGCCAGACGTTACGCCCGATCATAATGGAGCTTGGATCATACCATGGGGACGAATAACTCCAATTCGAAAGGACCTTGAAGCTGCAGGCAAGTCGGAGGAGGAAGGTGGCACGGGCATCGCAGCCGAGTTCTGGGAGTGGAGCGAGGAGCAAGTTAAAGCCTATCTCTGAGCTATTGATCTTGGCATTGAGGTTTGAAAGGAGTTTATGGGGTAGCTATGGTTGCCATTGAGCGCCCCTGGATATTTGGCCGTTAATTGGTTTGGTCTTTTCTAGGATGAATCGTTTTGCGTCCTTGTATTTACGTTTTGCGATGGAAAATCCTTTTAAAGACCCCTCGTTTCGCCCTCAACGTCCACTAGCACCTTGGATTGGCTTCACCTTCTGTTCTCGTCTCATTTCTTTACTTGGAATTATGCTCTTGAGGTTTCCACTCCGGTTAAGCAAAGTGCTTGATCGAGGTGAGTAAGATATCTGCCTTATTAAGTTCGCACGTGACAAGTGGTCGTGCCTTGCCTATTCTGATGATTGTTCGAATGTCGTGATGTTTCCTTCTTAAACATTGGACAGCAGGAATTCAAGCCCTCAGTTCCAAGTGTCATCTGCACCATCCTGGTCAAGCTCTCGTGGGTTGCTGCTTCCCTGAGGCTGCAAGAGCCAGATGCCACCAATCCAATCGCCTGACAAGCCTCACCGGCGCCCTCGCTTCTTGCCTTCAAGACACAAACCTGCGCCCTCGCAAATTTTGCACTCGCGGCTGCAAGAGCCAGGTCATACCCAGCGCACCTTTCCAGAGCCCTCGGCTCTTGCCGATTCGAAGGAGTCTCGTCAATTTCGGCGCCCTCGGTTCCTGCCCTGCAGCAATCAAATCCGTGAGGCCCCCTTCTTTCTCATTTCCTCACTCTTACGCAACTTCACCCTTCTTCACAACTCTACGGATCGCCAAAGCTCAACGACTACGACAACCAAATTTCGCATTCAAAACAGG
>Ga0307515_10024977_pt1 | contig 10368 bp, 7 predicted proteins | sample 17_EM_MG_FD_194513 | JGI IMG/M metagenome (GOLD analysis project Ga0307515, IMG submission 194513) | Populus trichocarpa ectomycorrhiza microbial communities from riparian zone in the Pacific Northwest, United States - 17_EM | ecosystem: Host-associated > Plants > Roots > Unclassified | place...
GGCGAGGCCCTGTTCCCCGTCGGGCAGTCCGGACGTTGCGGTGACCATGAACCCCACGATGGCGACGAGGTTGGCGACGCCGCCGATGAAGGTGGCGACCAGCAGCAGCGGCATCCAGCTCTGGGAGTTGCCCAGGAACACCAGGACCGACGTCGCCCCGGCCTGGACGGTCATGCCGAGCGCCAGGGCACGCGGTGGGTGGCCGAGGCGGGCGATCACCTTGGGCCCGAGGATGCCGCCGAGCACGGTGCCGAGGCCGAGGACCGCGAAGGACAGCCCGGCGGTCAGCGGCGAGTAGCCGAGGACTTCCTGCAGGTAGAGGGTGAGCAGGAAGACGAGCGAGGTCTCGGTGGCGAAGGCCAGGATGCCGGCGATGTTGCCCCAGGCGATGCTGCGCCTGCGCAGGATGCCTACGGGCACGAGCGGCGCGGCGACCCGGCGTTCGATCGTCCAGAAGACCACCAGCAGCAGGACACCGACGATCAGGCCGCCCCAGGCGCGCGGGTCGGTCCAGGCGTGTTCCGCGGCGCTGGTGAGGCCGAAAACGACTGCCAACAGGCCGGCGGTGACAGTGACGGCGCCGGGCAGGTCGAGCCGGGCGCGCTGGTCGGGCCGGCTCTCGGTCAGGACGAACGGGGCGACGGCCAGCACCACAGCGGCGACCGCGACGTTGATGAAGAATGCCCAGCGCCAGCTCAGCAGGTCGGTGACGACGCCGCCTAGGATTGCTCCGGTGGTGAAGCCGGCGGCCATCAGCGCACCGTTGAGGCCGAGTGCGCGGTCGCGGCGCGGTCCCTCCGGGAACGAGGTGGTCAGCAGGGACAGCGCGGCGGGAGTCACGGCGGCCGTGGCAAGCCCTTGCGCGACCCGGGCGATCAGCAGGACCGCCGGGTCGGTGGCCAGCCCACCGGCCAATGAGGAGACGCCGAGCAGGACGATGCCGGCCAGGAACAGACGGCGCCTGCCGAAGATGTCCGCGACCCTACCGAACAGCAGTGTGAAGCCGGCCGCGCACAACGCGAAGGAGGTGGCGATCCACTGCAGCCCGGACAGGGAGAAGCCGACGTCCGCGCCGATCACCGGCAACGCGACATTGAGGATGGAGAAGTCGACGGCCAGGGTGAAACTTGCCGTCAGCAGGATGGCGAGGATGAGCCGATCGCGGCCGCTCATCACGGCCTGCGTCTGTTGCCTGCTGGTCTCGGGCACCGAGTCCGTGCGGGTCATCGAAGCGACCTCCGCGTGTGGTAGGGATCAGAACTGGCGAATGCTCGCCGTCCACGACCCTGACCTGCGGCTATGCGGATAGCCAGACCTCTGGCCGGAGTACGCAGCGGCAGACTGGTACTGACAAGGACAGGCATCATCCGGTGACTATGGGCAAGATGGGTACTATGCAGAGTGAGCACGGAGGCCGTGGCGAGTTGGCGGACTTTCTCCGCAGCCGGCGCGCCAGACTGCGCCCCGAGGACGTCGGGTTGGTATCGCATGGGCCGCGCCGGGTGCCCGGGCTGCGGCGGGAGGAGCTCGCTCAGCTGGCCGGTGTCAGCCCCATCTACTACACCCGCCTGGAGCAGGGCCAGAGCACCAACGCGTCGGAATCTGTGATCGAAGCCATCGCCCGCGCGTTGGCTCTCACCGACGACGAGCGCGCCTACCTGCATGAACGGGCCCGGCCGCGGCCCGCGAAGCGGCGCCGACCGCAGCGGGTCGAGGCAGCCCGCCACGGCATCGAACAATTGATCACCGCGATGCGCGACATACCGGCGCTCGTGCTGGGCCGGCACAGCGAGGTCCTGGCGTGGAACGAACTGGGCCATCTGCTTTTCGCCGGGCACTACGACCGCACCGCACCGAGCCGGGCGGCCGACCGGCCGAACCTGACCCGGATGCTCTTCCTGGACCCGCACACCCGTGAGCTGTACCGGCGCTGGGACGAGGAGGCCAGCCGTGCGGTGGCTTCGCTGCGCGTGGCCGCGGCCCGGTATTCCGATGACGCGGCGTTGACGGCGCTGGTCGGTGAGCTCATCGTCAAGAGTCCTGAGTTCGCCACGTGCTGGGCGAAGCACCCGGTGCAGGTCTGTGGCGCAGGCACCAAATACCTGCACCATCCGGTCATCGGTGATCTGGAACTCGACTACGAGGCCCTGCACCTGCCGGAGGACGACGGGCACCGCCTGCTGACGTACACGCCGGTGCCGGGTTCGAGTCACGAAGTCGCCCTGCAACTGTTGAAGGCCTCGGTGACCCGGGCAGCGGAATCGACGACTCTCCCGGGCCGCCAAAAATTGAGTTGAAAAAGGATTGTCAAAATGCGTCGCCGGCGGCCTGCCGGCGACGCATTTTCTGTGCATTCACTGTGTGACGAATAGGTTTCACATGGATCACCGAAAGAAACAGCCTGTTCATTTGTGGCATTGCTCACCGACCTTTGTTAGGAAAATTGGTTGACCATAGTGGACCGCGGCTGCGAGGGTTTCCCTTATCGGATCGATGGAAGACATTGTCTTGGTGTTCTGTCCGCGATCGGATGCGGCTGCTGGAGATTCCTTCCAGACGTGCCGCTCATTCCTGGTGCCGCCGCGGACAACGGGGTCGAACGGCGCGCGCTTCCAGAGTCGTTTATCGATGAGGATCCGAATCATGATCGAATCGAATCGGCGTAACTTCCTGGCCGGAACCGCCACAGTCGGCGCGACCATGCTCGGCGCTGATCTGTTGCTGCCCGCGCCGGTTGCCGCGGCGCCCGCAACGGGGGCGCCTCGGGGCGATGTCATCACTTCTGACGACGCCCGCTACCCGAACCTCACCACCGGCAACAATCAGCGATTCGTCGCCCGACCCGACTACGTCAAGATGATCCGCTCGACGCCCGACGCGATCCGTGCCGTACAGGACGCCGTGGACGCCGGTAAGCGCATCTCGGTACGCAGCGGCGGCCACTGCTTCTCCGACTTCGTCTGCAACGGCGAGATCGAGGTCATCCTGGACCTCTCCGAGCTGGTCGATGTGGGCTACGACTCCGCCCGTCGTGCCTTCTACGTGGACCCGGGCGCCCGCCTGATGAACGTGTACGAGGCGCTCTTCAAGGGCTGGGGAGTGACGATCCCCGGCGGCATCTGCTACAGCGTCGGTGCGGGAGGGCACATCGCCGGCGGCGGCTATGGCCTGCTGTCGCGGGCCCACGGGCTCGTCGTCGACCACCTCTACGCCGTCGAAGTGGTAGTCGTGGACAGCGCCGGGCGCGCCCGTGCCGTGCGGGCCACGCGCGAGCCCGACGACCCGAACCGCGAGTTGTGGTGGGCCCACACCGGTGGCGGAGGCGGGAACTTCGGTGTCGTCACCCGGTACTGGTTCCGCTCACCCGGCGCCGCAGGCGACGAGCCGTCCGCCCAGCTCGTTGCGGCACCGGCCGAAGTGCTCGTCAGCGCCGTGGAGTTTCCGTGGGACCAGCTCGACGAGAGCTCATTCGTGCGCCTCGTGCACAACTTCGGCGCCTGGCATGCGGCCAACAGCGCGCCCGATTCCCCGTACGCGCCGCTGAGCAGCCTGTTCAATGTGAGCCACCGGGCACACGGCAGCCTCGGCATGTTCACGCAGATCGATGCGGCGGTGCCCGGTGCGGCCGACCTGCTGGACAACTACCTGAACGCCATCACCGCCGGCGTCGGTGTGTCCGCTCAGTCGGCGGTACGCCCGATGGGAGAACTGCCTGCCCTGCCCGGGCTCGCCGAACCGCGCCGGCTGCCCTGGCTGCAGGCCACCCGCCTGGTGGGCACCAACAACCCGACGATCACCAGTCCCACGTCGCGGGGTGTGCACAAGTCGGCCTACATGAAGCAGAACTTCACCGATGCGCAGATCCGCACGCTGTACCGGCACATGACTGGCGCGGACTTCACGAACCCCGACACGATGCTGGTGCTCTTCTCCTTCGGGGGAAAGGTCAATGAGGTCGATTCCGGCGCGACCGCCAACGCGCAGCGCAGCTCGATCTTCAAGATGTGCTTCCAGACGTTCTGGCCGGACCCGTCCGACGACGATTTCTATGTGGGCTGGGCGCGCGACATCTACGAGGAGGTCTTCGCCACCACGGGCGGAGTTCCGGTACCCGGAGAAGTGTACGAGGGCTGCTACATCAATTACCCCGATAACGACGTCGCGGATCCGGCGCACAACAAGTCGGGGGTTCCGTGGCCGCTGCTCTACTACCCCGGAAACTACGCCCGATTGCAACGGGTCAAGCGTCGCTGGGACCCGGCGAACGTTTTCCGCCACGCGCTGTCCGTCCAGCCCTGACGTTCCGATCGGCCCGCCCCGTCCCGCACGCGAAGCGACACCTCGATTCGACGGGAGAAACGTCACCATGCCAAAGACCGTTGCCGTCATCATCGGCACTCGGCCCGAAGCCATCAAATGCGCGCCGATCATCCGCGCCCTGCGGGACGATCCGCGATTCCACCCGATCGTCGTGTCCACCGGACAACACCGGCAGATGCTCGACGAGACGTTGCAGGTCTTCGGAATCACCCCGGACGCGGACCTGAACATCATGGCCCCGCGGCAGTCGCTGTCCGAGGTGACCTATCGCATCATCCAAGGCCTGGTCGAGTTGCTGCCACGACTCGCCCCGGACGCCGTCATGGTGCACGGTGACACCGCCACCACCCTCGCGGGCGCCATCGCCGGCTTCCAGCACCAGATTCCCGTCGTCCACGTGGAAGCCGGCCTGCGCAGCGGAAACGTGCACTCGCCCTTCCCCGAGGAATCGAACCGGCGGCTCGTCGGCCAGATCGCGGCACTGCATCTGGCGCCCACCGCGGGCAACGCCGCGAATCTCATCCGCGAAGGCGTCAACGAATCCACCATCGTGGTCACCGGCAACACCGTCATCGACGCGCTGCGCTGGTCGACCGAGCTACCGCCGGGCAGCGACCCGAACAGCGGCGGCCCGAACAGCGGCGGCCCGAACAGCCTCCTTCCGGAACTCGGCAGCGAACCGGGCTGGATCGTGCTCGCCTCGGCCCACCGTCGCGAATCCTGGGGAAAGCCGCTCCCCGAGATCGCCCATGCCCTGTGCGACATAGCGGACCTTCCCGGCGTGCGGGTCGTGGTGCCGCTGCACCGCAACCCGGCCGTACGGGAAGTGATGCTGCCGATCATCAGCGCCCACCCCGGCGTCACGGTCATCGATCCGCTGCCGTACCTGCAGTTCTGCCAGCTCATGCGCCGCAGCCACATCATCGTGTCGGACAGCAGCGGTGCGGAGGAGGAAGGACCGGCGCTCGGCAAACCCACCCTGGTGCTGCGCGATCTGACCGAGCGACCCGAGGCCGTGCGTGCCGGTACGGCCTGTCTGGTGGGCCGGACGAGAGCAACCATCGTCCGCGAGGTCGCCCGCCTGATCAACGACCCGGCCGCGTATGCCCGGATGGCGGAGGCCGTCAACCCGTACGGCGACGGCTATGCCACCGAGCGGACGCTCGACGCGACGGCGCATTTCTTCGGCTTGGGCCCGGCGGCCGCACCCTTCATTCCGGGCCTACGCCGGCCGGGACTCGGTGCGGTCAGTCCCCTGGCGTCCGTCGCCTAATCCGTGCAAGTGCCGATCAATCTGATGCAGGAGGACTGTGCCCGATGACCACTTCCCGCGATGACCACTTCCCGGCGCCCAGGTTCACCCCCGAGGTCGTCGCCGACCAATTGCGCGACGGCTACTGGCTCGAGGCCGCCGACATCGACGGCGACGGCCGCCCCGACCTCATCGGGTGCGGGCTCACCCTCGGGGAGATCGCCTGGTACCACAACGACGACTGGAAACGGAACCTGGCGGTCAGCAAGGTCGACATGCCGGTCGGCCTGGACGTAGCCGACATCACCGGCACGGGAACACCCGACATCGTCGCCTGCTACGAGCTCTATGGCCCCGGGGGCACGATTCATCACCCCAACGCCGAGGGCGGCAAGATCGACTGGCTGGAGCATCCGGGCACCGATCTGGCGGCGGACACACCGTGGAAACGGCACTACATCGGCAACACCGTCGGCATGCACCGGCTGCGCATCGGCCATTTCACCAGAACCGACCGGTGGGAGATCATCGGGCTGCCGATCGTCGCCATGGAGGGCGTGCACGCCCTGCTGCCCGTGGTGATGTTCACGCAACCCGACGATCCGCGGACGGCCGAGCGATGGCCGATGACCGTCGTCGACGACACCCACTTCCGCATGATCCACGGAGCTACCCGCAAGGCCGGCCTCATCCCGGGTTCGGACCTGGACTCGCTGCTGCTCGCTTCCGACGAAGGCGTGACGTGGCTCTACTTCGACCAGGCCACGGCAACGTGGCAACGGGAGCTGATCGGCACGGGCGAGCTCGGCGTGTTCGAGCGGACCGGTTTCCGGGGCAGCGGTGACGTCGACGCCGGCCGCGTCGGCGACGACTCGATGGCCTACGTCGCCGCCATCGAGCCCTACCACGGCAACAGCGTCGCCGTGTATGTGCGCGACATCGAGCAGGGTGACGACGCGTCCGGCTGGCGGCGGGTTCTACTCGACGTCTTCGGAGAACCGAACGAAAACGGTGAGGGCACGGGCCATTCGGTGCTGTGTGCCGACTTCGACGGCGACGGCGACGACGAGTTCCTGATCGGGCTCCGAGGACCGGCGCCGTGGCAGGGCGTGATGCTCTACAAGGCGGTCGATGTCCGCAACGGTGCCTTCGTCAAATGGCGGGTCTCCACCGATTCGGCGGCCCGGGTGATCGCCGCGGACTTCAACGGCGACGGAACGCTGGACTTCGCGTCGATCGCGTACAAGGTGCCGCACTACTACGAGGCGTCCGACGCCAAGATCATGATCTATCGCAACGAACTCGGCAAGCCGACCGAGAGATAGCCGGTGCACGGTGGCGGAGGCCCCCGCACGGCGCCTCCGCCACCGTGCCGAGTCAGAAAGGCACGGGCATTGTCTTCACACAACCAGGTCAGCCGGCTTCCCTTCGCCGGGCGGCACCTCGATGCCGAGGTCGTCACCGACGTGAAGGATCTCCCCCTCGAAGGCCGCGTGATCGTCGTGAACCTCGATACGAGTCCCGCCTATCTCGCCCACGAGCCGCGCACCCCCATCCCGGGATTCTCCTCCACCATCGCCGTCAACAGCACCCTGGAGCAGGCCGGCATGGTGGCATTGCTGCGGGTTCTCGACGAGGAACACATCTCCGGCATCACCGCTGAGCCCGGCTGGCGGCACTTCGCCGAGATCGCCGGCCCGGGGGCGTTTCCCCGCACGACACCGCTGTACCGGTCGCCGCAGGCGGACGTGGGCACCGTCCACTTCGATCCGCGTGCCGCCCTCGGAGACACCCACTCGGCCGGCCACCATCGGCCCTTCCGGATCCGGCTCATGCTCTGGTACTCGCCGGCCGGCACCCCCTGCGGCATCCACAACCGACACGACTTCATCGAACCCCAGGCGCTGGGGGCCGGCCACGGCCGCATGCAGAAGTTCTCCACCCAGGATCCGCGAACCCTTTACGAGGACGTGTTGATGAGTCCCGGCTACGCGACGCCGGTGCCGTTCTGCGGCCTCGGGCCGCACGACAGCTTCAGCTATCCGTGGCACCAGTACCACGCGGACACGGACTGCGTCTGGCTCGCCGTCGAGTACCACCTCGCCGACTGACGTTCTCACTCTCCCCCTTCACTCGCCAAGGAGTAGCACCATGCCCGTGGCCCTCGTGGCATTGGCGATCAGCGCGTTCGGCATCGGCACCACCGAATTCGTCATCATGGGACTGCTGCCCGAGGTCGCCGACGACCTGCACATCAGCATTCCAGCCGCTGGAACCCTGGTATCCGGCTACGCCCTCGGCGTGGTCGCCGGCGCACCGGTCCTCGCCCTCGCGGCGACCCGGATCAACCGCCGGCATGCCCTCGCCGGGCTGATGCTGCTGTTCGTAGCGGGCAACCTCCTGTCGGCGGTAGCGCCGAACTATTCGCTGTTGCTGACCGGCCGCATCGTGGCGGCACTATGCCACGGCGCGTTCTTCGGCATCGGTTCCGTGCTCGCCGCGGACCTGGTCGTACCGCAGCGCCGGGCCAGCGCCATCGCTCTGATGTTCAGTGGACTTACCCTCGCCAACGTCCTCGGCGTCCCGTTCGGGACGGCACTCGGACAGCAGTTCGGTTGGCGATCCACCTTCTGGGCAGTGACCGCTCTCGGCCTCGTCAGCCTGGCCGGGCTGCTCGCCTTCGTTCCCGACAAAGCCGCTGCGACCCGAGAAACCGTACGAACACAGCTCGCGCCGCTGCGCCGCACCGAGGTCTGGCTGGCGCTGGCCACCACCGTCCTCGGCTTCGGTGGACTCTTCGCCTCCTTCACCTACATCGCGCCCATGATGACCGACGTCGCCGGATATCAGCCGAGCGCGGTGACGTGGCTGCTCGTGCTCTTCGGCGCCGGCCTCTGCATCGGAAACGCCGTCGGTGGCCGGCTGGCCGACCGTGCCCCCGCTTCGTCGTTGCTCGCGCTGCTCGGCCTGCTGACCGCGGTGCTGATCGCGTTCCGGTTCACCTCGGCGCATCAAGCGGGTGCGGCGGTCACGCTGTTCCTGCTGGGCATCGTCGGTTTCGCCACCGTGCCGGGCCTGCAGATGCGAGTGATCGAGCAGGCCGGGGGAACGACGACGTTTGCGGCCGCGGTCAACATCGCGGCCTTCAACCTCGGCAACGCCATCGGCGCCTACCTGGGCGGTCTCGTCATCGACGCCGGCTTCGGCTACGCCGCACCGAATCTCACCGGCGCCGCACTGGCCGCCGGTGGACTGATCCTGGCGGCCGTCGGCAGCACTCGCGGCGCTCGACGGCCGGCACACCGTACCGCTGCCGAACCAGCCTCAGCCGCGACCGCGGACGCCTGACGTCCAACCGGCCCGCTGCTCTCACCCCTGCGCCATTCCTCCAGGAGAGGCAATCACACCATGCCCGGAAACGCCGCATCGTCCGAGACCGCTCCGTCGCGCCTGCCCTCACTGACCGGGCTGCGCTTCTTCGCAGCCCTGCTTGTCTTCTGCTTCCACGTCACTCTCACCAACTCGCCGATCCCGCCGAACAAGCCGATCAACCCGTTCGCCGATCCCGGCATCGCGGAGGCCTCGGCCTGGCTGTTCAGCAAGGCCGGCTATGTCGGCGTCTCGTTCTTCTTCGTGCTCAGCGGCTTCGTGCTCACCTGGGCGGCACGGCAAGGGGAGGGCGTCCTGCCGTTCTGGCGCCGGCGGGTGCTGAAGATCTTCCCCAACCACCTGGTCATGTGGGCCGCTTCGATGCTGCTGTTCGCCGCGGCCATCACCCCGTGGACCGCTTGGCTCCCGAACATCTTTCTGCTCCACTCCTTCTTCCCGCAGGACTACATCTACGTCGGCGTCAATCCGCCCAGTTGGACGCTCTGCTCCGAACTGCTGTTCTACCTGGCGTTCCCGTTCCTCATCCGCCCTGTCCGCCGCATCGCGGCGAACCGGCTGTGGTGGTGGGTGGCGGCCGCGGTCGCGGCGATGGTCGTGGTGGAACTCGTCACCCAGTTCCTGATCCCGGACACCCCGCGCTCACCGATCACACCCGTGTCCACCCTGCAGTTCTGGTTCGGCTACATCTTCCCGCCGGTACGCATGTTCGAATTCGTGATCGGTGTCCTGCTCGCCCGCATCGTTCTCGCCGGGCGGTGGCCCGCCGTGACCATCCCGCAGGCGCTGTTCGCTACCGCGTTGGGCTACGCCGCGGCGCTCTACGTGCCGTTTCTCTACGGATTCAACGTCGCGACGATCCTGCCGATAGTCGCCCTGATCGGCGCGGTCGCGACCGCGGACGTACGTGGCTCGTCAAGGTTGCTGGCCCGGCCGGCCATGCGCTGGCTCGGCGAGATCTCCTTCGGCTTCTACCTGTGCCAAGGAGTCACGGTGTTCTACGTACGCCGCCTGCTCGGCCACGAGAACGGGTTCGCCACGCCGGCCGCGCTCGGCATCATTGCCGTGCTCTTCGTCGTCACCTTGGCCGGGGGCTGGCTGCTGTACGCCCTGGTCGAACGGCCTGCGATGCGCCGCTGGAGCCGGAGCCGAAAACCACGGCAGCCGGTGCCGCCGGCGCGGGCGCAACTGTCCGAGCCCACGTCAGCCTGAGCAACCGGGCAGGTCCATCGCTGGACCTGCCCGGAACAAATCTGCGATTTCGCTCACCTAGTCGGTTGCTGGGGGCGTACCGGTGCGGACTGCTCGCGGTGACGCACCCAGCTCGCGGCGGCAGGCCTTGTTGAAGGCCTGGAGGTCGCCGATACCGACCGCGGCCGCGATTGCCGGGATGGACAGGGTGGATTCGC
>Ga0307515_10024980_pt1 | contig 10367 bp, 1 predicted proteins | sample 17_EM_MG_FD_194513 | JGI IMG/M metagenome (GOLD analysis project Ga0307515, IMG submission 194513) | Populus trichocarpa ectomycorrhiza microbial communities from riparian zone in the Pacific Northwest, United States - 17_EM | ecosystem: Host-associated > Plants > Roots > Unclassified | place...
AATGCAAATTAAAGTTAACAACGTAATAATAACTGGTGGAGTGGTTGCCTAACAGATTAACTCTAATTATATTCTAAGAATCACTACAAGGAAAGAACTATCTAGAGTAGGGACTGTAGTCCTTTAAATACACAACCGTACTCCTAAGAAACCCTCCTTATATATAATATATGTATACTCTATCTACTCTGTTATAGATTATATAGATTACACAGATTATACAGATTACATCACGTGACTTGGTTACTATTCCTCGTTATATAGTTCTACCGGTTCCATCTTAGACCATGCTCGCATTAACTAACTAGCTTCTTCCGACTCCTCTCTAAGTAGTCGTAACATCGTACTTAAAGCGTCTGTAATAGTAAGTACTAATAGTATAAGATTCTTATATAAGATAGGCTTAATTGCTTACCAAAATACAGAGTATCTATTACTATAGTGGCTACTATAGTAGTAAAGACGCCTTAAACATTTAACGTAACTAACTACTAAGGCTGTCGATAAGTGAAAGGTAGGCTACTAATATGGTGTAAACGATGTAGTTATTAATATCGTTTATAGCCTGTTTTTGCTTCTAGTATACGCGTAAATTGTCCTTATATTTAGCGTAGAGCTAGTTATAGGCAGTAAGCTAATTTAGGTCTAGCTTTGCTATTAATATAGTCGTAGGTAGTATATCCCTTAGTATCCCATGCGCCGTCGAGAAAGGTCTAGTAGTAAGCGAACCAACCAGATCGTCCAGATTCAACGTAGTCTTAGCAAAACAAAGCTGAAGACTTAATTAATTAATCGCGACACCAATTCGTGATAATAAAGTTCAAAATTGATATATACTTGACACTATGGTCCTTTAATTCAATCAAGGTATTCCTGCATGTTTGCGACCCATTATAGTGGTATAATCTAGGTGAGAAGCTAGAGATTCTGTGGTAGAGACGCTTGTTTGAAATTTTGGTGTTCGCGCACGGGCCATATTCGCTACTGGACCTCGACGGCGCATGGGATAGGCCGACTTAGTAGTTCTAGCTTTAGAAGATTATCTTTCTTTTTAAATGGGTCGATATACTACTATACCTCGTTGGTTTTAACTGTGTCTTAGATAATAAAGAACTATTAAATCTAATTAAATGGCTTGTTAAGAATAATGTTAATTTTTAATTTGGTAGAGGTCGTTATTTTTAAAATTTAATAGGTTAGGAAGGGTCTAGGTTAGGGTTTAGCTAGCGTCTTAATAAAACCTTATTTAGACATTCTAAACTTTTAATTTAATTTGTTAGTTTAGATTACTAAAATCTAAAATTTTATCACGGGGAGCGTAACCAATAACCCCTACTAATAGCTCTAACTACGTCTAATTTTTAATTTATAAATTGGTAGATTTATAGGTAATAGTTATTATAAGTAGCTCTAAGTGCGATATATATAATATCTTAACTATAGTATAGAGAAGTCGTGGCTGCTAATATGCGGTCCTAAGTATTCTTAGAGGTTATATATAAAGATGTCTATTTAAAGCGAAGCCACGCCTCCTCTAAACAGCAACATCAATATCTATTACAATCAGCCTTTTAGCTTTTCGCTTTAAAATAAGGCTTATTTAATAGAGATTTTGTTATTTATTCGTCTTATAGCCTTAATAATGCTGTGCCGTACGGCGTTGTGTTATCGTCGCAATAAAACGTCTTACCCCTTGGAGGATCGCGAACGAGTTACGCGTCGCGTCTTTCCACAGCTGTTGATAAGTAGTCTTTCCTGACAATTTTTCCTATAGGGTTTTTAACAGGTTTTAAATTAACGCTTTTTAGCTTCCTCTCTTCCTCCTTCCTACTACGTCGTCGTCATTAATAGCCTTTAATATTACCTAGAGATTCTATATTACTTAAACGGTCTATTAACGATACCCTATGGGCGTAAAGAGACAATATATATTCCTATATTTATATTAGTTGTTATAGCGCAGGCCTTATACCGCTAGGTTCTAACGGTACGCGTTATTTGGGGCAATAAGCGTATAATTATCTACCACTACTTAAGCAGTAGGGAACCTACTATGCAATACAGCAGGCTAGGCAAGATTACCCTCTCCTTAGGCCTACACTCCCTAATACAATATAAATACATTATTTGGAATATATCTCTGCGAGCGTATATATAGATAAAGATGTCTATTCAAAGCGAAGCTACGCCTCCTCTGAACAGCAACATTAATATCTATTATAATCAGCCTTTCGGCTTTTCGCTTTCCCACCCTCCACCCTATAAATAGTTTTGCAGCCTTTTAGGCTTACGGTAGGCCTAAGGGGGGCAAGCCTTATACTGTTAGATTCTAACAGTACTCGTGGTTGGGGCAATGAGCGTGTAATTATCTACCACTGCTTGAGCAGTAAGGAACCTACTATGCAATACAGCAGGCTGGGCGAGATTACCCTCTCCTTGGGCCTATACCCCCCAATATAATATAAATACATTATTTGGAATATATCTCTGCGAGCGTGTGCATAGAACTTCTTATATAAGCAACATTTCCGCCCTTTAAAAAAATAAAAATTTTCCAAAAATTAATTAACGCTATAGATAGTAGTAATATTAATCTGGTAGTACTGCCAATTTTCTTTATATACCATTATATATATATCTAATAGCTCTAGAAGCGGTAAGAAGATAGGACGGATAGGGGGGTTAAAATTTAGAAAATTGGATTTCGCGGTTAAGCTATTTAAAAGTTAGGAAACTAAAATAAATGCCGCTTTCTCCGCTTACCTCCGAGCTAGTATATAATTTCCTAATTAGGAAAAGTCGTTTATAAGTAGTTGCTGCTGCCTCTATACAAAATTATCTTATTATACCTCTTTAGTCTTACTTATAGATAACTAAAATCGTTTTATATTGAACCTATGTTTAAATATAAGCCCTAAAAACTTCTTAACTTGTGAGATTGCTATATAGGTTAGCCTAGCTGTCTTATCCTTTTCCTTAATATCTAGAACCACCTGGTTAAGTATTAGGCCCTAGCTTTTATATACAGTAAGAGTAAAAGCTAGAGTAATTGGAAATTAGCGCCGTAAGTAAGAGCCTCTTATACCCTCCTATTTATAAAGTACGGAAAATATAGGGACGACTTTCTTACTATCCTGTTGAGTAAATAGGGTAGGTCCGTTGTACCCATCTACCGTAATTAGTAGTAACTAAGGCTGATCCTTTTTAATATCCGCATATCCCTTCTATATAACATCTTTAACTATACTAATAGTACCGTTTACTAAGCCTAGTTTAACCTAGATATTCTATATTAGTATTACTTTTGCGCCAATATATAGGGCTAGATTCTCTATAGTATCGTACTAATTAGGAGTAACTTTTCGCGTACCTATACTAGTGTTAACTAACTTAATAGCCACTACTGGCTGTAAAAGGTTGCGAAGCTGAGTAGTGTTATATTTACCTATAGCAGCGCGTATACTATATAGCTGAATTATATTATTAAAGCCCGCAACCTTATTAGCGGATAGGCCCTGCTTATACCTAGTTAAAAGAAGCTTCTAGGTTAAATTACTTATAGAATTACTATATAGCTCCGTAAGGGCGGTTCTAAATATAGAGCTCTTAGCGTTATTACCGCCCTGCCGCATAACTTAATCCAGGATAATAGTTTGGTTAATTGCCTTATAGACTTCTTTTCCGTAGCTAGCGAGCTCTAACGGCCTAGTGGGTAGATTGCTATATAAGGCCGCCTAATTTATAGGGGGAAGCTAATAAAAATCGCCTACTAGCAAGATGTTTAAGCTTCTAAAGTAGTCGTTATTATATATAGGGTAGATCTAACAAAGGCGGCGATTAATCTAGGCTAGATATACTTGCCCAATTATAGATTTCTTATTAAGGACGAAATAGTAAATATCCTTAAAAGCTTGCTATAGAGGCGTAAAACTAGTAGTAGGTAATTCCTTAAACGGGCGATTTACTAGCAACCTTAATAGATCGTATATAGTTCTGCCGTTAATATTAAAGGCAGCTACCCTAGTAGGGGCCGCTTAAGCTAATGGTATTAGCTTACTATTAGCCCTTACTATATTATAGAGCGTAGTAGAGAGGACAGTAATAAGATATAATTTACCGGTTCCTGCCTCTCTATTAATATTAATCCGTAGTAGAGAGGGGCCAAGGCCCACTTAGATCTACCTATAGTGATTAACTATAATATTATAGATATAACGCTAACCTGGTTATAAGGAGGACGGAGTTACTATTTAGGATAGGTGGCTCTATAGTAGAGGCTATAGCCGTACTTCCTGCCAATAAGTCCTCTTATTAAGCTGCGGGTATATACCCTAATACGTACTCTAGTCGTAGTTATAATTAAGCTCCCTATTACTAAGCCTATTAGAATCCTTAATTTTAACCCTATTAGTATTTTTAACGCGGGTATATAGGGCCTTAAAGGACTAATATAACTCTAAGTCGTCTGCGAAATCGCCCTTAAACTTATTAATATTATTAGTAGTTTCACGATCTTCCTCTAGTTTCTAATTACAGAAGTAGTTAGGCGGGTGCTAATAAGAGTTAATATAAGCCTAATAGGAAGCTATATAATTAAGGGCCCCAAATCTATTAGTATAAGTAGCTACTTCCTTATACTCCCTCTATGGGTGATAAAGAATAAGCTTTATATAACAGAACTTAGGATACTACAGATAGAAAGGATCGCCGTTATATCGCGGAAAGTACGATATAACTTAAGGCCTTACTCTCAGTCAACGCTTATAAGTAGAGTAATTAAAATAGAGTAGAAAATTAAGGAAAGTAATATCCTCTACCCTATCTGGGCGGCGCTTATATTTCTTATAGTTAGATAGTCTGTACCCTCTTAGTTACCCATCTATAAGCTTATATATAGCGCTTTAATCGTCCTCCTAGCGGCAGTTTAAAGCTACTATAGTCCTTAAGCCTTCGGAAAGGGGAATATTAAGAAGTAGATAGTATATCTCCTGCGCTAACCAATCGCGTTTAGCAATAAGCTTATTTATAAACTTAGCTACTACCAAACTAAAGGCATAAAGACTGTTGGCGTGCGGCTGTACTAATTAAAGTAACTCCTAGTAGGAAGTTAACTTCTTCTCTTCCTTGCTACAATATTTACCTATATAGTTAACTATTACTAATATGCTTATAGCAGGCGACGTATTAATATTTGCTATCTACGCTAGTATTATAGCTGCATTATAGCTATTAAGAAGCTTATTATTACGCTATAAATAGAACGTCTAGTAATATAGATTTTAATCCTTTAATATAGTGGCCTTATTACGGAGAGAGCGTAGAAAGTAGAAGCGGCACTCCTTTACTCTAGCGGAGCCTTTCTTTAATCTTAAGCAGTAAGATTTAGTATAATTATGGTGCCGTTAAAATCGATTAAGGTAGGCAGTAAGAAGCTTACTAGTGTTAACCTATTCTTTATAGCTAAGAGTAGAAGGATATTAAAAATCGGGAGGCCTAGATTAATTAGGATTTATTATAGATATAAAAGTAGCCCAGTGCTTAATAAAAGCCGCCCTTAATTTACTAGTTAACGGATCTAGCTTTAGGGCTATTAAACTCTATAAGAAGCTATGTATATAGCCGCTACCTCGCACCTACCACTTATATTAGGACTAAAAGTCAGTGCTATTAAACAGACCTATAAGCACGTGCTTCCTAAATAGATTAAAGCGGCAATATAGCTAGTAAGCAGCAATATACGGATTATCGTTAAGATTTTAAAAAGCAATCTGGTAGCGTTAAGCCTTATTAGCAGCCTTATATTTATCAAATTAAGGTATATAAGAGTGTAGATTATACTAATATAGATTAGTAGCGCTAAGTGTAAAGAATAGAGACCCGCTTTTAATATTTTTAGCATAAGCTATAAGCTTATTTCTCTTCTACTTCTAGTAGGGCCTAGTGCCCTTAAGCTTCTATATATACCGTATAATCTTATTTAAAACCTAGTTGCCCCCACTACTATTTATAAAATTATTAAGCTTATTTAAAGATAGACTATTTTTATCTAATTGGCCGTAAAGAAAGTGGGTAGCGTTAAGGGCTTACTCTCTTATAATCCGATTAAACACATAGTAGTAAAATAAGGGGTGGCGGCTAAACTGACCGTCTTAATACTTAAGTATATGCTTAGCGTATGTAGCCAGGGTAACTATACGGCTTCGTGGTATATCAAAATCGGCTTTACCATAAGGAAATAGGGTAGGAAAGGCGCCGCGTATAATAAAGCTAGCTACTCGCTTAGAGAGAGGTGTTTGCCGCACAGTAGGAACCTCTAAGCCCGCTTATAGGTCTTATTAGTGTTAAACCTTACAACCTAAAAGCTCTAATTTATTAAGGTTAGGCACTAGATTAGGAACCAAAGTATCTAGTATATTATTATTAAATTCGCCGTCTAGTATATTACTGCCAAGCTTAGTAGGTAGAGGATTAATAATAGGAGGACGTTATATAGGAGCAGTAAGGTAAGCCGTTAGGCTATTAGAATCTGACTCTAACTTATTAATATAAGGTAGCTAACCTAATATAGAGCCATTTTTAGGTAAGCTAGTAAGCCGGGTGCTATATATTTTAACGTTGCAATAATTAGGATAATTAACCTTTAGAAAGTAAAGCTATAGTAATATAGCAAAGCGCCTTATAGTATACTGCTTAGAGAACCGCCGACTTAGGTATTCGCCACCCTCTACTACCGTAGGCCTTATAACCAGTATATTAAGTTTAGAAGGTAGCTGTAGTAGCTACCTCTAAGTCTTTAGAGTGTTCTGGCCAAAGTAGTAGACGTAGCCAGTATAGCGATATTACTAGCCGCGTATAGGTATAACTTATAGATAAACGTATACGCGCGTAATTAGAAGCTCCTTCACCATAGTAAGTATAGGTAGGAAGCTAGGAATAGGCCCTAGATTAAGCCCGTTGCTTTCACTAAATAGGGGGAAAAGGGTTAAATCCTTAAGGCTATCGGCGTCCTTAATACAGGCTTTATATATACCTATATTATTACCCTTTATAGCTAGGCCTATTTAGAACTACCGCTCCTTATAATAACTGCACGTCTCTATATATTTAGCCTATAGTATACTTCTAAACTTCTTAATTCACTCCTAATTAACAGCCGAAATAGGTGGTAGTATAGCTATAGTCGGAGCTTGCGCTAGGGTAGGTATTGGCAATAGATTAGATATAGGAGCTAGTCCTAGTAAGGACGCATTTAGGCTATCTAAAGTACCTCTTTTACTATATAGAGCTTTACCTATAGTATATAGCGGAGGAGTAGGCGAGTAAGCTTTACCCCACCAATTAAGAATGCGGTGCTCCCGTTATATTGCCCTAATTGTCTTCCGCCGTTAAGCTATTTTAGGGGTATCTTGGCTATTCTGGCCGCGAGGCAGGAAGGTGTTCTCGGTATCATTTTTAGGTAGAATAGTTCGCTGGCGCCTTATAGGATAATTCTTTATAGTAGAACCTAACTCTATAAGAGCTCTCTACTTATTTAAATCATACTTAGAGACCTAGAAAAGTAAGTAGAAGTAGAAGTAATATATAGGGAAGACGCGCCTTTAACCGATATAATTGGCATAGCTTTAAAAGCTTCTTTAAAGGGCCGTCTTTGACAAAGTTAAGGCGGGGCTTGCAGATATAGCACTTGTTGCACTTAATTATAGTAGGATCTGCTATATTTATAATATATATAGTAGTATTAATAGAGGTGTTAACAAAAAGGAAGGTGCAATACTAAGATATTTTAACGTTTATAATATTTTGACGTTTATTACGTGGATTCTACCACAACTTACCGCGCGCAGTCTTGTTCTAACTAATTAGAAGCTAGCTTAGTAAGGTTTAAAAATTGGGACACCCGGACACCTAAAAGTAATAGACTACTTATACCTCGGGTCAATAAATATATTTTTAAAGACATATTATAGCAATCTATAGCAATTTATAGCAGTATATTATAATTTAGAAAAATATATATAGTTTATACCGTTTATATAGTTTATATAGTTTATACCATTTATATAGTTTATATAGTTTATACCATTTATACCATTTATATAGTTTATACCATTTATATAGTTTATATAGTTTATACCATTTATATAGTTTATACCATTTGTATAGTTTATACGGTTTATATCGTTTATATAATTTATATAGTTTATATAGTTTATACGGTTTATATATAGTATAGATATTATATAATTTATAGAGTTTATATAGTTTATATAATATATACGGTTTGCGCGCTATTTATTTATAGGGTAGCAATTTGCTAGCATTAGTTTGGTAGTTAAGCGTTTTGCTATAATTTGCTAGCAGAAGCTACAAATTTATTGCGAAACGCGCGGTTTACGCGAATCGCTAACGACCATATACGACCACGCAAATCGCATAGTTTGTAGCAAATTGCCGCAATCTGTAACAACGCGCCCAAAAAAAAATCCTAATGAAGAGATCTAAGGGACTAGATCTTAAGGAAGGGGATAAAGTATAGCTATTACATAAAAATTTCACAAGTTAACGACTAAGTAAGAAGTTAAATTACGTTAGACTAGAACTATTTAATCGCAGTTAAGATTTTAGAAGTTATATATAGACTTAACTTACTAGCGAAAATAAAGATCTACCCTATATAGTATATCGCGGTGCTAGAGCTAGTATACGGAGACGCAAAGCTACTAGTTTACAAAGTAGACATATATAAAGAATAAGAGGAAGATAAATAGTAAGTTTTAAAGATTATTAGTTATAAGGATATTAATAATAAAATATAATACAAAGTAAAGTAGATAGGCTATAATAAGACTACCTAAAAGCTACTATAGAATTTAAAAAGCGCTATAAAAAAGGTATAAGAGTATTAAAAGAGAATAGATTAGGTAATATTAAGAAGGAGCTAAAGATAAAGGGATTAGTTAAAGGTAATAAACGAGCTAGATTATCCGAGGGATCTACTACTAGCGTATTAGTTATTTCCACCTTATCTTAAGTGGAATCCTTTTTAGCCTCTTTAGCCTTAAGCTTACGGAGACCTTACTTAATAAGATAAAACTCTTTAGAGCGTACCTTTTTATAAACTTTCTTAAGACGGGGTAGCTAAATAGATATAGCTAGGCGTTATCTCGGTCCTAGACAATTAACCAATTATAAGCAGCTTATATAACAGATTAATTATCTTATATTATTGTCGTCTAGTACACGGTTCGGAAATTTATTAATCCCTTGCGCTAATTTGTATATAATTCTTATATAAACTCGCGCGCCATACTAAATTATTTAGCTATTAATTAACAACGAACTAACGCCTTTATAAATAATCGGCTAATGTTATGTTCTAGAACTTTATAGGGCGATTCTAATGCTGCTAAAATTATTGCGAACGGCCTGGTGGTTATTACTACATTTCGCCTTAAATAAGCGAATCTCCCCTTTAAAGCTCTGCTTAAAACTCTACTATTATTAATTAATAACAAACTAACGCCTTTATAGATAATTGGCTAACGTTATATTCTAGAGCTTTATAAGGCGATTCTAACGCTATTAAAATTATTATAAATGGCGTTATGGTTACTGCTATATTTTACCTTAAATATTACTACTAAAATAGTAAATATTTAGCCAGAGCTATTAACCATTACCAATCCTTAACATTTAACCTCCTATATTAATATTTATAGTAGATAAATACCTAAATAGCTAATGTATTGTATCTAGACTAACTCTGGGCCTTATTACCTGCTTTATTGCTCTTCCGCTGCCTGCATAAACGCCTGCACGAAAGCCTGCACGAAGCCTGCACGAAGCCTGCACGAAGCCTGCACGAAGCCTGCACGATGTCTGCACGAACGCCTGCACGAATATAAACTCTATATAAAGCTCTGCACAAGGCTCTGCACGAGGCTCTGCTTAAAGCTCCGGTCGAAGCTCTGGTTGAAGCTCTGGTCGAAGCTTTGGCCGAAGCTCTGCTTAAGGCTCTGGTCGAGGCTCTGGTTAAGGCTTTGGTTAAAGCTCTAGTCGAGGCTCCGCTCGAAGCTCTGGTTGAGGCTCCGCTTAAAGCTTTGGTCGAAGCCGTGGTCGAAGCTCTGGTTGAAGCTCTGCACGAAGCTCTGCACGAAGCTCTGCACGAAGCTCTGCTTGAAGCTCTGCTCGAAGCTCTGCTCGAAGCTCTGCTCGAAGCTCTGCTTAAAGCTCTGCTTAAAACCTTATATAGAGCTTTAAAGCTCTATTAACACAGCACTAATATACTACGAAGGTTCTATAATTAGCTATATAACCACCTATATAATTATTATTATTAATTCTATTTATTGCCCAATTTAGTCCCC
>Ga0307515_10024981_pt1 | contig 10366 bp, 5 predicted proteins | sample 17_EM_MG_FD_194513 | JGI IMG/M metagenome (GOLD analysis project Ga0307515, IMG submission 194513) | Populus trichocarpa ectomycorrhiza microbial communities from riparian zone in the Pacific Northwest, United States - 17_EM | ecosystem: Host-associated > Plants > Roots > Unclassified | place...
ATCTCCATTTATAAAATAATAAAAAACAAATTCAAAAAAAAAAAACCATTTGAAACGCAGTTACAAACGGCCGCTATAATTTGTACACTTGATTTTAGGCCATCAAGTAACACAGTATAAAGGAGTCTATCATCACAAGTCATCATCAAGAACAGCTCATAGCTAGAACAGGCATGGTCAACCATTTCCAAGCAACACAGTATAATAACTATCATCAAATCATCGATTCAACTAACCAAACACATGGATGCATCAAATAGAGCAACGGGACAATGTCATGTAATAAGCAAAATCCCAATTTACGAACAGAAAAATATGAAACAAAAAAGCATTAAATTATGAAATGATCCAGCAGTATCACTAAACTCTTTAATTTAAAGAAAGGTCAAAATCTTGAAAAGGAACATAACCTAGGCTGTAAGTACAACAGCACCACCAGCCTCTTTAATCTTCTTCTCAGCAATCTTTGAAATAAGCTTGGCCTTGACAACAATGGGTTGCTTGTCAGGTAAAACCCCCTTGCCAAGTACCTTGAAGTAACCGAACTGAGTGACATCAATCATGGGCACAGTATCCTTGGTTGCCTTGTCTTTGACATCTTGGGGGACCATGGACCAGAGCTTGTCGATGTTGACGATGGGACAGTAGAACTTGTTGCGGAGCTTGTGGAAGTACCGCATACCAACCTTACCGAAGTAACCAGGATGGTATTTGTCGAAGAGGATCCTGTGGTGGTGCATGCCTCCTGCATTTCCACGACCTCCAGGGTGCTTCCTGTGCTTTCCAATCCGACCATGACCTGCGCTCACGTGACCTCTCTTCTTCCTGTTCTTCTTGAAGCGTGTAGTCATTTTGGGTTTTGGAGGAGAGGGATCTGTTGTTTAGGGTGTTGAGCGGCTGCCCAGCAATTGGTGAGAGAGAGACCGCGGGGAGAGTTGTCATTTAGGGTTTGGGGTATATATATTGGTGATTGGGTTTTTCAGTTGACGGTTTTGTCCTCTAGGTTACCACATACAAGGTAGTGCTTTGGTAAATGGACTTTGAAACAAGACCCTGTAAGGTCCATTTGAAAAAATTATGGAAAAGCTTTAACTTCTATAAATAAATATGAAAATGGTTATGAAATTAAGTTTTAAAAATATTACCAAATACTTAAAAACTATAGTAATAACTATAATTAATATGGTAATTCTCAAATGAGCACCAAGAGAAATGGAAAGGATTTCTTTTCTTTTGTCTTTTTTTTTTATTTCATTAAAAGAGATTTTTTACCTTGGTTTTTTTCACGAAACTTATGCTACGCTATGAATCAAATCAAATATTTTTTAACATAACAAAAAATACTTAGATCATAGAAAATTATTTAATATTATTATTAAAATTGGATTAGTGGATCAATCTTGAAACCTTCCTACTTGACTCTCTACCTAGATTAAATTTAAATTTAAATTGTGTGGATGTTGCGGCAATGTGCCTTAGTTAACTTGGTTGGTCTAAAGGTAAAGTGACTGATGATTTGGAAGATGAAATTTGAGAAGAAAAAAATGATGAAATTGATTGGAAAAAAAACTTTTAACCCAACTCCTCGCATAGGCTGAATTTAAAATTAAATTGTATATGAGTTGTCTCGATACGTCCCAAACAACTTCCCCGATCCAAAGGCAATCCGGTCAACCGGTAAAAAAAATCTTAGGAAAAAATTGAGAAAAAAATGATGAAAAAGAAAAATATTTTGACTCAACTCCTTACCTAGTTCAAGTGTAAAATTAAAATGTGTGAGAGTTTTCTCGACACGATCCAATCAACTTGGTCGATCCGTTAATCAAAAAACAACCCGAATGACTATTAATAAAGTCTAAGGATGAAATTGAAGAAAAAAACATGAAATTGAAAGAAAAAAAGGAAAATGAAAAAAAATGGTTGAATTGAAAAAAAAAATAGAGCATGTTAGATATTACATGTTTTTGGTAACGTATATGATCTTTACTATATTTTATTATACGTAATCATTGAATTTTTGATTCACGGTTATATTTTTTACTCAATGTTAAAAAAAAATATGTTAATAACACTTACATATTCGTTCTTTTGAATTTAAAAAAAATTATTATTTGATCCGCAACGAGACGAGTTGAATAAACATATTGACACTTTATTTTTTTTATTTATTAGCTAAAGATGGTTCTCTATATATTTAATTAAATGCACGTATAGATTTTTTTTATTTATAATTTTATTTAAAATAAATAAATAAAGAAAACACAATTGAAAAAGTTTGCATATTTATTTATTTATTTTGCTAAAACAAATTATCAAACCAGTGGCGAAACGCGGGTTAAATAACTAGTACATATACTAAAAAGAAATGGTGTTTTCATGTAGAAATGATATAATTGTAAATTTTACCAATTGTTTTTACTGTAGCGATGGTAAAATTGTAATTTTCAAGATTTTATTTTTTTTAGAGAATAAGTTTTTCTTACATTTTTATCTCTTTATACTTGGTATTTTTATTATTTTTACACTTGGCCTATTTATCACAATTTTTTTTCTTATCTTCATTTTTTTAATGCTTTTTTAGTTTTTCCCTTTTTTTTTACATCTTTTTTTTAAAACAAATATTATTTTCTATTTTTTACACTTTGAATATTTATTGCTCTATATTTGGCCTATTTATACAATTCTTTTTGTTATTATCTTTATTCTTTTATAATTTTTAAAAAATTTTCTTTACACTTTTTTTTTTAAAAAAATTATGATACAAGGACTAAGGAAATAGTGTTTCACTGTAGCAATTGCAACATTATTTTATTCTTCTACTACGTTAAAAATTAGCTTGAGATCTTACATCTTTTTATTAACGCATATGATCTTTACTATATTATATTATATCTAAGCATTGATTTTTTGATTCGCTGTTATATTTTTTATTTGATGTCAAAAAATAAGTTAATAACATCTACACATTAATTCTTCTACATTAAAAAAAAATCTTGGAACAGTGATTTTCGATATTGTAGCTTAAAGTTGCTAGGCTTTCTCGAATTAGTTAATTGGTTTTGGCCCAATTAATGCTTGTCTATATGTCAGGCTGTGTCAACTTCTCCTGCAAATGCAAGCGTAATCTGTGTTTGATTGTAAGATGCGTTGATCTATGGATATTTTTATTTTTTCTTAACTTAGTTTGTAATCTTACTTGGCAGAATTTGAAAATGAAAACTGGCCATCCTAGATTCCAAAATATTGGGAATCAAGAAGAGTTGAATGTTGAAATTCATGCATGCTTAGCGAAGAAGACAGTTGTAAGTCCACTTGTTATTCCTAACGAAGCATCTCCTGGTGTTTTTTATTTTTATTTTTTTCTGTTTCCAGAGCTCATCGTGGAAAAGTTTACCTTGTGCATTGATTTGTGCCACTTAACATAAAGTTGGTGTCCGATCTTTATTATTTACCCGTCTGCACTTGCCTTGGTATTTCATTCTCTCTTAGTATACAAGAGGAAAACCTCCTATTGTAGCCTCTTTGATTTCATGCTGTTGTTCCTGGAAACATCTCCTTGCCGGTAGTAATATACTATGAGAAGGGAGATCTATCAAATGGCATGAGATACCACACTCTACACATGCATTATAATCTGCAGGTACGTACTTGAATATGATGGAGCTTGGTGGTTTTGTTTTCGTGCTTTTTACAACTTGTAATTTCTGTAGATTAGACCAATCTTGAGGAGTTATCAATGTCAACTATTGAATGGTTTTTCTTTCTGATGGAAAGATATATACTGTCATGGATAGAAGCAGAATATCTCTACTTGTGCTTTGTACGTTATTGCATTTTCAGGTTAGGCAATTAGACGATATTTTCTTATGTTATTTATCAACTCCTTGTTTTTGGTAGATTCTAATGCTTTGTGGCTGCTGCTTTATAGGATGTGTTGGGCTCCATCCCTCTGATTTTAGTGATGCTTTAACCTTAGCATCTAGGCTTGGGGCTTTAAGCATCATCTCATCGTGTGTTTCATCAATATTGTCACAACGCTTTTGTTCAAGATTTGGAGTCTCAGATTAATGCTTAGAATCCTTAACATTTCATCTCGATAAATTCAATTGAATGGTATGTTCTGCTTCGTGATCTTATCAATCAAATCATTCTCTCTTTGGAGCAATAGGAAATCACTAAATACTGAAGAAAACATTTCATCTCCTTCCCCTTGCATTGGAAGTGATGTATGTTTTGTTCATCAAGGTAGCAAAGAAGCTTCTTTTGATTTATCGAACTTACCTTTGGGTGGTTTCCATGATTGTGAATGATCACAGCATGCATATAAGAAAGCAATCAGCCCCTTTCAACATCTCTTGTAACTTTTTCTACGCTATTGGAAGATGGATCCAAAAGAGAAGCCAAATAACAAGCCAAGAAAACAAACTAGTAGCTGTCAACGAGGAAAGTCATGAGGAGATTAAGGAAGATAAAATTATTTGATATTTCCTCTATTATTTAAAATTTTAAAAGCACTACATTTTAACAAATTATTTGTACTAGAACTTTATAAGAATCACCCATGTATCATGTTTATATATATATGAAAAATATATCAATTGAGAGCTAGAAAAATTTATCCTCTGTTTCTTTTACTCCCTTCGTTTTGTTGTTGCTGCATATGGTATTAAAACCTTAAAATAAAAGACAAGTGTCTCATCATGTCGTCTTCCTTCCTCCTCCGCCAACTTGATAATCCCTCCCATTCTATCATTATAATCCCTCTCATTTCAAATATTGATTTAATCAAGCCGGCTATCGATAATTATCTTTTTTGGAAGGCATAACTAGTGCTCTATTTTCATGGCCAAGATATGTATTAGTACCTTGATGGTGCGTCCAAAATCCCTGCCAAAACTATTAATGCTTTGCTTTCTAATACGGGTGTAATCACTTAGATTTCAAATTGTATGCATTATCAAAGGGTGCGATAGGGCAATTTCATCCTGAGCACTTTTTATATCTTTCATGACTAAGGGTGTCTTAGCTCAAACTATCGCACATACCACTTCTCATAAGGTTTGGCGAGCTCTTGAAACATATTTTTCTTTGTAATCTAGAGCTTGTGTCATCTAAATTCAAACTCAGCATGCCAACACCAAGAAAGGCAATCAATATACCAATGCTTACTTTTTATTGATGAAAACTTTACGTCAATACCAAGAAAGGCAGTCAATGTGCCAATGTTATTACTGATGTTCTAGCTGGATTAACACACGAATATGATAACTTCATGTCCTCTACCTATGCTCACATTGATCAAGTCACACTTAATGAGGTATACTCTTTGTTGATTGTCACTAAATCTCGTCTAAGTCACCGTCATCTTTTTGTTTATGCACCACTTGTTGAGGCAATTGTTGTTTAAAGACAACCACTGTTATCCAGTAATAGGGGGCAAAGTGGCTTTCATGATAGAGGTCATCATAATAGTTCTCAATGAAGTGTTTCTTCTTGTAATCGCAGTAACACATATCCTACTTCTACAATTATATGTCAAGTGTGTGGGAAACCTAACCACTTAGCCCATAAATGTTATCATCACTTTGACCTCACCTATCAGGATTCTTCTTGTTCTCATAATAAACAAGCCTTGATTACAACTAATAATAGAAGTTGGGAGAATGAATGGCATAAAGACATAGGTACCACTCACCATATCACACATGAAGATTATCAAATTAACCTCTCCTACCAAAATTAGGTATTATCACTTGACAATAATTTTAGTGTGTTACTCTGCATAAACATATGAAGAAACACTTGTTAGGCCTGCTAATTCTACCTTATCGCCAGTCATAACAATTCTTAATCCCTCTAACCCTCAAGCACAACAAGATATATAATTTAACAAGCCTCGTATATTACTTCTACATAAAGAAGGATTAGAACACATGTCATGGTTATCATATCAAGGAACAATATTTCTCAATCAAAAGCCAACTCTAATGATTTTGTAAGGTACCATTTACCTAAGGCTTTACTTAGCTCTCCTGATTTTTATTATGAAGAACCATCTTGTTATAGTGATATAGTTAAATCACCATACTGGTGTGCAACAATGAATTATAAGTTTGATGTTTTTTATGCAATTAAACATGGTCCCTAGCAAGGTTGCTAATGGATATATAAAATTAAAAGTCATGTTGATAGTTTATTGGAGCGATATAAAGCAAGGTTGGTGGCCAAATGATTTTATTAGCAAGAAGGTGTTGATTTTAATGAGACATTTAACCTAGTTATCAAACATGTTACAATTCAAATAGTCTTGTCCTTTGATGTCTCCTTAAATTGGTTGATTAAGCAAATTGATATTCAAAATGCTTTTTTGTATGATGAATTAGAGGAAAAGGTATATATGGAACAACCTTAGAGCATTCATCTACAATATCCTCATCGTCTTTACAGGTTATATAGGTCATTATACATCCTGAAACAAGCCTTAAGGGCTTGGTTTTCTTGGTTAACTAATAAGTTATGAGAGTTTGGGTTTCATGATAGCAAGACTAATACTTCTCTATTTATGTGGCATGAGGATGGTTACAATGACAATATTATCATTACATGTACTTTTGGTTATGTTAACCAACATGTAATTTGAACATTTCATTTAGATTTTCTTTAAAGAGAACAGTGACCTTTGCTATTTTTTAGGGTAGAAGTCTTGCGCTCAAATTAAGGTATGTATTTAACTTAAAGTAAGTATATGGCTAATCTTCTTGGATGCAGTCATATAGCAGAAGCCAAACCGTGCACGAGTCCAATGTCAACTAGTTATCAATTGTCCACCAATGAGGGAGCTAAGTGTTCCAATCCTTATCTTTATAGACAAGTTGTTGGAAGTTTGAAATAATTAGCTTTGTTCCCTCAAAATGCATGAGTCTTGATCTTATCTTTACAGTCCATAAAGTGAGTAAATTCATCATAACCCGTTGGAACCACACTGGAAAGTTGTAAAAAATATTCTATGTTATTTTAAACATACCATATTAACAAGTTTGTTCCTCCACGGATCATCTAATTCTGTACTTCAAGCTTTTTCAAACTCTAATTGGGTAGCTGATCTAAATGATCATCAATTAGTAGGTGCATATTGTATTTTAATGGGAAATAATCTTATTTCTTGCCGATGTAAAAAAAAATCATAATTGTTTGTAATAGTATTGAAGCTAAATATAAGTCACTTGCAAATACAACTTTGGAAATACAATGGTTGCAATCGATTTTATGTGAAATTGACCTTAAAATTCCCCAACCACCTATGTTATGGTGTGACTATTTTAGAGCCACATACTTTACTACTCATCCTAAGTTTCATGCTCGTACAAAGCATATCCAAATTGACTTCCATTATGTGCGTGAAAAAGTTCAAAGAAAAAAACATAATGTTTAGTTTATCTCTAATAGAGATCAGTTTGATGATTCTTTGACTAGGTTGGTGTCACCTCGCAAATTTCAAGTTGCTTTGGGCAATCTAATGTTCACACACTTTTTTTTAGATTAGGGGTGTGTGTAGAGCAAAATACGGAGTTGAATAACAAATCAAAAAAATAAACTGGTAGTTGTCAACTAGAGGAAAATGAGAAGTAGATTAATGAAGATAAAATAATATAATATTTCTATTGTTATTCAAAATTGAAAGCTATACAATTTAACAAAATTGTTGTCCTGGAACTTTATATATATATATATCCTCAACTTCTTTTATATGTTGTTACAAATGTAAATGGTGTTTTTTCACCTCATCCACACTGTTTCTAATACATATAATTAAATAATATTATTTTATTTCAGAAAAAATTACTCTGAGAATCCTATGGTGTGGTTAATTTTTCACTTTACAACCAAGTTTTTGAATATTACACTCTCTAGCCTTAGTCAAAGCAAAAAATAAAAATAAATAAAAAGACTAATGCCCTCATATATATTAAAACATGGAAGGTAACTATAACAACACCGCTCATTCTCTCTCCACTATCTCCCAGTTCCAAACCCCACAACCAAAACACAAAACAAAAATGAAATTCTCTCTTCCAATCTAAAAAATCAACAATGGCGTATAAGTTAGGATGAGAAAGCAGAGATATGCGTTTCAAAGTAGGGAGAGTTTATACAATTGCCATTATCCCTAAATGAAACCTTATATGATCGTCTCGATATCTATATCTTTGAATGGTGGTAATCAAAACAATGTCTAAAACTAAATCTCTTTGGAATGATTTTTGTTGGTTCTAAGCGGCCATGTTAGATTTGTGTCAACACCATTTTTTTTTCTTTTGTAGAATGTTATTTATGATCATATTTTTCAAACTCCCTGTATATACAAATCTTGGATCTTGTGCTTTTTTATCTTTCTCTGGTAGTAATTGTCATTTTTGAAAACAAATTAATTTACTTTTTATAGTTATTTCTTCTAGAGCTAGAAGAATTAGGTAGCAAGCTTGCCTTTTAAAAAGAGTGAAATCAGAAAATAAAGTTTCTGAATTATTAAGATCTACTCCCCTTCTTTCATGTGTCATCCTCACCATCACTCTTACCCCTACAACAAGATCAATGTGATTGTCAACCTCTTTAATGAATATGCCCTCATCAGGAAAAAGAAAACCCAGTAAATCTATAAGAAAACCCATAACCTAGTAGAAAACAATTATGTGGTTAAGTTATGAATGTATATATTAAAGGGAACTTAATGGTAGTTTTAGGATTCAAGGCTCTTTAATTATTATTTCAAATGTAATGGAAGTTTTTGTAAATAAATACATATATTTTTATTATTTTTTATAATACCAACTACTAATGATGTAAACTATTATCGACCTTTAAAGTTATTCAAAAACTTGGTTTCAAAGTGAAAAAATGATCAAATCATAGAACGCTACGACTAATATACCTTTTATTTTATTAAATGTTACATTGTATCACTTAAAAGTTAGTTTTATTATTATTTTTTGATAAATATTTTTAGAAATATCATTTTATTAAGTGTGGATCATGGGTGAAACCAATCTAATAATTTTATGAACACACTCTATTGCTTTATTAAAAAAAAAAACAACTGGCCTTGTATAATATTTTTCTTAAAATTATAGAGAGACTTGAAATCGTGAGGTAATTCAAATAATATATCCTCTTGCTTTTCCAATTCAAGTCATCCGTACAAAATCCATTTTTTCCTGATTCAAAATTAAAAACAACATCTAAAAAGCAATCAGATAACTATAAAATCAATACGACCAAGTCCACTATTTTACATAATAATAATAATAATAATAATAATAATAATAATAATAATAATAATAATAATAATAATAATGTAAAGGGTGTTTTTTCACCTCATCAACCATGTTTCTAATACACATGATTAAATAATTTTATTTTATTTTAGGGCAAATTACTCTGAAAATATTATGGTGCGGTTATCTTTTCACTTTGCAATCAAGTTTTTTAATATTACACTATGCAAACTTGATCAAAGAAAAATCTAAAAATAAAATAAAATAAACAATAATGCCCTCATATATATATATATTAAAGTATGAAAGGTAACCATAACCACACTACTCATTCTCTCTCCATTGTCTCCCAGTTCAAAACCCCACAACCAAAACACAAAATAAAACAAAAACAAATGTCTTTCTCCCCCCTAAATCTAAGAAATCAACAACTAGTTATCAAGCAAACCAAGAAAACAACAAGAAAACCCAGCAAATCTAGACCTTAGTAATGAATCTTCATCAACAATAAGAAAACCTAGTAGATCCATAAGAAATCCCACAACCTAGTAGAAAACAATTATGTGATGAAGTTATGAATGTATATATTAAAGGGAACTTAGTGGTACTTTTAGGCTTCATGGCTTTTTAGTCATTATTTCAAATATAATAAAAGTTTTTGTAAATAAATACATATATTTTGTTGATTTTTTTATGGTGCCAACTACTGATAATGTAAACTATTATCGGATTTAAAATTTATTCAAAAACTTGGTTTCAAAGTAAAAAATGAACAAATCATAGAATACTATAAGTAATATACTCCGTTTGTTTGCTGGAAAATAGTTTTCTTTTGGAAAGTGAATTCCGGGAAAGCATTTTCCGATGTTTGGTAGTGCAATGGAAAATAAGTTGGAAAATACTTTCCAGTGTTTGGTTATGTCATGGAAAATGAGCTGGAAAATAACTTGTTAATGTTTTATTTTTCTCAAGTTTATTAAAATAATAAGGAACAAATCTTACAAATTAAAAAGTTGAATGAGAATGAAATTGAAAAAAAAATATAATTTCATAAATTATCTCAAATAAAATAAATAATAATCAAAATAATAGAG
>Ga0307515_10024983_pt1 | contig 10366 bp, 1 predicted proteins | sample 17_EM_MG_FD_194513 | JGI IMG/M metagenome (GOLD analysis project Ga0307515, IMG submission 194513) | Populus trichocarpa ectomycorrhiza microbial communities from riparian zone in the Pacific Northwest, United States - 17_EM | ecosystem: Host-associated > Plants > Roots > Unclassified | place...
AGACAACAATTAGTAACATAGACAACCCCAAAGGGCAGGCTTTTTTAGGAGGGGGGGGGGGGTAATATAACGGTGCTGGGGCGCGTTACCTACTAAATTCTACCATATTGCTGCCATATTCTTGTTAGATAGTTCATATAAAGCTATTTATTAATGAAATGGGTTGATTGATTGATGATCTTGATGATCTTGTCGACCTAGGGCCCCTGGGCGTAGACGAAGATATTTACAATGTACGTGACCTGTGTATGTGACTTGTGTATGTCCTACGCCTCCGAGAATACAGATTATCTAATATACCCCCTTAGCTTCGACCTGGTTGAGGACGAAGCTAGCTACCTTCTCATGTCCGTTTATGCGTTAAATGAACCGTAATCTTATCTAAATCCTTCCGTCTCGCCTTAACCTTCTCCCTTAGGTCCTCTAGTTGCTTCTCCTTATTTAGCCACTTCTTAATATCCACTATTTTAACTAGGTTAACGAAGTTCTAAAACCTCTACTTAGGCAGGGCCTTTGTAAGTCCATTGGCGATCATCTCCTTCGTCGCTTTCCATTAAAATACTACTCGTCTTATTGCGTATTCTTAACGCAACTAGTATTAATAGATGTTGATATGTCAGAGAGTTGATGATTAAGGGCTCGTTTAGCTGTAACGTTATTGCTTTAAATAGCCTGCTAATGAAGATAGCTTCCTTTGCTGTCCTGCTTGTTTGCTTTTTAGGTGATTGGTCCCCTAAATAGCTTTATAATGTATCCTTGCGAGCTCTTTCTGTTGACGGACTTGTCCGTGAATAATGTGTCGCTGGTATAGATAAATAATTGCGCTTTACTTCTACCGTCTCCGTTATCTCGTCCTTTATCGCTTATTTCTTTATCTCTCCCTTTCGCGTTTGTTCCTTCCTTATCTCCTCTATAGTAGATTGCTCTACTCCTCGTGCTATATAGATACTGGTCTCTAATATAGTATCGTAGAAGCTACTTCTCTTAGTAGGGATATAGGACGGACTAGTAGGTCTGTATTGGGGGACGGAAGCGTCGGACGGATTAATTGGTAATCGGTAGGGAGGAGTTCTTATTCTGCCATAGGAGTGTCTAGAAGACGCCCTTTGAGATTTATCTTATACTAGTTAGCTATCTTCTCAATATAGGCTTCCTGCGATAGCTATAGGAGCATCTGGCTACAATTATATAGCATATAGATTTCTAGGAACCATTTTAGCTCTCTAAGGGTACTTATCTAGTATTCCTTGCTTAGCTCCTTAAGTGCTTCTTAAGCTTTCTTTAAGGTCTTTTACATGCGCTTCCTTAAGGTTAGTCTAGTTAATATAGACATTAAGATAGGGTTTATTAATATTCCGATTTAAGAACCTTCGTAAGACCTAACGCTTAATTTTAGCGAGGTTGCAGTATTAATATTCCATTGTCTTAGGGCCTTAGAGCTTAACTCCTAGAGCGTTAATACCTAGATAAAGGCTTATAGGTCCTAGGTAGCCTAGACGCAGATACTATAGCTATATATTACCTTTTAAGTCTGGATAAACGTCTCTTAATAATATTCTGCGCTTCCGTTAGCGGCGTAGTAGTTGGTTTAAATTAAAAGCTAATAGACTTCCTAGCCAGACGTATTTAATAGTCTATTGTCCGTAACGTTCTTTTATTTAATATAGGATAGAACTCCCTTGCTCTTGTCTTATTATTATTAAGCTTTATCTTTTTATTTAGGTCTGATTTTGGCAACTAGATTAGTAAGATCCTTATTTTATTCTACCTTTCTTAGTGCCTTTTTAATACAAGTATCTTTAATTATAACTCCTATAGGTCTCTTATCTTTAAATAAACATTAATAGTCCTAAAGGAAGTGTCCTCGTATTCCGCACGCTAGGTACTTAGATGTTAGCTTTTTATAGGACGTCTTCTTATCCACCAGTGTCCCGGCTCTCTTTAAGCGGCTCTTATATACTAAGGCCTTTCCTCTTTATAAACCTTTAGTAGTATTAGAGTAATCCATTATAGCTTACTCTGCGAAGTCTATGTTAAAGGTACTCCCTCTTATAGTAGTATTAGCTTTCTTTAAGGGTCTCCTAAGTCCTTCTTATAGCTCCTTTACTACTCTGCAGTATTTAGAAGATCTCGACTTCTGTAGGTTATTTGACTTAGTAGTATACTTTATACAGTAGGCATCGCTAAAAGGTTAAATAACTTCTGCTAATTCTTAAAGCCAGATTCTATTAGACATTTAAGGATCTTATACTTCTCTTCTAGCATTATTGCGTATTCCCACTAATCTAGCTACTAATTTAATTTTGACAAGTATGTGAACCCCTTAAGGGCTTCCGTGTACTAGTATTGTACCTTCTTTTTAATAAATAATAAGGTAGGTTCTATGTTCTCCTTTAATTAAGATAGCCATTCTTTAATTATAAGGGAAGGGTTAAGCAGTAGCTTCTTCTAAATTAATACTATAGACATAATCTAGGTGCGGATCTGTTAAAGATAATCTTCTTATCTTAGGAAATACTTTATATCCTAGTCGTAGTATCATCTGCTATTCTTATACGCTCTCTATTAATTCGTCGAGAGCTATATATATAAGGTTGCATTCTTATTGAAATCTATAACTTCTGGATAGGCTAGTTCTTATAGTAGACCTTATTAAGGTGCTTCCTTATTTAAGTTAACGTGGGCCCAAATTCGCTGATCTATAAGGGCTTAGAGTTGCTATAGCCATTACTCCTAGTCTTCTAACTTATTGAGGATGATTATAGTTAACAAACTCAACGTTAGTAGAGTCATTTAACTAATAGGTAGATGGGAATTAAGATAGAATTCGTCGTTAGGATTATCCTTGTTGTAGAATCGTCCTTATCATAGGATCGTCCTTGTCATTAGGATTATCCTTTGACGATTGAGGTGGAATCTCGTGGAATCTCATGGAATCTCGTCTTGTGACAATTAAGGTAGGATTTCTGTCAGAGTCTGCGTCCTAACGATGAGGTGTCAGAGTCTAACAATAAGGTAGAATTTTTTCAAATAATTAAGTAATAGCTAAATAGCTTCTTGTGTCGGCGGACCGGGCTTATAACTGTTAGATAGTTTATATAGAGCTATTTATTAATAAAATGGGTTGATTAATTAATAATCTTAATAATCTTGTCGACCTAGGGCCCCTAGGCGTAGACGAAGATATTTACAATGCACGTGACCCGTGCACGTGACTCGTGCACGTCCTACGCCTCCGAGAATACAGATTATCTGACAATTCTACCACCCCTACGATTAGCTCGCTTACTACTTAGCGCCTTGGCAGCCGACCTATATAATTATTTACTTCGGTCCCGGCAACCCCTTTTCTCTTCTCCTTAGCTTAGTATCTTTACTAAATAGTAATCCACAAGCTTCGGTTTAGAGGCAATTATACGAGCCATTATAATAGTTTTCTTTAGTACCACTTAGGTCTATTAGCTCTGCGCTATACCATAGTTTCTAACTTAGCTTTAGTTATTACGTGCTTTACGCCTTATACAACTATAGAACTTTATCTTAGCCTCTCTTAGCCTATTCCCTTTAGTAGATCCTATTATTAATCTTTATCACTTAATCTATTAGTTCCCTTAGGGTGTCTATATCTTCTATTAAAATAATTATATCCTAGACTTTAGCCTTAAGTCCCTGTTTATATTATGCCATAAGCGCCCTATTATTTTACTTAACCTACATTGCTAATATCTGGAATTATATTATATACTTAATTGCTAAGGTTCGCTGCGTAAGGTCCTAGAGTTTTCTTTCCGCCATAGTTGTTACTTTCGGGTCTCTAAATATTTATATAAGTTGTTCCGCGAATCCTACCTAACTTAAAAACATAAACTAGACCTCTTAGTTAGTGGTTGTTATTCTATTTGCCTATATTTCTATAAAATAAGGCTTAAACTATTTAAGTACCTTTCCAGTTAAAAATAGTCCTATATATACTACTTAATCTATAAGTGTGGTTAGCTTTGCTCCTTCCTATATAACCTTAAAGTTTATTTATATAAGGAATCCTTTAAGCTTTAATCTTTCTCCTAAGAATCTTTCAATTAATAGTAACTTAACCTTTACTGCACCTATCCCGTTAATCCTATTTTCTAATATTATATTATTTTCCGTTAACTAATTAACTATTTCCTATAACTGTCCTATAGTTATAAGTTATTATAAGTTAGTGTTAGCTATACTAGTATCGCCCCCTAATCTCGAAGTGGTTGCTGCCATTAATAGCGTCGTAGTGGCTGCTTTTAGTGGCATATTGTTTAACTTCTTAATACCGTAACTAGGTAGTAATTATGTAACGGAACCTTATAGTAAGTACTACGGTAGGTCCTATTAATAGGCTAGGTATGTAGGTAATGCAAGTAAGTTAATAACGTAATAATAACTGGTGGAGTGGTTGCCTAATAGATTAACTTTAATTATATTCTAAGAATTACTATAAGGAAGGAACTATCTAGGTAGGGACTATAGTCCTTTAAATATACAACCGTACTCCTAAGAAATCCTTCTTATACGTAATGTACGTGTTATATATATTATACGTACGTTCCCTTCGTATACTGCGTACACTACGTACAACATTATGTGACTTACTTACCACTCTTCATTATATAGTTCTACCGGCTCTATCCTAGACCGTGCTCTTATTAACTAACTAGCTTCCTCTAACTCTTCTCTAAGTAGTTATAGCATTGTATTTAAAGCGTCCGTAACAGTAATGCTTAATCTTAGCGCTAAAGTAAATATAATTAACTAGCGATTTGCGATAGAGGATAACTTTAAGATGCTAGATATAGAATTGCCTACCTACTCCTAGTTAAATAAAACTTAGGTATATTGCTATAAAGCCTATAAGGTATTATTAAGAATAAAGGATAATAAGGGTAGGATTAGGGAAATAACCCTTATCTACTATAAAATGGCTAATATATCCCCTACTGTTACCCTAAGTATACTAGGGTTAAAGAAGGCCCGACTTCTTATTAACTGTAAGGTAAAGACGTAGCAATAAAAGCTAGATAGCTTATCCCTATTACTATAAACCCCTAAGGGTTTTATAGAGTCTCTCTAGAGAGAATCTAGAGCCTTTACTTTAGTAATTACTAAATTAATACCTAGTAAGTAAAATAACAGTAGCTTACTAGTCCTTCCCCTATAGTTAAAAGAAGTTAGCAATGTCTTCTTATATAAGGAGGTAGGGAAGCTACCCTAATACTACTAGGGCGACTATGCTATTAACCTAGAAAAGGGATAGAAGGTCCCGTATAGACCGCTCTATAACTTTTTAGTTAAGGAGCTAGAGGTACTAAGGGAGTACTTAGATAATACTTTAGCTAAAGGCTAGATCTAACTAAGTACTAGTCCTATAGGGGTACCTATCCTATTTATACTTAAAAAGGATAGAAAGCTATAGCTCTATATAAACTATAGAGGCCTTAATAAGGTAACAATTAAGAATTATCTCGCACTACTATTAATTAGTAAAACCTTAGACCGCTTAGTAGGTTCTAAAATCTTTACTAAGTTAGACCTAATAAATATGTATTACCGCCTTTATATCTATTAGGGCAATAAGTAAAAGACAGCGTTCTACACGCGTTACGGTTACTTTAAGTATTTAATTTTACTTTTTAGGTTAACTTACAGACTAGCGACCTTTTAGGGCTATATTAATTAAGTCTTATTAGAACTAGTAGACGTCTTTTATATAGTCTACCTTAATAATATTTTAATTTTCTTAGAAAATCTAAAAGAATACTAGCGCTACGTACTAGAAGTGCTATATAGGTTATAGTAATATTAACTATATACAAACCTTAAGAAGTGCAGGTTTGGCGTATAAGAGGTTAAGTTCCTAAAATATATTATTAGCCCTAAAGGCATAGTAATAGATTCTAGCTAGGTAGAAGCTATTACTAAATAGGAGAGCCCTTAATCCTATAGGGATATCTAGGTCTTTTTAGGTTTTGCTAACTTCTATTACTAGTTTATCTATAAGTACTCTATTATTATAAAGCCTATTACTAATCTCCTTAAGGGAGTAAAGAACGGCCGTAAAGCTAGGCCTTTTGGTTGGCTAGAAGAGGCGGAGTAGGTAATACACCGGTTCTACAACGCCTTTATAACGGCGCCGCTCCTATAATATTATATACTAGGCTTACTAACCTAGTTAAAGACTAATGCCTTAATATAAGGCCTAGTAGTAATTATATTACAGCTATTTAAAGACGGCCTTTAGCATCTAATAGCCTTTTAGTTTAGGAAGCTTTTGCTAGTAGAGCGTAACTATAAGACCTATAATTAGGAGCTACTAGCTATTATAGAGGCTTTTAAGCATTGGAGACACTATATTAAGGGGCTATTAAGCCGCCTAGAAGTGCTTACAGATTATAATAATCTAAAGGGTTTTATAAAAGTAAAAGTCCTTAATAGACGGTAAGCCAGATAGGCTATAAAATTAGCTGCCTATAACTTTATAATTAAGTATAAAGCGGGAAAAACGAACCCTATAAACGCGCTTGAAGCTAGTATAGCAGTTTAATTCCGCTAGACTACTTTATTACCGCGGGAGGTTATATATACCCCTAAACCCAGCAGTTTATATAAAGCTCCTATAGATCTACTATAAGAAAAAGACTCTAGATCTACTCTTATATAAGCACTACTAGCCTAACATAAATATGGACGTTGCGAACTATATCTCTACCTATAATATATACTAATGTATATATATGCCTTAATATTACCCTTATAGCGAGCTTTAAGCACTACCTTACCCGGAATAGCCGTAGTAGGAGATTATAATAGACTTTATTATAGACCTACTGCCTAGTAGATAAGGTAATAGGGTGTATAATATAATATATATAGTAGTTAACCGCTATACTAAAATAGCCCTATATCTACTAATAGTAAAAACTATTACTATAACCGAACTTATGAATCTCTTCCTTAACGAAGTGGTACGCTATTTTAGAATCCCTAGAGGGATTATATCTAATTATAGTAGTATTTTTACTAGTAAGTTCTAGTTAGAGCTATACTTTACTATAAAGATAAAATATAGGCTAAGTATGGCCTTTTACCCGTAAACGGACGGGTAAATAAACGCTAGAACTAAACCCTAGAGTATTACCTCTATATATTCTATAATAAAAAGCAGAGTAATTAGGTAGGCCTCTTATTACTAGCTAAATTTGCCTATAATAATGCTAAGCATAGTATAATAGGTATAAGCCCGTTTTATACCTACTATAGGTTTTACCCGCGCCTAGAATATAAGGTTAAGGTAAATAATAGTAGTTCTGTCCTAGCCGCCTCTAAGAGAATTAAAAGAATATCCCTTAAACGCGAAGCGCTAGCGAAACGCTAGAAAAGCGCTGCTAAGGCGTAGGTGAAATACTATAATTATTATTACTAACTATAGATATATAATATAGGGGATCTAATCCTACTATTAACTAAGAACCTTAAATAGAAAAGGCTAAATAAGAAGCTTATAGCACGCTTTGTTGGACCTTTTAGTATAGATAAACCAGTTAGAAAGTAAGTATACTAGCTATATCTACCTATATTTTATCATATCTACCCTATATTCTATATTAGCTTACTAGAGCTATATAAACAATATAAGGGCACTACTAGAGACCTATTACTAGGGCCTATTAAGCTAGACAATTAAAAGGACTAAAAGAACTAATATAAGGTAGAAGAAATACATAGAAGGAAGGGATATAACTAGACCTTATAGTACCTAGTTAAATAAAAAGGCTAGCTAGAAGAATATAACTAATAAGTCTTAGTAGAGGACATTAATAAGGTCGTAAAGGAGATATATAACAATTACTTTACCCTAAAGGGCAAATAGAAAAGAAAGTAGGTAGAAAAACTAAAAACTTTTAATCATAATTAGGATTACGCCCTACTAGCGGGGCGATAACGGAACGACGGTAAAGTAATAGCAGTATGTTAATAGAAATATAGATGCTCTATAGCTCTACTAACTCCTCCCTCTCCTCCTCTCCTTCCTCTTTATCCTCCTCCTCTTCCTCCTTATTCTCCTCCTCCCCCTTCTCCTTATCCTCCTCTTTACCCCTTATAATAGAAGGTATATTAGCCTATAAGTACTATTAGCATATGCTACGCCGGCGAAATACCTATATTATAGTACGTACTAAAGTATATATTATATTAAGAATCCCTTTAAGGGTATAACAGATGGCCTATAATTCCTGCACTTAGAGTAAAGGAAAGTCTTCGCCTTTTAGGCGCTAGTGGAGACTATACTTAGCGCTAGTGCGTACTAAGGCCTCGACATCCTTTATAAAGGACTTTTAGGCAGCAGCAACGCGAGCGTTAAAGTTAGCTATATGCCCGCTAGTAACCCGCTAGCGCTTAGCCCTATTAATAAGGGTAAGTAGCTCGTTTAGGCGGCTATAAAAGGCCTTAGGGACCTAGTCTGTTAGCTATTAGAACCTAAACTAACGTACTTAAACTTACTGCTTAGCATGACTTATTTAGTCGTCGGTAGTACCCGTAATTGCAGTTGGCCTACTTGCCGTAGGTAGCCTACCTAGTAGTAGCTACGTGCTTAGCGTAACGGAGGTAAATAGGTTTAAGCAAGGCTAGGAAAGCACCCTGCGAATAATAGGGAAGCTTAGACGGCGTCTAGTAGGATTAGCGACAGCTATAAAATAATATAAAGAATACTTACAGAAGGCTTATAAGCAGGCAAACTGGCGGCGTAGTGCTTGCGATTTATAATTAATTGGAAATTATAAAGAAGGTAAGTCGTAGGCTAAACGAATTAAAATGGAATTAGAAGGGAAATCTAATGTCCTACCTAGGTGGAAACTCCTACCTTTATAGATCTCTACAGGGCCTAGTATTCTATTATCCTATTATCCTATTATCCTATTATCCTATTATTACATTGTCTGATTTACTTAAATTTTATTATACACTTTTTATTTAGTAAAGGACAATAATAGCACTCCTATTATATAATAGCGTCGGCTAAGAACAGCCGCTTAAGAAGGGGGGAGGGGGTAATTATTAGGCCGTAGAGACGCACCTACCGTAACCGGCTTAGCGCAGGCGAGGCGCAGGCAAGGCGCCTATAAAACGTAGTCGCCCCGTACTAGAGAATAGCAGAATTTAGTTTTATAGTTCTACTTTATTAAGCACTAGATACCTATTGCATTCCGCTACTATTATTATATTACTATATACCCTTAGGGCCTTAGCGTCCTAACACTATACTAGGTGCTTAGTTTATTACTACTAAAGCTAATAAGTTTTTAACTAAGTGCTATAAACCTATTAGACTACTTATAACCATCTATAAACTTTAAAAATAATATTAACGCGCTTCTTCTCTAGTATGGCCTTATACTAGCAATATATAGGAACTGTCCCTTAATAGTTAACGACTAGGAGTTATACTACGCACTTAAAAAAATATCTCCCTACTTAACTAAGCCGTATAATCTAGGCGAATAGATTACCTATTATATATTTAGTACTTCCTAGCTATAAATAGATAGGCTTAAGGCCAAAACCTTATAAGCTTATATCTTTGTGATTTTTATTTTTATTTTTATTTTTATTTTTTTATATCCATTGTATTATACTACGTACAATACTACGCATGCAGCCTTGGGCTATGGCGCTATAGTTCTATATATATAAATCCTTTCTAGGCAGCTTAATATATACTAATAGCTATGTCCTAGTAGTTTATAAACCCCTAAATTAGGAGTTTATAGTTTCCCAGTAAAATACTAAGATACTACAACTACTAGGGAATGAGAAAATAGTAAGAAAAACTATAAGAAATCCTAACTCCTGTCCCTATCCTTTTGCAATTTATTTCTGTCCTTTTGCTCTCTAATATCTTTTTAAGAGCCTAGTAGTGTGGTGGTGTGATTTGGCCCCTAGATTTAATATCTAGATTGGGCATAGCTCTAGGAGGGCCTAGGCCTTCTATAAGTTATATAGATCGGTCTGGAGCCCTTAGAGTCTTTAATAACTCGGGCGAGACCGATAGACACACAATTTTCCTTTAATATACTTTTTTCTTTCTCTTCTTACTGCTTAATTCTGACTAATGGTGACTGACTAATAGACTGACCGACCGACTGATAGATAGCACTGAGACTTTCATATCTTAGAGAGGTCGTACCCTCCTATATATTTTATGGCATTCCACGTGGGGACAACGGCAAGCTCTTTAGATTAGAAGTCTATTACTCTATATACAGGAGACGTATAGGAACGATCTGGAACTGCAATAGAACGATTGTTGGTAGGGGGGGGGGTACTTGGGCAGTCT
>Ga0307515_10024984_pt1 | contig 10365 bp, 14 predicted proteins | sample 17_EM_MG_FD_194513 | JGI IMG/M metagenome (GOLD analysis project Ga0307515, IMG submission 194513) | Populus trichocarpa ectomycorrhiza microbial communities from riparian zone in the Pacific Northwest, United States - 17_EM | ecosystem: Host-associated > Plants > Roots > Unclassified | place...
CGGCGGATCTGAATTATACGAGCGCAAACTAAGCCGATCGTGCTGCCTCTGCCTCTTAGTTGGAGGCCCCTCGTCAGCGTCAGATGCCTGTATTTTGGTTAGCGGGAATCGAAGGAATGGGTAGCACATACCGAAGCTTCCAGAGCTGCGTCAACCTCCCCTTCCTGAAGAGATACATGTAAGTTATCGAATTCAGGAAGAGGTACAAATATCCAACTTACTGACGATGATTCAGCAGAGTGCGACATTGCGGAGCATGACATTGAGGAGCACGACATGGCAGATCGCTGCTTACTGGCCGATGGCGGGACAGGTCACGGTATCTGGTGTGGAAGAGATAGCATATAGATAAAAAGATAAAGAGGGACTATCATACCTTGTTTATTGGCCATGGTATGGGCCTTCGGAGCAGCGCGGGGCTCTTACGTGCTCGCCTTGCCAAGTACTGACGGTGAATCTCAACGTCGGGATCTTCTGCCATCCTCTTGAACTTTTTGCTCATAGCCGCGAGACGGTTGATTGTTATGTGTCGAAGTACCCAATCTTCCTTGTGGTACAAGAACCACGGATGGAGCTCTTGCATCTGTGTTGGGAATTGGTTAGCAATATATGTGTAGGTAGACATAGTATGAAAGGGACTCACTTTGCATACAATCACCCTCCATGCATCGCGACTCGCCTGTGAGTTAGCCGACCAATTCCTCATGATATTGAAGTGGCGGTCAATGAGTCGGTGTGCAGTGGCCTGTAACGAATCAATAGAAGTGTTATGAGTGGAATACTAATTCAACTTACTATGTAAAAGCTCCACATCTCCTTGGAAATTCCTGCGGTGGTGAGTATAACTGCTTTATTATATCCTACACGTCCATTGGCATTCGTTGCGCATCCCCGCTCCCCTCGAGGTGGTGGTATCATCTTCCCAATCCACGAGGTGTTGTTGTTGCCATTGTTGTTGTTGTTGTCGCTGCCACCGCCGCTGCCATTGTTGTCCACGTGCTCACCTGGCAGGTATGGCCCTGGGTCCTCTTGATGTCTGCGCTTGTGTGATCTCTTGATGGCCAAGAACTCATGGAATTTGGCGATTTGCTCTGTGGAGCACAAGGGCTAGTGAGCGGTGCATCGGGAACAGATCAGGACTTACCAGCGTCGAGATTGTTGAAGGAAAACGAATCGCAAGACATTGGCGGTGGGATCTGTGAGGCAGATGGGGGGATGAGGGAGCGGTCAGGGTTTAAGTTGTTTAAAGTTCTGTCGCTTTGGACTTAAAGTTTTCAATGGCTAAAATCAAGGCACAGGGCAAAAAAAAACACATACAACAGGCACTCAGCATCAAGTCTGTGGCCCCAGTGGACGCCGATAATCTTCAAGTATGCTGGTGTGAAGGATTTGGGGTTGGGTGCGGGGACGTAAGGTCGGCAAGGACATGTCGACGTCATGCTACTCAACAGAGAAATCGTAGAGAAAGTTATTAATCCTTATTTACATGTCCGCAATCAAGTACTGACCTTAGGGAATTGCAGGAGATCACTCCCAAATATACGGAGAGCCTGAAGAGCCGCTAGCCAGCCAGGAACACAGCCAAAGTCAGATGGTATGTTCTTAAATAATATAGCGTTACGAAACTTAAGCTCACTACAGGAGGAGGCTTTCAACATAGGCAACGATCCCTCCATCGACATGTCAATCCCCGTCGATCTGTGCGACTATTGGTCGGAAGACATATACGGAAACGAAGAGGTGTACCAGTCACCAGAATATGGGATTTCGCACTCTCACTTCCCAGAACTTTCTTGTTCTGTCTTTCAGTGCGCAGTGGAGGACCACCAGACAAGCATCCAGGACACCGAAGACAACACTTCCGACCCAGGGATCGATAATGATATCATTATATTCGACCCAGATGCCGAGCCCGATACTCCCGATGAATACAAGTATCATTTGAAAAATCCAATATTACAAGCACTAGACGAAGCACAGAAGCTCAACTACACAAGACGTCTCGATGATCTAGGTAATAATAATTTTCAATTAGCTCTGTGGCCCATGCTGATATAAGCTCATAAAAAACCTATATTTCAGGCTCAAATATTTTCGTACAAGAGGAGAAAGATAATCTTCAAGCAACGGCATTTCGAGTGACTAATGGGCTTACCAGGAGCGCGTATAATAGTCTCAGAAAATTTACAGAAAATAAGATGACGCTCCACAGTGAACACGTCGCCAACAAAATTTTGGAGCACATATCAGAATTGAGCTTCGAAGTTTACGATTGTTGTGTCCAAAGCTGTGTATGCTTCACTGGAGAGTTCGAGGACACTACGTCATGTCCGATTTGTGACAAACCACGGTATGACCTACGCAAGAAGGCGCGAAATCGATTTCGGTACATACCGATAATACCGCGCCTTCAGGCGATGTTCATGAACCCCGAGATGATACGCCTGTTACTACATCGAGTATCCCGTGAATCGAGCCCGGAAGTAATTGAGGATGTTCTAGATGGTGGCATTCTTCGGCAAATGCTCAACTCACATGTCGAGATCGATGGTGAAAAGCAATGATATAAATATGGAGAAGTCGATACTGACATATTCCTCGCACTTACATGTGACGGCATTAGCGTCCATAAGGGACTAGGGGCACGGTGTTCGAAGACACAGTACTCGTGCTATCCAATGGAGCTAATCATACTCAATTTACCTCCTACTATACATACACAAGACCAATACGTATTCTCACTGGGTGTCATCCCAGGTCCACGAGAACCAAAGCACTTCAACAGCTTCTGCTGGCCTCTCTATCAAGAATGCCTATGCGGACTCGAAGGTGTTCATACGTATCACACTATCCGATGCAGTTTCTTCATCCTCCACATGTATCTCATTCATATCTTCGGTGACTTGATCGCGATGATCAAGGCGCTGGGCACATTAGGCGTCGGAGCAATCAAGCCCTGTCATTCATGTCACATAGAGGCCATATGCGACATTCAAGCGAAGCGGAAAACGTACTACCTCCCGCTCACAATCCCTGGCTGCGCAGAAAATCATCTCTGGGAAATCCTCAACAATCCGCGGATGCACGACGACTACTTGCAAACGTACTGTAGACTCGATTCAGCAGCCACGGAGGCGGAGCGCAAGCGGATTCGGAAGGAAACTGGAATCAAGCACTGCTCAATCTTCGCGCTGCTCCCTTATTTCGACATGGGCCGCACAATTCCAGGTGGTTTCATGCACGCAGTGTATATAAATCTATTCAAGGCACTGATCAAGCTGTGGCGCAGCGAATTCAAAGGCCTTGATGCCGGCACTGGCAATTATATCATCCCTGCCCCGATCTGGGAGAGGATTGGGATCGAGACCAGGAACACAGTCAAGACGATACCTGCCTCATTTGTTCGATCGATTCCGAACATAGACACCGACTTCGGAAATTTCACGGCTGAGGACTCAGCATTTTGGATGACATGGCTTGCGCCATACCTTCTTGCCGATCGCCTCCCTCTGCCGTACTACGAACACCTATTGGAATTAGTTAAAATTGTTAAAACCTGCACTGGATTCGGCATTACGAAGGAAGAACACACGAAACTATCTGTCGACATTTTCAAATGGAGGCTGGAATATGAAAGGTGAGTGGTATTATTATTTCACGTAATCAGACCTATTTTAATATATATTTTGAGACTATACTTTCAATATAATCTGAGGCGCCTCTGCATGATGACCCTTGCGATGCATGAAATGGACCACATACCGGATGACATCATCAACTGCGGACCACCTCCAGCACTATGGGAGTTCGTAACCGAGAGGAGTATGGGAGAAGTCGCGCAGTGTCACGTCCCGACAATATCCTTTTGCTCAGCTTGCAAGGACACTCATGCTACGGGAGCAACTGAAGGTCGTTAGGATGCGGTATCCCAACATGAGTGATTCCCTCAATTACTCCAATCCACCACGCAATTGGAACACAATCACCCGGGCTGAGAAGTTCTTTCCGGAAGTCGGTATGTGCGTTGATGGCCCTAATCTGCTTCTTAATTAACATTTACTATTATTAAATTTATTTACAGATGATCGAATTATCCTGCGAAGACCTCATTCGGTACACATGCTCACCATGAAAGAAAAGAGGGCGATCACTGTGTACTTTGGCCAGCAGCTCTCGCGTCAACTACCTGTGAAGACTGTAACCCGATACCTACCTGATACAGTGGACAAGTGGGGGAAGATATGAATTCTCGGCGAATCGGAGGGAGTGCGGAGCGTCTATGGACAAACCTCTGTGGGGGAGAACCGCAGAGACGCATCATTTGCAAGGGTAAGTCTATTAATTCTATCTGGCTTGTATTTACACTTGATTACACTAGTTCAATGTTGTCATGGACGAGTTCGAGGACGACCTGGGGTGACCCTCCAAAGACAAGTCAACCTACGCATATGGACAAGTCCTGTTCTACGCGTATGTCACACTAAAGGCCCATCAGAACTTTGGGATAAACGCCGACATATCGGAAATCCTTGTGATCGTTTCCCTCTGTAGGACATCGATATCATCAATTGGGGATGCTGATGCAAGCCGATCGCCGGTATGGTATAAGAATGATGATATGGAGTTGATAAGGGTCTTCAATGCAAGAGCGATCGATGGCGTTATTGGGCGCGTGAACCGCTGGGGCATAGTGGACCAATGCTGGGGGGCTGCAAGAGGCCATCATGGAAGGGATGGTAGATCCCGATTACGAATCAGAGGACAACCCCAATGATTAGATAGTATAGTGTAATTATATTAGCTCGTTTCCGATCCTGATCGACAGAAACTCTGTTTTCAATTATGTTCTCATATAAAAAAGTACTTTATTATCAATTCACTACAACTTATACAAGGAACGTGACATCAAGGAATACTATTATATATTTTCAAATGTTCACCAGTGCCCTGAACCGGTGATCGAATGGGTCCCTGACTCGGTGATACTCACCGGGCGTCTGACACGACACCCACCAGGGAAATTCTGTTTTCCGTTATGTTCTCATACAGAAAAATACATTATTATCAATTTGCTACAACTTGTACAAATCAAGGAATACTATTATATACTTTGATTTGTTCACCGGTGCCCTGAACCGGTGACCAAACGGGTCCCTGACTTGGTGATTCTCACCGGGCGCCAGACCCGATACTCACCAGGTCCCGTACCCAGCGCGTTCGGTGCCCGGGTCTGGGACCCAGCATTTGTAACCATAGAGCCAATGACCTTGGTTCATTCTCAGGCACATCAGTGCTGGGGTTCAATCACACAGCCACGACCACTGGTTATTTATTCAGAACGACGGCTGCGGCGTCTACCAGTCATGAAATCACAAAGTTCATACAACTCTTCCTATTTGATTGGACATAACCGGCATTCCAATTTTGCGTGAGAGTTGGTGAGCAATATGGGGCTCCATGAATAGCGAATAGCTAGTTCCCATTGATCTAACTATACCAGTTAGGATAGCAGAATGCCACAAAACTCGTTTTCAATAAGCAGCATAGCGTAGAATACCGTCGGGTGATACAGCATGGGATAAATAAAAGTGCAAACCAATGTCTATCGCTTGGGCAGAGGAAGTGCGCGTTCGTCGTGCAGCAATCCTCCAGGACTATAGGGCGGAAGCGTGGTTACCATCGATGCCCGCCACGACGTCAGGCCCTCCACGACTGGCTCATCCGGTATCTGGGCCGGGTTTCGAGGATGTATGCCACCTGTGGTAGTATCTTGCAAGGAATACGGGAGTAATCCAACTGGCGGTCTATCGGTGACGCGGGGGCTTCGATGGACCTCGGAAACGGAGGGCCCTGGTTGGCCACCAAGAACGCCCATGCCACGCTTGGTGCTCTGCTCTCCCGTGCCGTTCGGCAACACGCTAAAGGCCTCCACGTGCGGCGGGTCCATGTTCACAAAACCAGCAAAGGACGGCTGTCGCTCACGCTTTTTGCGGTACCACAAGAAGAGAGCCACATTTACAAGCACTAGCATCGCCAAACCCCCCAAAACGATACCCGCAATCGCAGATCCGGAGATTCTTGCGTCGAAAGGAGAACTTGATGGAAGTGTAGTTTGGACGCTTCCATCGGTCAGTGTAGTTTGGCCGCTTCCATCGGTCAGCGAAGCACCCTCGCTTTTGACAGATTATGGTGATGTCAGTAGGCTAGTAATAGTTTCTGGGAGAAGATCGTACTGCGAGCTTTCCAGATACCGCAAGATACGCAAGTAGTCGATTTCGAAGCGCTTGTCTTCCAATATTTCGATCTGTACAGCGTGCTGATCACTGCTTTGAAAGAATTCCGTTTGAAACTAGGCGGAATGAGCATCTCCAGGCACTTGTGGTAGGGCAGGTACGTACAAGTAGGACCGGTGATTGGAACTCGCGCACGTTTGGCGTAAAAGTTCTTCGAATCCCATCAATAACTACAGCAAAGCTAATGTGGGTATCAGGCCGTGTCAACAGGCATAGTGATACACCTTTACCTTGAGAAGCTGCTATTTTGACTTCCATAGATCTCGATACTGTCCCCTAAGGATGAAGGTGAGACACATAACACAAAAACAATTACCAATGGCCCACCCCCAGTCGTGAATCCCAAGGATGTTCTGCTCATGTTAGCAACACTTCAATGTACTTGAGTGGTCTGACTTCGTTTCTGGCTTCTGAAAGGGCTCACTGAAATGTTCCGTCATGATACGCACCCCGATCCCCAGTCTCGTTCAACCACCCGCTCCTGTTGGGAGTATAATGAATTCTTGGGTCCGCATCATCGATGATGGTTGTCTCGATATTGTCACCTCCATCGGTTCCCGAATCAACTACAAACCTGTCGATGCGCAGCCACGGTCTTTGTGGTTCCAGCGGGCCGTTGGCAATTTGTAGAGTGTGAAGCAAGCCAGGAGCCAGACCACGCAGACTGTAAAGGAGCGCCGATTCGTTGGAAACTGTACTGAATTCACTTGTGCTCATCACTTGATCGTCGAGGCGGACTTCGTACTGGCTAGAGTCAGGGCGACTGGGACCCCAAACTGAGACCGCATGTCCTACAAACTGTAACTCTGCCGAGCCCGTCTGGACTAACGCGTCAGTCAAGCAAGGGGGATACGGTTGTGTATTCGCACTGAGTTCAGAACGTGTAGAGTGTTGCCATGAAAGGATTGAATGGAGGCGGCAGCTTCGTCGCCGGGGTTGTTCATGGTCAAGGATTCCCAATTACCCTCGTACGATATCAAGGGACTGATATCATCGACTATTAAAAGACGTACGCGAGGTTAGTGAAGGTAACAATGGTGGGGCAGCGGCTCACCGGTCAGATTGTACCAGACCATTTCCTGGGGAGTGTACAAGACCAGAAGGAAAGCGAAGGAGGTGTTCTACACTAAAATCTCCAAAAATCGAATAAAGAATGAACCAGGAAACGAGTGGAGGGGAAATGTCGAGGTTTCCGCAAGAGCGATCGAGCTGAGAAGACGAGCACCGCACCCAATGTCATATTTCACTCCACGATTGCAAATGGACCTGTCTACCCTCCCAACTCTTGTCTCTTATATGAGATGCGACCATGCGGCTTCTAATAATAGTATGGGAATGACCGGTATTTTCCATCACAACGGCTCTTCTCCGGCTGCGGACACCCTCACCACTCTATGCCTGGTTCCTGAGTGCTGCTGGGTGACCCCCTCTAATTCTGAGGGTCGCCACTCCTGTGGAGGTGTCAGTAGAGGTGTATCACTGAATCGCCTTGACGATTCTTTTTGGAGCACGGTTTCCCTGAGCTGGCTTGTGAAGAGCCCATCACGACGGGGAAGCAGTCTCATCACTCACTCGGAACGGAGCTTCCCTTGGCAGCGTGGACATGGATCGCCGTTACCAACATTGATACGACAGGTTGCTCTATATTGACCCTGATTGCTCTAATATTCCTTGTACTTGAAATTTGAATCGGCTGTCCTGTATCAACGTGGCTTCTTTTTTTTTTTTTTTCACTTTCCTCTTGATATCTCCAGGCTGGTTTCGAGAATTAGGATGTAAAATTAAATTAACGAAAGCACAGCATGAGGTACCCTCTGAAATACCCAATATAAGACTATTATTGGAGACTGCCCAAGAACGAGTTGGTCAGAGGTTGTCCGAAGCACCGAGCACAGGGAGACGGCCGACGTTGAGGGCTCCATCGAAGACACGCGATACAGCATCACTGAGGACAAAACCGACGTAGCATCACACACTATCCTGTTTGTCTCCACACCTCCCAATCCCTCGTCCTTGATTATTTACTGCCGCCAGGGCCCATTGGAGGCAAATACCGACCTTAGAACCGCTCAAACACCCAAATCCCTACTTAATCGCTCATATTGCAGGTATTACTTCTGAAGCCTGCTATATCGTTCGCGTGTGTTCTGTTTTTGGCTGAGGTTCAAGTCATGGCAATTGCTACGGGCTGCTTCGTCAATGATATGGAGGCGGATGAGAATATTTCCTTGGGTAGATTCTTTCAGTCTGTCAAATACTCTCGGTGCATACCAGAGGATGACCCTCGGAATACGTACGGTCCGTATATCAACCATTACTGGCGAGTATTGACCACTCTAAGGTAGTGGAATAAAGACGCAGGACTACGACAGAAATCCGAACATTAATTTCACATTCAATGGTCAGTACCTTGTATTCTTTCACAAAAGCCATCATATGACTCCACATAGGGAATTATGTCGACGTTCAACTGTTCGCATTCTGTATGGACTCGAATCACGACTGGCCAACGCATGCGAATGTCAGTTATTTGATCGACCAACGGCCCGACCAAGTAATGCACAGACCTATGGAAAAGTACCCTTGCCCTGAGGTCAAACGCACATACAGTGTACTCAAATTTAGAATTCAAATGCCACGAAATGAGAAACATACACTAGTACTGAGCCCAGATCCGTTCATCCAACTAAATGCTACGGTACGCAAACGATTCCCGGCCGGTGTCAATTCAAGAGACTTACTAGCAGACACTAATTAGGTCGTTTGCCTAGTTTATGAGGAAGGTCACGATGTACCAAGCACCAGTATTGCTACGCCTTCGGGAATCAATGTAAATCAAACATTCTCCACTTCTGGAGCGTCACCAAATACAGGTAATGTCACCAACCTCTCCTGATCGCCACATTCTGGCATTTCGCAAGCTGAGACCACCCTAATAGGAAGTGCTCCTAGGCAGGTATACATCTAACTCTGTATATTCTCTGCTAATCCCTTTCCAGTACAACTCTGGGACCAATCATTGGTGGGATCGTATCAGGTATCATGGTTCTCGCTATCGCGATAGTCGGTGTCTGGTGGTATCGCCTCAAGAACTCCAAAAACAAAAATTCACAACCTACTGCACCCCTCGTGGAGAAATTACCTTCTTCACTCCCATCGCCAGACCCCACAAAACCCTTCTCAATGACCTATAATGTCGACCCTCCCGGGTATACGGAGAAAAATGCCTACTTTGGCATAAAGTCTCCCTTGGCTAGTTATATCACATTAGGTCCTAGCGCCTCAGAGAAAGGACCACTGCCGCCAGCATGAAATTCCCTTTGAAGAGTTCGATAGTATTGAACAAGAGCTCTTATCCCTTAAATTGTTGTCTTGGACCATGCTTTGCTTGATATCGCCCTGTATTGAACAATTACGATATATGAATAATCTAGCAGCTGGTGGCTTTGTATAATCCTAACAACGAACTTTCTTGCTAGCTCTCTTCCCAACTATTGATGTCGGTAGCAAAGGAAAGAATTTTACCGCAAGTGATATGCACTATTACAACCAACGTGTAGTTTAAATGTGTGCCAATGTGATTCTTTGAATGCCCAAGCTTGAAACATATGTAACTGCAACGAGGTCAAAAAATGCAATGATTTGGAGACAAATTTCTGTATTTAGTAATATGTGTCGGCGTCCAAGTTGGACCCAACCATGCCTAACTCGAATCCAGTAATTCTCTGACCGTCACCGTCCCCTCCTATTCGTATAGTTGGGACGATGACCGTTGTATTTAGAACGGAACAGCCGCCGAGCTGGTCATATACCTTTCCTTGTGCTAGCGTACGTGCGTCCCACAAGCCGAAAAGCACAGGTTGACCATGAAGGGATTAATCGTTTGAAGACATATGGCCCGAGACGGCACGGACTACCTCAAAGAACGGAAAAGGACTGCACTAGTTAAATCAAAGCGAGCGCGAAAGATGCATACAGGTGTCGTGTTGTAACACGCAACCATTGATATGACAGCGACAGTCTTGAGTCCATTATAACAAATGATTTGAGATTGTGCATTCCCCACACACTG
>Ga0307515_10024985_pt1 | contig 10365 bp, 8 predicted proteins | sample 17_EM_MG_FD_194513 | JGI IMG/M metagenome (GOLD analysis project Ga0307515, IMG submission 194513) | Populus trichocarpa ectomycorrhiza microbial communities from riparian zone in the Pacific Northwest, United States - 17_EM | ecosystem: Host-associated > Plants > Roots > Unclassified | place...
TCATACTGAAGATGATGATGCCATCTTAGAAAGATTGACCTTGAGCACTAGGATGCCAAATTTGATGCTGAGATGAAGGGACTTGGCAGAGCCAATCACTTCAAAAACCTGTCGTCTGTCTTCACGACTCACTATGAATAATAAGATGAAATGGGGCCTCTTGCCGAAGGTGGGTGAGGAATAATTAATGAGTCTTGAGGTATGCAATGCAACCATGGGGAAAAGAATTCTATGTTACCAATTCACCAGTAGCTTACCCGCCGGCCAAACTTGCTCGGAGATGTACTTAGGTTGTCTTTGTTTGTGCGTTGCTGTATTTTTAAAAGTTTTTAATTTTTTATAGTTTTAAATTAATATTTTTTTATATATTTTTGAATAATTTTGATATGCTAATATCAAAAATAAAAAATATTATTTTAATATATTTCTAAACAAAAAACATTTTGAACAATAACATGTATTATAATCTCAAATACGCTTTTATAACACAATTATTATTCATCAATTCAATTGAGACTTGTTTTTTATCTTAAAAATTTATTATTTTTTCAGATTTTTTATTAAATAACACATGGTTCAAATCTTTAACCAATCTAATTATTTTAAATCAACAATTCATATGATTTTTGATTGGTTCAAATCGATTTTTATCGATTCACAAGATGACGAGGTTGACTTAACGAGTTTTTATAACAATGTTTTTATAAAAATTTTATAAATAAATTTTCTATTTGACTCCAATTTAGATTCGAATATCAAATACTAATATGGAGAGGATAAATGATAGTCCCCCTACTCAGTGAGTCTGGAGGTACGCATGCTAATTATTTAACGATGGTTGATGAGCTGATGTTACTATCGAATAGTCATGATGGGTCTTGTGCTTAGATTCGTTAATAGATATTTAACAATAATTAATTAAGGTCAACAGTGGGATGGTCTGATTTATTTAACAGTTTTTCACGAATCTAAGACAGATCACGAGCATGATTTTGCCTTTCTATTCAAGAAAAAAAGAAAAAGAATTTTCGTGTTGGCAAGCAATCTTTGATTCTGAAAAAGTATTAGTTTTAAAGGATATATAGAGGATTAGTTATAAGCATTAATATGAAATATTTATTAAGATTTGAATTCATACCATGCAATTCTCTTTCTACCGCCTACAGAAAATAATGCAATTCTCCTGGCAGCCAGCCAGCCAGCCAGCCAACGACCACCGTCCCCGACCCTCCATTCCCTACCTCTAGCTATATGATTCCGAAAATACTTGAAAATAAATCAAAATAATCATTGAAGAAAGGCAATTGTGCAAAAGAAACAGGACAACAATATTCTCAGCGTTTATTTCGTGCCCTAAAAAACCCTAAAGCAAGGCAAGTCAAAAGGGGGAGATTCCCACCATCAGTTCACATTGGACATTTTAGTCATCTTCACAAACCCTCTTAGTGCCAGTCCTAGTCCCCTTCTGTCTGTGCCTGCAAGGGCCATGGCTAGGAGCTGGTCAGTCAACACGAAATTGTCCCCTTCACAAAAAATAGCACAACATGTAACATTTCTGCCCAAATTGTTCACTCAATTATTGAGGGTAACATTGATGATCTTAACCATTTCTTTTAAAAGCATAGCTATAAAACCGTAAAGCTTCCCGAGTCAATCCAGTAACTCATTAACTCGAAATTTGAACATCATTTTAGGATAAATTTTTTTAAAATCAAAACTTGGGTTATTTCGAGGATTTCCACTTGAAGTTTGGTAATTTAACTATGTTTAAAAGAGCTCATGAGACGACTAGGTAGCAATGGATTTTGTTAAAAAAAAAAAAAACTTAATCTTCTACAGCAGATGCCTTTCCATCATTCTTTGTCTTCCAATGATGCTCTGGGCTCTTCGCTATGCAACAAGACACGGGCGATGGATGCTTGCATGCAGGGACAAACAAGGGAGTCAGTTCCATTACACTCTCCAATACACATATTTAGTATAATATTAGACAAGCGTGGAAGTTAACATTAGTTATCCAAAATGTTTTTACAAAAGACAGTCAATGTAATATTTTTATCTCTAATGAAGCCACAAACTACAATAATGTAAGATAATTTCAATACAAATGTAACATGGAAAGGCAAGGGAGAATGTGCAATAATTTTTTTAGATTAACATGGGTGTTCGGACCGCACATCGACTAATCTCATGGATCCTGAAGTTAACGATCATGTAAGTCTTCAGTAGCCCTGTGGTTTGTGAAACTCGAACTGATAATCTCTAAAGAGTAAATTCACAGCCTGACCAGTTGAGTTACACCGCTCAAAATTAAAATGTGCAATATTTATGTTTGATGCGGTGGTGAAATGCAAAAAAAAGAAGAAGAAAGAGTGCATAGAGAGAAATAGAATCCAACAATGTTTTGAACCATAAACCGTCATGGGTTGGGCAAATCAACGAATTAGCCAAGAATCAATGATTTTTTAAAAGAAATTGTCATGAATAATGTGATTTTAAGTAGAAAAATAAAAAAAAAACAACAAAATATTTTTTTTTAAGAATTAACCGGATTTCAACCATGTTATGAGATTAACTAATCAAATCTCGACCAAGTTTCTCTATATTAGTTGAGGTAAAAAAAACCTTACCCAATCTAAAAATTAAATTAACAAATCATCGAATGGAATTCGAAATCGCAAAGGGAGGAAAGTAAAAGGAGGAAAGGTGAAGAGGAAAGATCCATAACAAGAGAAAAGTATCCATATGTATTAAGATGTACGTTACTCACTTGCCTAACCTTTTTCTTGTTCTTTATGTCTACATAATTTCCTTTTATTTTTTTTTATCTTGCCCCGAATCTGATAATTATGCTAAAAATATTAATAAGAAATTTATTTATTGAAGAGGTCCATATTTAGTGATAAACAATAACTTTGGAAAGTGGTTTTTGGTAAAACTGAAATTAACATTAAAATGTATATTTCTTGGCATCAATTATTTTTCTCTTTCCAATTCTTTCCTTTTTGCGCCGACACCCAGAACAAAACACAAACACAGTTTCTCACTCACGCTATAAACAGTATCTCTCTCTAGCTGTCATTGTCTTTAATGACAACGTCTCTAACTACTGACTGTGATCTCCACCTCATTAACATCCTCTTCTCTTCTTCTTGTTTGCTTCTTGGGTCTCCACATTTGACGAAACCATGAGCTTTTCCCTCACTTGATCAAACTGATCACCACCAACCTCTAAAGTCTAAACTAGACTGAACAAAAACACCCCAGAAGAGAAAAACACCAAACTTGTTAAGTTTGTCGGTAAAAGCAATGGCATTGAAGCACTTTGAGTTGCTTTTGTTTGTGTTTGTGGTTAAAGTTTTGATCTTTGGTTTCCCAGTTCTTGTCCAATGCACTACTGATGCTAATGATGGTAAAGTTTGCATTTTTTTGAAATATTTTTTAACGGGGTTTTGGTTTTTTGACTGATCGATTGTTTTTTGTTAGTTTGATGGTGATTGGTGCGGTTAAAGTTATTGAATTTTGGTTGTTTCTTTTTCTTTGGTTGGAGTGAGCTAGAGTCAAGAAATGAACTTTTACTACGATAATCTTTTTGTTTTTTTTTTTCTTTGGAAGATCAATTTATTTTGTGTTTGTTTCCTAGGAAAATGTGCCGGCAATGGTGTTCTACCTTTTGTGTTTTGCTCATGAAAGTATGATAGTTTTTTTATGGCTAAAGTAGGCTAATAATGATTGAAATGCTCTCTCATTTCATTTAGATTGCAATTTTTGTTATTTATTTGCTTTCATTTCCCAGTGAAATAATCAAGGGTTTATGTCGGCGGCTTTTTTTTAGGGGTTAAATTAGTTGGTTTTGAGGATTGAAGGTATTTTCTGTTGTTGCAGTTCAAGCTCTACAATCTATGTACTCTTCACTGAATAGTCCTTCACAGCTGACCAGTTGGAAAAGTATTGGTGGTGATCCATGTGGAGAGTCGTGGAAAGGGATCACCTGTGAAGGATCAGCTGTTGTTTCCGTGTAAGGAAGTGCATTGAGAATTTAGGCTTTTAATTGATTGGTGGTTTGCTTTGTTTCTTTTGTTCAATGGTTTTGTGCTGCTGTTGTTGACAGTCAGATTTCTGGGTTAGGACTTGACGGAACAATGGGATACATGCTTTCAAACCTCATGTCATTGAGAACATTGTGAGAGATTTAATGCTTTATTTCATCTGTTGGGTGTATGAAATTGTATTATTGCTTTCATTGGTTATTTGAGTTGCTGATATCAGCTGTTTGTGCGTGCCAGTGATCTAAGTGACAACAACATTCATGATCCACTCCCATATCAGTTGCCACCGAATCTTACAAGCTTGTAATGTTCCATCATGTCAATTGTTTCTAATTTCTTCGAGCTGTTTGATTTTATTGTTTAATAATGTGTTCGTTCTATTCTTGCATAATGCAGAAATCTTGCCATAAACAACTTGAGTGGGAATCTTCCTTATTCCATTTCTACCATGGTTTCTCTTAGCTACCTGTGAGTGACTCATCTTGAATGCATTGAAGTTTTGTCAAGAAATTGCAGAATTTGGGTTATTCGCTGATTCAACATCTTTGGTTTCAGGAATGTAAGCCGTAATTCACTGTCCCAGTCAATTGGAGATGTTTTCCATAATCTTTCTCTCCTCTCAACCATGTGAGATTTCTTACTTTAAAACAGATGTTATTTGGGTTTTAATTTTCATTAGAGATTTAATCTTTAGAATACATGTGCAACTGACTTTTCAGTACAATGCAAAGAATTATGACGGCTGATGGAAAAGCCACAGCATGATAATATTTTCACAAACTTGACTATTCAAAGATAATACAAGAGGAAGGGAAGCAACACAATAAGAATGATCCACAAGTGGCATAAAGTGTTAGGCTGTTGAGGAGATTAGGGATCTGTTGAAGTAGAATTCACTTTATTGCAGAGAAATATATTTTGTTAGGAGAGATAAATGAATGGTAAAGGGGAGTGCCAAGCAGGAGAAGCAAAACTATGGTGTTTTGGTGTCTAACATGGTGGAAAGATATTGCCAATCAGAGAACGATCATGAAAGCATATTTCATCTATATGAATTGTATCCCAATTGCCTACCATGGGAGCTTTTGTCATGTTATTCTTTGATTTTCTTCAGTTTCCAGCACAATATAATGCCCTTACATGCATTTTCAATAGATATTACTCTTGGATGTTTACTATTGCTTGTGCATGCATGCAGGGATGTTTCTTTCAACAACTTTAGTGGAGATATTCCCAGTTCCTTTAGTTCATTGTCCAATCTTTCTACACTGTGAGTAGAGTGCAGACTTCTTTCAAAATTAACTAAATAACATGTATAATGAGCAAAAGAAAAAGATTGCAAATTCTTGGACATTTTGATTAAAGTCTTGTGATATTCTTAAACTTTGCAGCAATGTTCAGAACAATCAACTGACAGGTTCTCTTAATGTTCTTACTGGTTTGCCTTTGACGACTCTGTAAGTTCCTAAAGCAATAGTGGGATTGTAAATGTATCATCTGCCAATATGTTCTTATTGCACCTTGTATTTTCAACAGAAATGTTGCAAACAATAATTTGAGTGGATGGATACCTCAAGAGCTTAGTTCAATCCCAAACTTTATGTAAGTTTTCATGCTCTGTATATCCCCCCATGCCAAATTTATCATGTTCTGCTTCTGCAATATCTTAAATAAGCTCTTTGAATAATTAAATCAGATACAATGGAAATTCTTTTGACAATGGTCCTGCTCCACCTCCGCCACCATATACCTCTCCACCTCCTGGTAAATCTCACAGAAACCGTACTCATCCAGGATCTGGTGCACCTAGGACCCCATCTTCTGATGGTCAACCATCTGAGTCAGATAAGGGGATATCAGTGGGAGCAATTGTAGGCGTAGCCCTAGGTTCTGTGGTTCTGGTTCTCATTGCACTAATTGCTCTTCTCTTTTGCATTAAAAAGCATCAAGGCAAGGAAATTGATCCTCTAGCTTCCCGGGGAAGTCGCCCCGCTGATACATATTATAGTAGGTTTTCTGTCCCTTGTATCTTTATTCTTCTGACACAACCTTTTGAATTTTCAGAATATGGGGCCACATTTTTGCCTAATTGGTTTCATGTGGGGTTGCAGTATCTATAACACTGTAGTATCCATGAGGCAATTAAGATTGAATGTGATTAGCTGGTTTGTCTGCGTATTAATGCACGATATAATGCTGAATCCCTCCTTCATTCAACATGCTTCAAAATTTTGTTGCTTAATAGTTTGAAGCTGGAAGCTCATCTAATAATCCTAACCACTTGGGTTTTTACACTGCATTGTTGCATTGTTTTTCTAGCTGGTTCAGAGATGCAAGAGCCGAGGGTGAAAAACATGGCTGCTGTTACGGATCTGAAGCCCCCACCTGCTGAGAAATTGGTGGTTGAGAGATTACTAGGGAATTCTGGATCCATAAAGAGAATGAAGTCGCCCATCACTGCCACTTCATATAGTGTTGCTTCTCTTCAAACAGCAACAAATAGCTTTAGTCAAGAGTTTATAATTGGTGAAGGTTCTCTTGGTCGTGTTTACAGAGGGGACTTTCCTCATGGAAAGGTAACTTAATCATTGGATATAAAATGATATCTATGTTCTTATAGTTATGCTGGTTTCTATACTTGTATTGGTATGAATCAGTGGAGCTGCCAGTATTGCATGCACTTGAAAGGGTCCTGTTGCTAGCCATATTGATCATTTTTTTTTGTGCTTGTTGAGTCGTTGACTCGCCTTTATCTAGTAATTTGATTTAATTCACGATTCTTCTTTTGATCAAAAGGACATTAAAATAAAGCCATCTTGAATGTGAGAGTTTCTCTTCACTCAGTTTTCTGGTTGGGTTACTTTTTTGTTTTTACAGATTCTGCCAACCTCTTTAGCAAGCTAACTAATTAACTTATGTTCTGTTGAGCTAGATAATGGCTGTTAAGAAGATCGACAATGCAGCACTGTCATTACAGGAGGAAGATAACTTTCTTGAAGCTGTTTCAAATATGTCACACTTGAGGCACCCAAACATCGTTTCCCTAGTAGGATACTGTGTAGAGCATGGGCAGCGACTTTTGGTTTATGAATATATAGCAAATGGGAGTCTGCATGATATACTGCACTTTGCTGATGATGGCAGCAAGACTTTATCTTGGAATGCACGTGTTAGAGTAGCACTTGGCACTGCCCGGGCTTTAGAGTATGTTATCCATGTGTGCATTATAATTCTCTCATACAGCTTGCCCTACATCCTCTCTTAACTGTAGCCTGCTTACTCAGGTACTTGCATGAAGTCTGTTTGCCTTCTGTTGTACATAGAAACTTCAAGTCAGCTAATATTTTACTTGATGAAGAACTCAATCCCCACTTGTCAGACTGTGGTTTAGCTGCTCTGACACCAAACACAGAGAGACAGGTAAAGCAAAAGGATTGAATAGTCTTATGTGTTCATGCTTTGTGGAACTTTTGGTTAACATCCCTCTTGTTGTGTTTGGACTGACTAAGTCTACTATGACTCACATTGACAGGTTTCAACACAGATGGTTGGTTCATTTGGTTATAGTGCTCCTGAATTTGCCCTGTCAGGAATATACACTGTAAAAAGTGATGTCTACAGCTTTGGGGTGGTGATGTTGGAGCTATTGACCGGTCGGAAGCCACTGGACAGGTAATGTTTCTTTTGTTTGCTGATCTATTGTGCTTTAGTTCTTTAGACTTGTTTAGGCATTTATTTTTCTGGTTATTCTTAAACTTGGTTTATATGTATCCCTTATCCAATTTTTTGGGTTTCATAGTTCGAGGGTGAGATCAGAGCAGTCACTTGTTAGATGGGCTACTCCTCAACTGCATGATATCGATGCCTTGGCAAAAATGGTTGATCCTGCCCTGAATGGCATGTATCCTGCAAAGTCTCTTTCACGTTTTGCTGACATCATTGCCCTCTGTGTTCAGGTAAGCTTCTATTCTGATGACAAGACTAAAAACAAACCTATCTTTAGCTTTCATGAAATCAAGCATGTAAAAGACGGAAGACAGTTTATTCTACTTTAAGAATTCTGAAATGGTTATCTGGAGTCATTTTACCATGCTGGAAAAGAATAAAAAAGAATGAAAGAAATAAAGGTTATTCAGCTGATCTCTCTGGAAATTGAAGCCTGAATGCAGTGAGCAATCCAATACTTACGTTAATTATTTTTGGAGAGAAATACATCAGTTGATGATTCATCTAACTTGTAAAACTTTTGAGCTTAAAATCATCTGTGCATCGTATAGAGCCTGTTCTTGTCTTGACATGCATTCCCATTTGCTTCCATTGATTCATTTCCTTCATATGTGATTATGGGTCAGAACATGCACGCACATGTATGCTCTGCATGGAGTTTAATTTTACCTGCAGCTTTATTTATTATCATTCTCCGTTTGCTGAGAATGGTCACCATTTGATTTTTGTTTTCTTTATAGCCGGAACCGGAGTTCCGCCCTCCCATGTCTGAAGTTGTGCAAGCATTAGTTCGACTAGTGCAAAGGGCCAGTGTGGTCAAGAGACGACCCAGTGATGATTCAGGATTTGCATATAAAACCCCGGATCATGAGGCAATCGATTCATCACTTTGAGTGTCTTGGCGTTATTGAACTTGGAAGTGAAGCATCTGGTTTTGCATACAGCCATGCAGAAGTCGATGGCCGATGAAATCATGCACAGATAAAGAGGAAAGATGCTTAAAAGCTATAAAATCAGATCAGAAAGATATGTAATTATGTCTGAAACATTGAGAGTTGCTTACTTATAACTCCATCTTTAGCTGTAAATGATTTAAAACTGTATTCCAAAATTTTCCTTCATCTTTTGTTGTAACATATACGATATAATGCATCCTAATAAAAGAATTTCCACTTGATCCTAGCAAGTTGACATTTTCGCAAAGATTACTCACCTGCAGTTAGATTTGAACTGTCAATTTGAACATGCTGCTCCACACCAGAAACTGCCAACCAAAAGCCGAAAAGGCAGGGAATCTGGGGAAAGGCAAAAACAATGTCAGAAAGGCAGGTGGTTCCTCCTTTCATTGCATATTGGAAGCATGAAGGAGCAGGTGGATTATGACTGACATATGTCCTCGAAAAAGACAGTGAACAGGTTGTTCCACGTGCCTCTCAAACTCCATAATGGAAATGGGTGGAGAAGTTGTTGTCTTTTGCATGAAGACTTGTGTTTTGGAATTTTCTTTGGGACTAGCAACAATCTTCATATTTTGTGGAATAAGGTTTAGGGTTTAGTATTGATTTTGTTGAATATTTTTCCCATAAGAATCTTTTGAAAAGAGTAGCCCTCTTGAACTCCATTGTAACAAAGAAAAAAAAAGTAAAGTCACAACGCAATTGAATCTAGCATTTTCTCAATTAAGCATGTGAGTGGAAGTTTTTACACAAACCATCAATTAGTTTTTCGAATTGTATTTGATTATTCTTTTATAACAAAAGAAATAGGCTTGGTTGTGATAAAGAAGACATGTGTCATGTGTGTCTTTTATTTTTTAAATATATAAATTCATTCTAAAATTATTTTATAATAAAATTTACTTTTATATTTTAATCTATGTCCTTTTAATTAAAAATATTATTACGTTCTAATTAAAAAATTTGTTTATTCTATATCAAGCCAGATTCAGTTGATTGATTTTACAAAACATCAATCTTCTCAAATGGTTGATAGAATTTGAAAAACCCTCTTGAAGCCACCTCATCATTTGAGTTTTCTAATCGGTTAAGTTTTTTTTTTATTTGATTATTTTGTTAATTTTTTTTGGTATTTTTGGTTTAATCAATTTTCGAATTTTTTGCTCGCTTTTATTACTCCAATTAAATAAAAGTAGGATTTTTTTTTAACCTAAGAAATAATAACAGGGGTTACTACATGGTATCAATAAAAATATAAAAGCCAATTAAACAACAATTAGGTTTATATTTCATAAAAAAAATTATTATTTTATTCAATTTAATAATTGAATTGATAGCAATATTTCATGACAAAGATATTCTATACTAGACCCATCAAATAATAAAAGGTCAATTTGTCTTGGGAGATTAATTTTAATTAATCCTTGTAGTTAACAAGCTTAATTAACTTACTTAGTATATAAACCTAGAAACTATATATTTAATCTCTCTTAATTCAATTCTCACGTTTATTATTTTTTTTTATAATTATTATATAAAAATAGTGGTATATTTGTACATATTTTGATATTGACGAAATACTATTTTTTATTCTGAAAAAATATTAAATTAAGAATGGTCAATATTGTTGAGCA
>Ga0307515_10024986_pt1 | contig 10365 bp, 2 predicted proteins | sample 17_EM_MG_FD_194513 | JGI IMG/M metagenome (GOLD analysis project Ga0307515, IMG submission 194513) | Populus trichocarpa ectomycorrhiza microbial communities from riparian zone in the Pacific Northwest, United States - 17_EM | ecosystem: Host-associated > Plants > Roots > Unclassified | place...
CGTTGGTAAAAATGACACGTCATCATTTTTTTTTTGCTTTGTTTTAATTTTTTTTCCCACGGTAATTCCCTCGGTATATACCGAGGGAATATTTCCGTCGGTAAAATCCCTCGGAAATTTACCGACGGAAATATTCTCTCGGTATTTCCGTTTGTATTTATCAATTTTCTGGTAGTGATTTCAGTGAAGACATGGAGAAGGTGCGAAGGTGGATGGATATTCTCACCGAGGTCGCCGTTTCATCTGGATCGGAATCATCTACAAGGTAATTAATCATTACTTTACTTCCCCCTTTTTTTAATTTTTTTTTTAATACATTTTTTTTAAAAAAATAATTTGAATCGATCATTACCACTATAATAATCTCAAATACACTATAATCCTTTCAAAATCCCAAGTTCACAAAACTCTTACGTATTCAAGCCTTTTCTGGAAGTTTAGTCTTGTTTTATCTACATATAGAAACTTGGCATTTATGAAAGATTAAAAACTACTTTTTCGTGCATAATTTTATAGTATTTGGTAAATAACTAGCGATATTTTATTAATTATTTTATATTAAAAAAAAAGACTGACACAAAACCATGTATACAGTGAAGAGAGTTTTAAATTCAATGGCACTAAGAAATCTTGTTTCAGGGTGAATGGCATGGATTGGCCAGTTGGGAATAGGTTTCACAGGACTGACATGCAGTTGGTGCTGAACTTCCGGATGAAGGTCCTCGAGGAAAGATACGAGCTTGATTTTGAGTCCGGTTTAGGTTATTATCTTAATCCTACAAACCACCCTTTTCCTCAAAAAATTTCATGAAACATATAATTAAAAATTTTAAATTTTTTTTTCTTCCCCATAAAATAAAGTATCTTAGGATTTAGTTGAGAAAAAGTCTTTTACCTTTATTAGAAAACTCAATTGAATGAGTGTTTGTCAATTCCTCCCTTAAAAGAGCTTTCAACTAAAATAGTACCCAAAAAGTACCGTGGGAAATTGTTTTAATAAATTATGACAATTCCATTACTAAATATCTATATGATATTTCTCTGTATTTTTGTTCTATTGTTGGCACTATTACAAGACCTTCCTGAACTCCGATTGACTTGAACTTTATTTGAAGATAGAGAAATATATTAGGAGACTTCTTATAAGATTTCAACCCGATCTAATAGTTAAATTGAGATTTATGTTTGATATCGTAAACTAGATAGTAGGTAGTTTTATGCAAAAATTCAAATTTGCATATTAATTTATTTACTTAGATCCTCAATATTTTTGAATTAATTCATTGGGCACTCTCATCCATAATCATAATTAAGATTTTCCTCATAGTATTCCTCACTTTTGGTCAAAATAGTGTGATTGTACGATGAGCTTATATTGGCGATGAGTGTTTTTCATGAATAAAATCATATATTATTTTATTTATAATTCCACTCTATTATTATTATTATTATTATCATCATCATCATCATCATCGTAGTGTGGACGACGTTGAATGGTGGATTTGTCTCTTGGATCGAGTTCATTTTAGATGTGTTGAGACTAATCATAAAATTATGATTAATAGGGTTCATGGGTCGCCACCTAGTATTTTAATCATTAGAAAACCAAATAGTCTACGAGAGTCTGGGTAAGTGGATTAGTTGTGCATAAGAAAAACGCATCACCCCTAGTGCACCATACCTATGGTAAGCTGCATTATTAATTGGTTGTTGTTTTTGTAAGTCATGTTTCTATTTGTTAGTCTGTCTAAGGTTCAAGAAACGTCTTTCTTGATAAGGCGGTCTCTGTCTTATCAAGCTAAAACCTAACCATTCTAAGGCCAAGATTTTAATGGTGTATTTATTTCTATTTTTGTATCTTTAATACAAGGAGATATACTTTATAGTGTGATTTTATACCATCAAATATTAAAGTCTATAATTAACTCCTAACATTTTTTTTTTCAATTCATTTAATTTAATACCGAGAATATGCATTACATTGTAAAATTCACATCCCAAATATTAATAATTTTTTATTATTTTTAAGGTGTTTTTGAAATTTTGGTCAAATGCTAATGGATAATCATAAACTTGTTATGATACTCATTAATTGATTTTTGTGTTTTTCAAAGTATGATAAAAATACAAGTTTTATTTTTTTATAAAATATGCATTAAAATTTTTAGAACTTGGTCATATGCACACAAGTAAAAACATGTTTTTTTTTCAAACAATGAATTTTCTTATTTTTCTTGTACTTTTCTTATTTTTTTTAAAAACAAATATATTTAATACTAGGTTAATATCTTACAATGTAAGTTTACAACCCAAATATTAAATGAAATGGTTGGAAAATATGTGAGGGAGCCACAAACAATTTTAAAATGGTCTCTAAATGTTTTTTAGAATTTTTGAAAATTATTTGAGGTTGTTTGGCTAAATCACAAAAGAGGAGAAAATAAACATTACTGGAAAATCAGTAGGGCATGTTTGCCAAACACACTTTTAACTAAAAATCAAAGCCTTAAAAAATATCTTAAGGTTGTGTTTGGCAAACACCTTTTAAGGCAAAATATGGTGTTTTTTTCTTTTGAAAATTTTAAACCATCCAAACACTATCTTATTAAAAATGAACTTAACTCTGCCACGTGGGTTAGGCTTCCTGACCCAAGCCAACAAACACGACCTAAAATCAAAAAAGAAAGAACAAAGATCAATAGAGGGAAAAACATTTGAATTTACTCAAGAACATGAAGAAAAACCTAGAAAACGTAGATTCAAAACTAGACTAAATCACGTCAAATTGAAGGCACACAAGCATGTAAAAAAACATTCAAACAAGATTTTGAGGTTGGATTAACAAAATAAACAACCTAATATTATGATTATTTGATTCTTTGTGAAAAATAAAATGAAAAAAAAACAGAAGATGAAATGTCATGATTTCAGTGTTTTTAAATCCTTAGGATCCTAAATTAATAATCAACAAGCTAAAACGCATGTGTAAGAGCCAACAAGAAATAAAAAAGACATGAAAAAAAAAGAATCTAAAGCAATGTTAAACAGATGAACATCAACCTACAAAAGTAATGGAAACCTAAAAAAGGATAGTAGAGACTTTAAACCCAAAAACAACAACCAAAGCCTTGCAATCATAGCTTAAGCATGCTTACACAACTTGTTTGAACCATCAAAACAACAAGAAAAAAAATCAAAACCAAAATAGCAAGCGAAATTCATAATGATAGTAAGTAAAAAATAGCATTCTTTTAGGTAAAAAACAACATTCTCTTAGGCAAAAAACATTGTTTCATTGTTTCTAAACTTAAACCTCATGCTTGCAACTTCAAACAAAGCTAACAAGCTACTCAAAATAGCATAATCCAACAACAACATTAATACTTAACATATCGTTTCATGACTTCAAAATTGATTAACTAATCATTAAAACATGTTAAAATGTATCTTAAACTAACATTTAACACTCCAATAAACAATCTTAAACATCAAACCAAGCCTAAAACAAAAATTAAACATACATATACATAATAAATCATGGCATAAATAAACATCTAAAAACAAGAATCCATTACAATTAAACTAACAAAAAAATTCAAAGGATGCCTAATAAACATTTTGAGCAGCAATTTAAAAGACAAAATAAAGGGGGAAGTAGTGTGCTCATTGAGCTCCATGGCTTCTTTTGATTTAAAAAAAAAAGATATTATTTTTCTTGTAATTGTTTTAAAATGGACTTCTTTCTTTCTTAGGTTTGGTTTTTCTAGAATTTTTCTTCAATCTTTGGTTTTGGTTTGGCTTGTTGGTTAAAAACCTTTATAGGTGTCGTGGAGACAACCATGGCTTTTTTTGATCTTGCATGCTTTATATCTTTCTTAAATTATTTCTTTGTTTCCTTCTTGTCACGAGGGTCACTTATGAAATAGCTTAGATGCCTTGCTATTTGGATCTCCAAGTCATAGGCTCTTATAGCGAGTTGTTCAAAAGTGAACGGCATATTCCCTTGAAGACTATATAAAACTCCCATTGCATTTGATGTACACCTATGTCTATGAAAAAGGCTTCACTTATCTTTTCCTTACAACCAAGGACTAAGTTCCTCTGTTTTTCAATATAGTCCAAGACTAGCTCTTCCTTCTTTTGCTTAGTGCATGCAAGTTCTGGTAATCTTACAACTCATCGAGTGCTGTAGAAGCGTCTTAGGGATTCTTGCTCTAATTGGTCCCAACTATCTAGTTTTCCAACTAGAATCTTAGTGTACCAGTCAAAGGCAACTCCTTTTACAAACAAAATGTTTCACCATCAAGTCTCTACATACTTATGCATTGTTACAAGTCTCAATAAATGAGCTATATGTTGGTTTAGATTATCTTTACCTTTAAATTATTGGAACTTTGGAGGTTGATAGTTTGGTGGCATCCTCATTTCATCGATGATGTTTTTAGTGTATAACTTGGCATGCACAAGAAAGGACTAGGGAGTACCTTCGTAATAAGCGCAAATAGTGTCTACAATCAAATGTTGTAGTTATTAGAGAGTATGTAAGCCCATTGATGATCCAGTAGTGTCCCTAAAAGTATTTTGCACTATTGTTCGATCATGTTGCTCTTGCTTTTGTTTCTTTTCAAGAGCACTTTGGCTTTTTAAAGGATTTTGGTTAGTATTATTCCTAGACTGATCTCTGATCCTTTAGGTGCTTTTAGCATATAGATTTTGAGTTTCTAGTTGATCCATCAATATAATGATCTTAGCATCCTTTTTCTCAATAGATCTTTTCAGCTCCTCCATTTCAAAAGACATATGATGGATACTATTCTCAGAAAGTGATGTCTTAGTGACCATGACTGGCATTTGAGAGTCAAAGTCAGAAGAAGATGAGTAATCTCCTCATCTTTGTCTAGAAGAAATCATAGAATGAGATCTAAACTTTGATCTCATGCTTAAGTGTGGAATCTCAATCCCTTCTTACAGATTTGAAAAAAGGAGTCTTCAAACTTATGTTTTAAGAAAATTGTTTTTTGTTTCCCTCTAATTGAGAATTTTCTCAGTGGAAAAAACAACTTGGACTTTCCAGATTGAGTCTTTAGGCGAGTTGCTGGCAAGGTATCAACTTTAACACCTTGAGAGTTGATTGAAGAATGGCTCACATTTTCTATACTTTCCCTTTTAGATAGTAGATACGTTAAGTCAAGAGATAAGAGGAAGAAAATGTCCCACCAAGCACGCCAAAAATTTATACACACAAAATTTCACGTATTATAAATACACTAAAATGATGACAAAATTACAATAATAAATTTGATTACAAGTAAAAGTGGAAACTCTCTTGAGGTGCTATTCACGTACACAAATTCTCTGATTAACGATCATATCAGGATTTTTTTTTGGATGGAAAGATATTCACATAAGCCCAAAAGCTTTAAAGGTGTGAGATATTAACATGATTTAATAAAAACGAAGAGTATTAACACAAGTTTCAAAACTTTAACTTTATGATGTATAAATTTAACTTGATTTGATGAACATGAAGAGTATCATACAAGCGCAGAAACTTTAACCGTGTGAGATCTTAACTTGATTTGATTTGATAAAGGAATTAATTTTGATCCCTTGTTTTTTTTTATTTGACTTTAATGAAGAAAATGATTTTGATCCCTTGCTTCCTTGATTTTTTTAATTTCTTTTAAAGAACATTCAAGTATTTGTGTGTGGTCTTTAGTCTCTGTTTTTTTTCTTCTCTTGCGTTTTCTCTTTTGTTTTATATGTCTTCCCTCTTGATTTGGTGACTTTGTTGTCTATTTATACACAGGTCAAGTATAATTTATCTCAAATATCCTTTATCTAGAGGGTATTTTAGAAAAAATGATATGAAAACTACTTAAAATACCTTTAACTAGAGGGATATTAAATTAAGAATCATGAAATGTAATTGGACTAAGTTTTTTAATTTAATGTGAGACAAAAGAATTTAATTTATTTGGTATTAAAGAACTTGGATAATAGATTAGACTTATAGAGATTTTAGAGTCTACATAATAAAAATGATTTTCTCTTTAATCGCTCTTCTTTTAAGAGAATCAAAATGAATTAAACCGATAGTTACAAGGATCGATTTTCAAGTGATCGCAATTTTCCCAATTAGTATAATGAAGTAATGAGTGAGACCTATTCTATTGTGTAGTTTAAAACAAGTTGGGTTTTTCCAGTGTTTTAAAACCCGGACCGGCCCGGCGGGTCGACCCGGCCGACCCGGGCCTGGGACCGGTCCGGGTGGAGGCAAAAACCCGCTCGGGAATTGGCCCGGTGAAACCCGGTCGACCCGGCGGGTCGACCCGGGACCCGGTCCACCCGGTCAAACCCGGGTGAGACCTGGACAATTTTTTTTTTATTGCCAGTCATTAAACGACGTCGTTTTTATCCTTCTAAAATGCCAAAACGTTGAAGACAGTGTGTAGAAGAACGAAGCAAAATCAGTTACAATTGGCAAACCTAATTTACTCACTCTTTGAAACCCAGATGCCCAGCTGAGGAGCTGAGGAGCTGAGGACGTCTTTGAATCTCCTTCTGAAACGCAGCGTCCCGGCCTATTGCACTGGCTGCCTCTTCTGGTTAGTATTTCAAGTTTTCAACTACTATTTCTTTCATTCTTTTTGTCTCATATCACTGTTAGACTTGGAACTTTTGAAGCATAAATAATTGTGTGGTTAAAGCTTGAATCTTGATCTGTTAGATTTAGTTTTTGTCCACAGTTAATACCAATGGATGAGGAAATCCCATTTGGGAAAAGATAATATGGTTAAATAAATAATTCACTTTCAAATAATGTTAGAAAATGATAAAAGGATGAAGATGATTTGTAAAGAATCCAGCGACAAAAGGATTAGGCTGGAAGATGGGAGTATTGAGAGAAAGATGGTGTTTTCATTTGAGTGAAGCGAGAGAGACAGAACATTGAAAAAAGTGGAAGTCACTTTCGAAAGGTGTGATGATGTTTTTTTTTATAGGTGTTTTTTATTTGGTCAACCCGGGTCAACGCATCTGACCCGTGACTCGATCACTTGACCGGGTTGATGACCGGGTCGGGTTTCAAAACTATGGGTTTTTCACAAAAATGTTCCATTAGAGAGAGAGAGAGAGAGAGAACAGTTTATAAATAATAAATTATAAGAATATTTATCCAAATTGATGTAATAAATGATAATTGATGATCAAGTCATATTTCCTAGAAACACTAAATTCTTTTCATAAACATGAAAATATACTTGTTTTATCAGTTTATACAAAATAACTGATTATTTATATAACATTTCTATATATAAAAGTGAATATTTTCTATGAGATAGAGAAAGTAGTTATTTCACTTGTTAAGAAGCAATATCTCCCAAGACTTGTTTACATACAATATGTGACAAGAAAATGATTTTGGTAATACTAGACAATGATAGTTTATTCAATATCTAATCAATTAAGAAATGTTTTAATCATGGATTCAAAATCCAATTTGTCATTAAAACTTGCCAGGAATTGCTCAAGCTCAAGTAAATTAAGCAATGCTAACTATTGTTTTGTAATTTTTAGGGACTTGATTTTGTGATTTCTAAGGCAAAAAAGTATGGAATTCCCTTAATCTTGACATTAAGAAACAATTACCATGACTTTGGAGGACGACAACCACAATATATGAATTGGGCTAAAGCTGCAGGAGTGCCAATAAACAATGATGATGATTTTTACACAAATGCAGTTGTGAAGGGCTATTACAAGTACCGTTTCAAGGTGCACATTTTAAGCAGATATGAATGGTATGCTTTTAAATGAATTTAGTGTAAATATTAGCCACAAGCTAATGCTGTAAAGTTTGTCCTTTTTTTTCACACAGGGAGTGTTAATAGGGATCAGCACAATCACTAGAGTTTCTTATCAGGATGAGCCAACAATCATAGAATGGGAATTAATGAATGAACCATGCTGCCAGGTTGACTACTCAAGAAAGACTGTAAATGTAAGAAACAATGCTAGCAACCATGAATAAGTACAGGTAGACATCGAGTTAACTATAATATCATCTGCTAATGATCTCCTTTAAATATAACAGGGATGAGTTCAAGAGATGACACCGTATGTTAAATCCATTGACAACAAGCATTTGTTGTCAATAGGCATGGAAGGCCTTTATGGGCACTCGATTCCTGACAGGAAGCAATACATTCCTGGTTACCAAGTCAGCACAGATTTTATTAGCAACCATCTTGTTCGGGAGATTGATTTTGCTACAATACATGCATACCCTGGCATATGGTAAGCACATTAGGAAAAAATAATCAATAATGATAGTTCATACTGCATGTTTAAAAAGGCAGGTTGCATTAACATGGTTGGTACTGTATTGTTAAATTTATAGGGTATTTGGGCAGCATGATAATGCACAAATGGCATTCATGCAAAGGTGGATGTTAAGTCATTGGATAGACTCGAAGTAAATATTGAAGAAGCCTTTGGTTTTTTCTGAATTTGGGGAAAGATCCAGGGTACAGTACAAGTGTGAGGGATTCTTTCTTAAATATAGTCTATACAAGCATCTACAACTTTGCTAGAAATGGAAGGACGTTTGGTGGTGGCTTGGTTTGGCAAATCTTGGCTGAATGCTTGGAATCATATTATGATGGATACGAGATTGTTTTATCTAAAAATCCACCAACAAGCAATGTCATTGCTCTACAATCTAATAAGATGACGACTGTTGGTTAATTTCGCAAGTGCACGAATCGTAACAAGTAATAAAATGATGAGTAGAGTATCGTCCCCGAGGATTTGTAAAAATTACTACTAATTTTCAAAATCTTTTAAATTATTATCTATTTGAGAAATCGAATGAGATAGTTTACGGAACAAAAATTAATGATTAAAAACAAACAACCAACTAATTAAATATTATTGATGTCGCACGTGTGTGGCGTCGCGGCAAAAACATCCACCTTCAAAATTTATCTTATGTGGCAAATGTGAGGAGACAAGGAATTCTTGTCTCTTATCAACGAAAAATTGGAAAGGGAGTCGACACCTAGTATTTTGGTCACTAGGAACCCTAACTGGTCTCAGAGATCGGGTACAGGGACTGGTTGCGTAAAGGGAAGGTATAAGCACCCCAAATACGCCCTATCTAAGGTAAGCTGCATTGTTTTATTGTCTGATAAAATCTAAGGTCTTGTCATGTTTTCTAGTTGTTGGTCCATCTATGGTTTAAGAAAAGTCATCCTCGGTAAGGAGATCCTTATTTTATCGGGTAATTCTGACGTCAACAAAAAGAATTTAATATCCGGAATACGTCTTACATATAAGATCATAACCCTAGATATTAAAAGAAAACAAAATAATTTTTTTAGAATTTTTGAAATATTGGCCTAGTTCTCGCGACTTTAATAAACTGGTTATTAAAGCCAAAATGCATGTCAAAAACATATTTTTGAAATTTTCTTTGTTGTATTCAAATACAATATGATTTTTTTTTATTTTTGAGAGACTTGGTCGTATGCATGAAAACAAAATATTTTTTTTATTTATGTTTATTATTTATTTTTTAATGTCTTGACAAAAACCAAGTATTTTAATACTGGATTTGTATCTTTACAATATAAAAATACAAACCAGTATTGATCAAAATGCATTAAAAAAAATTGCAGAAAATCATATTTTAAAAAAAATAATATTTGGAGAATTTAATTTTTTTTTGGGCTGGGCCCAGCCCGGCCCCCAGTGACCTGGCTGGGCCACCGAAAGCACGCGTGAATTTCTTCACGCGTGCATCAACAGTGCGAAGGTAATTAAATTACCTTCGCACAGTAACTAAAGCTCATTTGCAAGAATAAGAGAGGAAATGTGTATACCTGGTGCTGGAGGTGACGATCTGTATTTTTCAGTCTTCCTCGTCTGCGTTCGTCTCGGTCATCTGTCTTTAGCTCAAAACTCCTATGTTTATTCGTTATCCTTCTGTTGGTGTTTCCTTCTGTCAGCTGTTCGTTCTTCTCTTTAGCCTCTTCCTCTGGTTTTCTGAAATGCTCGGTTTACAGTAGTCGCTGAAGCCGGTTCGTTATGTCTGCCTTTTGTTTTTCACTTCTCTGCGTCCGTCCCCCTCCCTTTCTTTTTTTCTGCCTCCTCCTGTGTTTCCCCTTCTCCCTCTGTTTTTTTCCTTCTCTGTCGCGTTCCCCTTCTGTTTTCTTCCTTCTTCTTCCCGGCTCCTCTCTGTTTTTTTTTTTTCCTGTTCCCTGGTGCAGCTGGAGGCGAAGCTGTTGCTTGGGGACGAAGACGATGGTGAAGCTGATAGGTCGAAGCTCTCTCTTCTTCAGTTCTTACTCTATTATTCACTCG
>Ga0307515_10024987_pt1 | contig 10365 bp, 10 predicted proteins | sample 17_EM_MG_FD_194513 | JGI IMG/M metagenome (GOLD analysis project Ga0307515, IMG submission 194513) | Populus trichocarpa ectomycorrhiza microbial communities from riparian zone in the Pacific Northwest, United States - 17_EM | ecosystem: Host-associated > Plants > Roots > Unclassified | place...
TCGGTGCCGGCCCGCGCATCTGCCCGGGCCGCTATCTCGCGCTGGCCGAGATGAAGATGCTGATCGCGATGGTGTTCGCGTCGTTCCGGATCGAATCGGTCACGACGCTGGACGGCGGCGATGCGCAGGAGCGCCTGTCGCTGACGATGTCGCCGGTGGGTTTGCGGCTGCGCTTGCAGCAACGCTGAAGGCTGCGCTCAGCGCTGGAACGGCGGCCGCCGCGTCGTTCGCCGCCACAGCAGCAGCGGTAGCCGCAGCGCGAACTCGAGCATCAGGCGCAGGTGCATCCAGGTGAGCAGCACGTTGTCGCGGCCATAGCGGAAGTGCGAGACGCCGCCCTCCTCGGCCGTGAGGTACTTGACCGGTGCCGCGATGTTGATCGGCTTGACGCCGCGCCACGCGAGGCGCACCACGGCTTCGGTGTCGAAGTCGAAGCGGCGCATCCACGGCTGGCGGCGCATCACTGCGATCAAGTCGTTGATCGGGTAGACGCGAAAGCCGTAGAGCGAATCGTCGATACCCGCGCCCAGCGTCTCGAGGTTGGTCCACCAGTTCGACACGCGCCGGCCGCGCACGCGCAGCAACGGCGCCGACGCATCGAACACCGGGCGGCCGAGCACCATCGCTTCGGGGCGCGCCATCGAGGCCTGCATGAACGCAGGGATCAGCTCGGCCGGGTGCTGGCCGTCGGAGTCCATCGTCAGCGCATGCGTGAAGCCGGCCGCACGCGCAGCGTTCAGGCCGTGCAGCACGGCCGCGCCCTTGCCGACGTTGGCCGGCAGCGCGATCAGCTGCAGGCCGGGGTCGGCGGCGACCATCTCGCGCAGCACGGCGGGGGTGCCGTCGGTGCTGCCATCGGTGACGACCCAGACCGGGTTCCACTGCGCACGCGCGGCACGCACCGTGTCGAACACTGTCGGGCCGGTGTTGTAGCTGGGGATCAGCAGCAGGTGCGTGGTCGAGGCGTTCACGCTGGTGTGAGCTCCGTCGCGAAGTAGGTCTCGAGCCGCTTCAGCAGGCCCATGTGATCGGCCTCGGGTGCGAAGCGCGCGCCGAGCCGCGCGCTGAACACGATAGGGAACTGCGGCGTGCGCCAGATCGGCCAACCCTTGCCGAGATACGGCGAGGTCGTCTCGATGAAGACGGTCTGGATCGGCACCTGCGCCATCTGCGCGATCAGCGTGACGCCGGGGCGAAACGGGTTGATCGGCGCTTGCAGCGTGCGCGTGCCCTCGGGGAACAGCACGAGCTGGCCGCCGGCCTTCAGGTTCTCGACCGCGCTGCGGATCATGCCGCGCGGCGGCTCGTTGCGGATGTAGCGCGCCAGCCGCGCACCCGCGCCGAGGAACGGGTTGCGCATCAGGCTCGCGCGCATGATGCAGATGCCGCGTGGCACGCGCGCGACGACGAGCAGCGCATCGAGCATGCTCGGGTGATTGGCGGCGATGATGAGGCCGGCGTCGCGGTCGAGCGCGTCGAGCGCGGTGTAGTCGATGCGCATCAGGCCCAGCCACTGGGCAAAGGTCCAGAAGCCGCGGTACACCGACGAGATCGCGGCCCGGCCGACGATCGTGCCCTGCCGGCGCGACAAGATCGGGTAGAGCACGAGCGAGACGAGGTTCCAGGTCAACGACATCCCTCCCAGGTGCAGCAGCAGCACATAGAAAAGCACGCTCTGGAACAGATGCCTGAGAATCCCCAAGAGAACCTCAGTCGCTGGCGGGCACGAGTTCGGAGGATGTCGCCAGAATCCACGAAATGCCGAAGCCGAAGGTCAGCGCCGAGTTGCGCCGCACCAGCGGGCTGTCTTCGAAGGCCGCGCCGTGCAGGCTGTCGTAGCGCACGAACGCACCGACCCAGGTGTTGCCGAAACGGCGCGACGTGGCCGCCAACGCCTGCCAGCCAGCGTAGCCGCCGTGCGCCTGGTAGGCCGGGCGCTCGGGCGCGGCATAGGCCGCGTCGACGCCGTAGAAGTGCTCGTGGTACTTGCGATCGGCGAACAGCGGGCCGGTGAGCATGCCCACATTCCAGCCGCCGGCGACGCCGCCGAGGTCGAGGTTCAGGTGCGGCGAGAAGGTCGTGCCGATGAACTGCGGCGAGCGTTGCAGGGTGACGGCCGCGCGCAAGGGCAGGCGCAGGTCGAGCCGCCAGTGGTTCGCGACCGAGCCGGCGAGCGTGTAGTTGAGGTTGGGGCCGATCTCGCCGACCGCGGGCAGGTTGGGCATGCCTGCGCGCGCGGCGTTGTCCTTGCTGCGCGTGGGCGTGGACGCGGCCACGCTCACGTCGACCTTGACACGCTGCGTGTCGAGCAGCAACGCGCGCGCGCCATCGCGATCGGCTTTGAGCCAGGTGCCGCGGTACACGATGTAGGGCAAGGGCAGCAGATAGCTGCGCGACTGGTCGGAGCCGCGGTAGTCGGGCAGGCGCAGCCCCGCGACGCCCACGCCGAGTTCCCAGAGCGGCTTCTTGACGCCGGGGTTCAGGCCGGCATCGACATCGGGGCCGGGTTCGATCGGGCCCTCGGCGCAGGCCGCGCCGCAGAACGAGCCGAGCGCTGCGGCAGCGAGAACAAGATGATGGAAACGTCGATTCAAATTCATTCGGGGGCACTCACGGTGCGTGCGAAGCCATGCGCCTCGATCTCGACCAGCAGTTCGGTGCGGCAGATGTCGGCCTGCAGGTAGAGCGCGTCCTGCGCGGCGCGGCCATGTGCGCCGACAGCCTGCTCGAACACACCGCGCACGGTGGCCAGGTCGGCCGGTCGGCGCACGTAGACGGTGTAGGTCAGCGATTCGGCCGGGAACGGCACGCCGGCGCGCTCGGCCGCGACAGCGCGCACCGCGGCGATGTTGGCCAGGCTTTCTTCGGCCTGGCGACGCACATCGCCGATGTGCATCGTGGTGTGGCCGACGATGCTCGCGGTGCCTGAGATGAACAGGGCGCAGCGCTGCTCACCCACATCGGCGAGCGCCGCGCGCGAGAAGGTCGGGCTGCGCGGGCCGTAGGCGTCGGGGTAGCGGTAGGCGCTGACCTGGCGCGGGTTCTCGATCGCGAGCGGCGGCACGCGGCCGGCCAGAAAGTACACCCGCAGCGGGCCCGTCTGCGTGCCCAGCGCACAGGCCGCGGGCGAGCCCTCGAAGGCGCTGCGGCGCGCTTCGATGAAGGCCTGTTGGCGCCCGGCGTTGAACTGCCGGTAGCGCTCGGCGCCGCCGCCGTCGGCGTTGATGCCGGAGAAGTAGTTCCACAGCCGCAGCAGGTGCGGGCTGGCACTGGCGCCGAGCACGTGGAACAGATCGGCGTAGGCGCGATGCGCCGCGGCCTGCATGCCAGCGTCGTCAGCGGCCTCGGCACAACCGTACAGCCACTCGCCGTCGACGACGAAGCGAACGCAGCCATGCCGCTGGCTCGCCGCATCGGCCTCGAACCAGATGTCGGGCGCCGCGCCGGCAGGCGCGAGCAGCGGCGCGCCGGCGTCCGGCCGCAAGCGATGGAAGATCTGCGGATCGCCGGCCGAGAGCAGCGAGTGGGTCGTGAGCGTGACCGTCACGACGCCGAGACCTCGACGTCGCGGATGTGACCGCCGCCGGCAACGAGCACGTCGCATTCGAACGTGGCCTGGGCGGAGGTCGGCGTGGGTATGTTCATGGCGGGCGAATTGTATCGTCCACCCTGTGACAGCTTTGGGGGTTGCGCCCGCGGGCGCGGGTCACTCGCCGAGGTACGCTGCCCTGACTTTCGGGTCGTTCAGCAGCTGCTTGGCGTCGCCGCTCATCGTGACCTCGCCCGAGTCCATCACGTAGCCGCGCGAGGCGAGTTGCAGCGCGCGGCTCGCGTTCTGCTCGACCAGCAGCACCGTCGTGCCGCGCTGGTGGATGTCGTTGACGACCTCGAAGATCTTGTCGACCATGATCGGGCTCAGCCCCATCGACGGTTCGTCGAGCAGCAACACCTTGGGCTGCGCCATCAGCGCGCGGCCCATCGCCAGCATCTGCTGCTCGCCGCCGGACATCGTGCCGGCGAGCTGGTTGCGGCGCTCCTTCAGGCGCGGGAAGATGCCGAAGACCTTCTCGATGTCGGCCTCGATCTGCGCGTTGTCGTTGCGGATGAACGCGCCCATCTGCAGGTTCTCGGTGATCGTCATGCGGGTGAAGGTGCCACGGCCTTCGGGCACCATCACCAGGCCCTGCTTGACCAGGTCCCAGGGGCCCTGGCCCTTGATCGACTTGCCGAGGTACTCGATGTCGCCGCCGACCGAGGGCTGGATGCCGGTGACGGCCTTGAGCGTCGTCGTCTTGCCCGCGCCGTTGGCGCCGATCAGGCTGACCAGCTCGCCTTCGAAGACCTCGAACGTGACGCCTTTGACCGCCTGGATGCCGCCGTACGCGACCTTCAGGCCGGTGACCTTGAGGAATGTGTTCGCCATGTGCTTCTCCGTCGCGCCGCTCAGTGGTTCTTGTGATCGGCGCCGAGGTAGGCCTCGATCACCTTCTCGTTCTTCTGCACCTCGGCCGCCGTGCCCTCGGCGATCTGCTTGCCGTAGTCGAGCACCGTCAGGCGGTCGCACAGGCCCATCACCAGCTTCACGTCGTGCTCGATCAGCAGGATGGTGCGGCCGTCCTTGCGGATCGTGTCGATCAGCTCGCGCAGCACCAGCTTCTCGCTCGCGTTCATGCCGGCCGCGGGCTCGTCGAGTGCGATCAGTTTCGGGTCGGTGGCGAGTGCGCGTGCGATCTCGAGGCGGCGCTGGTCGCCGTAGCTCAGCGTGCGCGCCTTGTACTGCGCGAAGCGGCCGATGCCGACATAGTCGAGCAGCTCCTGCGCGCGCTTGGCGATCCCCGCCTCCTCGGCCTTGAAGCCGCTGGTGCGCAGCACCGCGCCGATCAGGCCGGAGCTGGTGCGCACGTGGCGGCCGACCATCACGTTCTCGAGCGCCGTCATTTCGGCGAACAGACGGATGTTCTGGAAGGTGCGCGCGATGCCGGCCTTCGCCACGTCGTGCACCGCGGTCGGCTGGTACGGCTTGCCGCCGAGTTCGAAGCTGCCGGAGTCGGGCGTGTAGAGCCCGGTCAACACGTTGAAGAACGTGGTCTTGCCGGCACCGTTGGGACCGATCAGGCCATAGACCTGGCCCTTCATGATGGTGATGCCGACGTCCGACAGGGCCTGCAGGCCGCCGAAGCGCTTGGAGACACCGCTGACCTTGAGAATGGTTTCAGTCATGTCGTGCTCCTGCTCACTTCACCGTGGGTTCGATCGACGTCACCGGCGGCGGGATCTGCTCGCCCGGCTCCAGGTGCATGTGCGGGTTCACGGGCAGCGAGTCGGGCGTGACGTCCTTGCCGTGTTCCGGCGAGGGCCACAGCCCGCGCGGGCGCGACAGCATGATGGTGATCATCGCCAGCGCAACCAGCAGCTGGCGCAGAATCGACGCGTCGAGGCGCCCGCCGGTGAGCTGCTGCAGCGGCGTGGCCACATAGCGCAGCACCTCGGGCAGCGCCGACAGCAGCAGCGCGCCGACGATCACGCCGGGCAGGTGGCCGATGCCGCCGAGCACGACCATCGCGACGATGATCACCGACTCCTGCAGGCTGAACGACTCGGGCGAGATGAAGCCCTGGAAGCTCGCGAACATCGCGCCCGACACGCCGCCGAAGGTGGCGCCCATGCCGAACGCGAGCAGCTTCAGGTTGCGGGTGTTGATGCCCATCGCCTTGGCGGCGATCTCGTCCTCGCGGATCGCCATCCACGCGCGGCCGATGCGGCTGCGCTCCAGGCGGTAGCAGACGACGATGGCAATCAGCACCAGCGCGAGAAACAGGTAGTAGTAGTTCGTGACCTTGGGGAACTCGATGCCGAACAGTTCCTGCGTCTTGCCGAAGTGGATGCCGAACATCGAGATGTCGTCGATGCCGGTGATGCCCTTCGGGCCGTTGGTGATGTTGACCGGCGCGTCGAGGTTGTTCATGAACACGCGCACGATCTCGCCGAAGCCGAGCGTCACGATCGCGAGGTAGTCGCCGCGCAATTTAAGCGTGGGCGCGCCGAGCAGCACGCCGGCACCGCCGGCGAGCACCGCGCCGAGCGGGATGATCACCCACCATGGCGTGTGCAACCCGCCCGGGAACATCGCGGCGATCGCGGGGAAGGTCTCGGTCAGCTGCGGGGAGGCGAGCAGGCCGAACATGTAGGCGCCGACGGCGTAGAACGCGACATAGCCCAGGTCGAGCAGCCCGGCGAAGCCGACGACGATGTTCAGGCCGAGCGCGAGCAGCACGTAGAGCAGCGCGACGTCGATGATGCGGACCCAGGCGTTGCCGAAGAACTGCACGAGCAGCGGCAGGATCAGCAGCCCGATGGCGGCGAGGACGAAGGTGATCTTGTTGGTCTTCATGGTGCGCTCCCGTTCAGGCCCGGTCCGCCACACGCTCGCCGAGCAGCCCCTGCGGGCGCACCGTCAGCACGAGGATGAGCACGATGAACGCGAAGATGTCCTGGTAGTTGCTGCCCAGCACGCCGCCGGTGACGGCGCCGATGTAGCCGGCCCCCAGCGACTCGATCAGGCCGAGCAGCACACCGCCGAGCATCGCGCCGGCGAGGTTGCCGATGCCGCCGAACACCGCCGCGGTGAAGGCCTTCAGGCCGGGCAGGAAGCCCATCGTGTGCTGCACCGAACCGTAGTTCGCCGCGTACATCACGCCGGCCAGCGCCGCCAGCGCGGCACCGATGATGAAGGTGGCCGAGATCACCTGATCGGGCCGCACGCCCATCAGGCCGGCCACGCGCGGGTTCTCGGCGGTAGCGCGCATCGCGCGGCCGAGCTTGGTCTTGTTGACGAGGTACATCAGCCCGCTGAGCGTGACCGCGGTGACGATCAGGATCATGATCTGCACGTTATTGATCACCGCGCCGCCGACGTTGTAGGGCTCGCTCGGCAGCAAGATCGGGAACGATTTGTAGGTCGGCTCCCAGATGATCATCGCCAGCGTCTGCAGCAGCAGGCTCATGCCCATCGCGGTGATCAGCGGCGCCAGTCGCGGTGCGTTGCGCAGCGGCCGGTAGGCGATCTTCTCGATGCTGTAGTTCAGCGTGCAGCACACGATGATCGCCGCGATCAGCCCGATCAGCAGCAGCAGCCAGCCCGGCAGGCCGGCCTTGCCCAGTGCGGTGACGACCGTCCAACTCGTCAGTGCGCCCACCATCAGCACCTCGCCGTGCGCGAAGTTGATCAGGTTGATGATGCCGTAGACCATCGTGTAGCCGAGTGCCACCAGCGCATACACGCTGCCGAGCACGAGGCCGTTGATGATCTGCTGGATGAAGGTGTCCATGCGTTCTCTCTCCTGCAGTGCAGAGCTTGTTATCCGTGTCTCATCCAGTAGCAATAATCCGGCCACGGTGTGTTGGCGCGGGCACGACCAGCGTCTGATCGCGCACGAGCGCAGCGGATTCTAGGAGCGTGGATTCGGCCGCCCGCCTCTGACTTTCCCGATGACAGGACAGGCGATTGGTGCCAAGCAAAGCTTCGGTTAACGGGTCTTGGCAGCCTCTTCGTTGAGCCGGCGCAGCTCGCGCAGCTTCTCGCTGATACGAATTTCCAGGCCACGCTCAACCGGCGCATAGAAGTATGTCGGATCGACATCATCCGGCCAGTAGTTTTCGCCGGCAGCAAAGCCGCCCGGTTCGTCGTGCGCGTAGCGGTAGCCGCGGCCGTAGTCCAGGCCCTTCATCAGTGCGGTCGGCGCATTGCGCAGGCGCAGCGGCACCGCGCGGGTGCCGTCCTGCTTGACGAACGCGACCGCGGCCTTGTAGGCCGTGTAGACCGCGTTGCTCTTTGGCGCGACCGCCAGGTAGACGACGGCCTGCGCGAGCGCGAGTTCGCCTTCGGGCGAGCCGAGACGCTCGTAGGTCTCGGCCGCGTCGAGCGCCAGGCGCAATGCGCGCGGGTCGGCCAGGCCGATGTCCTCGCTGGCCATGCGCACCAGGCGGCGCGCCGCATAGCGCGGGTCGACGCCGCCGTCGAGTAGGCGCACGAACCAGTACAGCGCTGCGTCCGGGTCGCTGCCGCGCACCGCCTTGTGCAGCACCGAGATCGTGTCGTAGAACTGCTCGCCTCCCTTGTCGTAGCGGCGCAGCTGTTCGCCCAGCGCGTGCTCGAGCATCGGCTCGTCGATCAAGGTCGCGTCAATCGACATCGAGATCAGGTTCTCGTAGGCATTGAGCAGGCGGCGCGCGTCGCCGTCTGCATACGCGACCAGCCGGTCGCGCGCCGCATCGGTCAGCGGCGGCGCCGCCAGCAGCGCGGCCGCGCGGCGCAGCAGCTCGCGCAGGTCGTCCTCGCTCAGCGTCTTCAGCACATGCACCGTGGCACGCGACAGCAGCGCCGAGTTGACCTCGAACGACGGGTTCTCGGTGGTCGCGCCGATGAAGGTGAAGAGCCCCGATTCGACATGCGGCAGGAACGCGTCCTGCTGCGCCTTGTTGAAGCGGTGCACCTCGTCGACGAAGACCACCGTGCGGCGGTTCGTGCGCGTGTTCCCACCCTTCGCGATCTGCGCGCGCTCGACCGCGTCGCGGATGTCCTTCACGCCGCCGAGCACGGCCGAGATCGCAATGAACTGCGCGTCGAAGGCCTGCGCCACGAGCAGCGCCAGCGTCGTCTTGCCCACACCCGGCGGACCCCACAGGATCATCGAATGCAGCCGGCCCGATTCGAACGCAGCGCGCAGCGGCTTGCCGGTGCCGAGCAGGTGCTGCTGGCCGATCACTTCATCCAGCGTCTTCGGCCGCAGCCGCTCGGCCAGCGGGGCGTGAATCTCGTCGTCGAGTGGCAGGAGGGGCTGGTCTGCGTTCACTGCTCGATCACATCGGCGCCGGCCGGCGGCGTGAAGCGAAACGCGTCGGGCGCAAAGCTCACGCCCGGCGTGAACTGGTTGAATTGCAGCAGCGAGCGCTGGTCGAACGCATCGATGATCTCGACCGCGGCCAGCTCCTTGCCGCGAAAGCCGACACGCACGGATTTGAAGCTGCCGTCTTTCAGCTTCGGGTTCGCCTGCACCCACTCGAGGCCGTCTTTCGCGGGCACGGCGACGAGGTCGAAGTCCTTGTCGAGCGAGCCGCCGGCGAGCAGCGCGGCCGGTGTCGCGCCGAGCGCCGACGAGAACTTGCGCGAGCTGGCCTGATTCAGGTCCGTGTCATAGATCCAGACCTTCTGGCCGTCGGCGACGATGAGCTGCTCGAAGGGCTTCGCATACGCGAACCGAAAGCGGTTCGGCCGCGAGAACTCGAAGCTGCCGGTCGAGGTCTTCTTCTTCGCGCCGTCGGGTGACGTGACCGTCTGCGTGAACTGCGCGCGGCCGGTGTTCACATCGCGGATGAACGCGCGCAGCGTATCGGCGGCATCGGCGTGGGCCGCGACACTGGCGACGAGCAGCGCGAAGGCAGCCATTGACTTGGCAACAATGCTTTTCATTCGGCGCGGGCCGGGACGATGATGTCGCGGTTGCCGTTGGTGGACATGCTCGATACGAGCCCGGATTTCTCCATTTGTTCCAGCAGCCGTGCAGCCCGGTTGTAGCCAATGCGCAGGTGACGCTGCACCAGCGAGATCGACGCGCGCTTGTGCTGCAGTACGACCGCGACGGCGTTGTCGTACAGCGCGTCGCCTTCGCCGTTGCCCATCACGCCGCCTTCGCCGCTCAGCACGTCACCACCGTCGCCATCGAGCACGCCGCCTTCGAGAATACCGTCGATGTAGTTGGGCTCGCCCTGCGTCTTCAGGTAACTCACGACGCGGTGCACTTCGTCGTCGCTGACGAACGCGCCGTGCACCCGGATCGGCAGCCCGGTGCCCGAGGGCATGTACAGCATGTCGCCCATGCCGAGCAAGGCCTCGGCGCCCATCTGGTCGAGGATGGTGCGCGAGTCGATCTTGCTGCTGACCTGGAACGACAGCCGCGTCGGGATGTTGGCCTTGATCAGGCCGGTGATCACGTCGACGCTCGGCCGCTGCGTCGCCAGGATCAGGTGGATGCCGCAAGCGCGCGCCTTCTGCGCCAGGCGCGCGATCAGCTCTTCGATCTTCTTGCCGATGACCATCATCAGGTCGGCGAGCTCGTCGATCACGATCACGATGTTGGGCAGGCGCTCGAGTGGCTCGGGCTGCTCGGGCGTGAGGCTGAACGGATTCGGGATCAGCTCGCCGCGCTCAGTCGCATCCGCGATCTTCTTGTTGTAGCCGCCGAGGTTGCGCACCCCCATCTTGCTCATCAGCTTGTAGCGCCGCTCCATTTCGCCGACGCCCCAGTTGAGCGCGTTGGCGGCCAACTTCATGTCGGTGACGACCGGGCACAGCAGGTGCGGGATGCC
>Ga0307515_10024988_pt1 | contig 10365 bp, 1 predicted proteins | sample 17_EM_MG_FD_194513 | JGI IMG/M metagenome (GOLD analysis project Ga0307515, IMG submission 194513) | Populus trichocarpa ectomycorrhiza microbial communities from riparian zone in the Pacific Northwest, United States - 17_EM | ecosystem: Host-associated > Plants > Roots > Unclassified | place...
ATGCATCTAACTTAATACAGAAGCGTCTAAACTACATGAGGTAGGGGGTGTGTGCGTATCAATTAGGGGGTATACGCGTATTATTTAGGGGGTATATAGCTAGTAGTATCCAAAAAGGTATCGAACGTGCCCTAAGAATGGATAAAGTTTGGATCTAGATCTATATCCACGCCACCAATGGATTAGGCGTAGATTAGTGGATTAATGGATCCCGATCCAATCCCGATCCATCTATCTCTTACACTGTATATAGGGCTTATAGAATAAGGTTAACGTATTTCCAATATTTGGTTAGGTTATTACTATATATTAGGATGTTATTAATATAAGTAGTATAGAAGATATCCAGGTAGGGGTGTAGGGTATTATTTATATAATGTTAAAACAAGCTTGGAGCGTTTATAAGGCTAAAGGGTGTTACTAAGTACTTAAATAGTCTATATTAGGTACGGAATGCAGTAAGCTATTTATCCCCTTTTATAATATGGAGATAGTTAAATATAGAGATAATATTAAGCTTTATGTAGTAACGAGCCTTACTTAATTAATTTAGCGTCTCTTATATTAACGGGATTGGATATTAGTTCTTAACGGTAACGGCGTTAAGAGCTTAGTAGTCTATACAGAAGCGTAAACCACTACTAGGTTTTTTAACGAAGATTACTAGTATAGCTATAGCCAACAAGCTTGCTCTAATAAATTCTTTACTTAGGTTCTTGTCTAAATACTTTTATAGCACTTAAAGTTTATTTTAGGATATTCTATATAAGGGTCTAAATCTAGGCTACTTTCCTTCTTTAAGTATAATCTTATAGTTATATGGTTAGTATTCTAGTAGCTTATCGGCTTCCTTTTATAGGAATGCATCTAGGCGATAATAATACTTTATTAGTACCTTCGTGGCAGGGTTAGTATACTTCTTTAGTGCTAAGGCCTTCTTAATATTGGCCATTATAACAGCGAAGATTGTATACTTAGGTTTCTTAGCAAGTTACGCTAGCAGAGTAACTCTAATTATATAGATATCTAGGGTACTAAGCTTGCTTAGATTGTCTATAGTTTCTTATTTAGGTTTAGGTTCGGTATTAGGTATAGAGTTAGTATTAGATTTGGGTTTAGGTTCTTTAAAAATCCTTTTTATAGTGGAATACTAGTCCTTTTAGTATTTTCGTATATAGAGCTTAAGCTTTTACTTGGCTTAGGGCGGTACAGTGCTTAGTAATAACTTATGGAATTTAGTAGAGTTTTCGGATCCTTGGTAGATATTAATAGAATTCTTAGGCGTAGAGTGGGCATTAGTGGAAATCTTACGTTAGTAGAATTTAGTGGAATTCCTAGGTTGGTGGAATCTGGTAGATTTCTTAGGTATAAGGTAAACAGTTATAGAAATTTTAGACTAGTAGATTCTAGTAGATTTTTTAAATTTTAGTTTTAAGTCTAAGTAGCGAGTTATAAGGCACTTCTGCTTATAACGGGAGGCAGTAAATAAAAGCTTAAGGTTGTCCTAATTAATAGTTACCTTATATAGCTTTATCTAGGGTTGTTTAAGGATTACTAAGTAACCTAGGGTAGTAATAAAAAGTTTAATTAATTCTTTATAGTTTAGGTATTGGAGTCTTAGGAATACTACGTAGGTAATACGGCCTAAGACGGTGTGTTTACTATTAAATCCAAATATATTAATATGCCAGTTAAGAAGGGTTAGGGTAAAACCATTATCTTATATAAAGATCTTATTAATAAATCCTATGCCGCTAGCTCCTATATTAATTAGGATTTAAGCATTAGCCTATTAACTATTCTGCTAAAAATAGTAGTTAATAGTTATACTACGGTTCTAAGAGTTGGAGTTCGTAATATTAAATGCGTTTAATAAGATCCTATAGTAAAGCTGTTCCGGAGAGCAACTTAGCTCTAGGACCTTCCTTTTAAAGGCAATTAGGGTGGGGTTCTTATAGGACGTTGGCTGTAGCTTTATCCTTATAAATAGTACTTATTAAATATACGGCTAGAACTAGGTAAAGATTGGGGATAATAACCAGAAGATTAATACGGTAAACGGCTACTAGTTAGCCGTTTATAATTTATATTTAGGTATAGGGACGGAGTAATAGTTAGAGAGGTAAGAGCTACTTCTATATTTAAAGTAGAGGCCTAGCTTAATGCGTCGTTCTTATTTAAAGGACCCTAGTAGGGTATACCCTAGGGTCTTAGTATTAATATCTATAGCGTTAGGGTACTTAGGCTAAGATAATAACTTAGTAAATATTTACGGGGTTACTATATTATATTAAGGAGCGGGCTTTAGTGTTAGGCGTAGTATATTATTATATTATTTATTAATAATATTTATATAGGTATTAAGGGCTCCTAGTAGGTTTACGCCTATTAGGGAGGTTTTTAGTTTAAGGCTTAGGGATTTAATAAGGCTGTTAATTAGTACGGAGTTATTCTAGCCTGTTTCCTTTATATAACGGTTAAATTTAGAGAAGTATATTAGGAAATTTTTTATTCCTTAAGTTATGTAGTTTATCTTTCTTTAAGTAGTAGCTTAGCGGTTTAGGTTACTATATATAGCTTTAAGAAATATAACTAGGCTTTGCACTAAATTTAGCTAAAGAGGTTTAATAAGGTTAGCTATATCTCCTCCTAGTTAACTTAAGGCGTAATAGAGTTAGTTAGCTTTAGTTAGGTATTAGTTAACGTTACTAGTTAGCTTATTTTTAAGCTAGCTTAAAAATAATTAGAGCTCTTATTATTTACTAATAAATACTAGGGGATCTAGTAGTTATTTAGATCGTTTTAGTATAGTAGTTAGCTTAGGGTAAGTAGCTACTACGGGTTCGGGGCTCGCGTCCCGCGTGTTTATCTCTAGAGATAGCGTTTAGTCTTAAGGTCCTAGTGTAGGCATCTTAAGGGCGCGGACTTCTTCTTAGAGGTCCTTAATTAATTACTAATATTATACTTTTTATTTGGCTTATTATTAATTTAAAGTAGCTTAGTTTTATTTAAGGGCGTCTATAAAAGACTTCTATATCCCTACTAATTATTCTTAGAGTGCGGATATAATACCGGCGGCCGTTATAGGGGCTTTAGGTTTATTCTACATATTAATAGTAGTATAAGTAGTTAATGTAATATAGTGTTACGGAGTAAGTATAAGCAACGATAATATATAGCAAGGTAGATATTATTAAGCTATATATATAAACTATATAAGGAGGTTAAAACATTACGTAAGGAAAGAAGGTAGAAAAATGGGAAGAAAGGGTATATATTATTAACTTAGTTACTTAGTTAATACGTATATAGGCAGAATAGGGTTTAGGTTATAGTCCTAGCAAAACTTAGTAGAATTTGGTAGAACTTAGCAGAATATAATAGAATGCTATAGATTGCCGTTAGATTGCTATTAGATTGCCGTTAAATTACTATTTCGCGGTTAGTCTCTAATTGCTAAGTTGGTAGAAATAGGTAGACGTATATAAGGTGTTACGGGGGTGTCCCGTAATAGGGCTAGGCCTTTTACTAACCTACTTAAAGCGGTACCCTAAGCGTTTTAACCCTACTACTGTTATATATAAGAACGGCTATCTAGAATACTAGTATTATAATAATCTGTGGTTATAGTCTATTTGCTTATTAAAGAGAGCTATATTTAAAATAGATAACCGCTAGATTATTTTATACTCCCTATATCTAACTGTAAAGTATTATATATATATAAATATTAAGATCTGCGCCTCTATAAAGTCCGTTAAGTATATTTCTAAGTATATATATAAAGGGAGCAACTATATTACTTTACGGCTTATAGACAGTAATAAGGTAAGCTAGTATTTATAGGGCCGTTATATTAGCCCGTCTAAGGCTATCTAGTAGCTATTTAAGTTTCCTATTTATAAGGAGTACCCCCCTATAATCTAGCTTGCGGTACACCTTCTAGGCAAGTAGCCCGTATACTTTTAGCCTAATTAGTTTACTAAGGAGATTTAGTAGCGCCTTAAGCTCTCTCGCTTTATACTAATAGCCTTCTTTAAGTATAATATAGAGCATAATAATGCCCATAACCGCCTATATTAAGACTTTCCTAAGTAGTATACCTTTATTTTAAAGCAACGGGAGTGGCGTTTACGCTAGCGAGGCTCCATAATAGGCTATATATATTACTACAGTTCTATTACAGGTAAGAGGTTCTACTTATAGCTACTACTAATATCCGTCCTCGGCCCTACCTCCTTTAAGGACCTCTATACTATTGCTAATATAGTTTATCTAACCTTTTAGGCCGCCTATATAGCTCTAGGGCTACTAAAGGATAATTATAAGTAGATTAATTACTTAATAGAGGCTGCTCTTTTTACTGTTAGTGTGACGGTGCTAGTGCGCGTCACCTACCACATTCAACCAATCAGGATTTTCCATGCCCGGCATAGAAAATCGCTATTAACTCGCTTACCACTAGCGCCTTAGCGGCCCTCGCGACATATCTACCTACTACCCCTAAATAATTCTCCTTCTTCTTCTTCTCCTTAGCTTAGTATCTTTACTAGATAGCAATCTACAAGCTTTAGTTCAGAGGCATTTATACAAGCCATTACATTATACTAAGCTCTCCTTATACTGCCTGGGAAGGCCTTAATAATATCCCACCCCTAAAAAGAGAAGATCTTTGTCTATAACGACGCGTTAACGCGCTATACTCAGACATTAAAATAACTCTATACTACCTATAAAGGCCTTAATAATACCCCACTTTATAAGCTAGATAGGACTAGACCTATACCCCCTAGAATTAAAACCGAATTATATAATTCCGACAAACCCTAAGAAGCTAATAATGGCACCTAAAGCGAGCTTATCTAAAAGAGCTGCCCCAACCCAAGAAGAACATGAGATTTAATTAGGATCCGAAATTAAAGATAATGATAACATTATAGACGTATATAAGTAGATTTATACCCTAACGGCCAATTAAGAAGCTAACCGTCTCCAAGCTTAAAGCATATAGGAGACCCTATAAGAGATCCTGGACAACCTTACAGCTCTTTAAAGCAGCTTAGCTCCCCCTTTTAGAAGTTCTAGTTAACCTATCCACTTAACTAAGGATAATATACTAGGGAGTACGGAAACGATAATAAAGTAATTGAAGTCCGTTAAGCTCCTTAACCCCTAACCACTATCTAACGGGATAAACCCTACCTTTAAGAATTAGAGGATTTAAATATAAAGAAAGCTCCGCGTTAACTATAACCATTTCCTTTCCAAAGAAGCTAAGATACTTTACCTCTTTAGTTAAACTACTAGGGACACCTAAAAGCACCTCTAAGCCAAGTTTAAGGACGAGTCACCTATTCGGTTTACATCTATTAACGAGATACTATAGTACCTAGCGGCTATCTATATAAACCCAAACAAAGTACGCAACGCTAGGTATAACTATAATCGCCTAATAATAAGACCGAACTAATCCTTTACCAAGTTCTAGACCTAATTCCTATACCTAGCAGGCGAAGGCTAGGTCCCCCTTAAAAACTACTAATTAGACCTATACGATAAACTAATAGTTTAATTACAAGAGAAGATCGCGGTAGCCCTAGACGACCTACTAACCCACCAAAGACTTACAGCCTAATATTTGTTATTAGATTTAGAACTACGGCAAATTAATACCCGCACCAATTAGCAGAAGAAATCCCGTAGCGATTAAAAACTGATAATTATACCTACTAGGGCTGGCACTGGAAAACTAGTGGAAAGTACCCCTATACTTAAGGTAGGTACAACTGCCCTTTAGTAGGCCTCTCCCGATTAACCACGTACTACGCCCCTAACTAATACCCACCATAACACCCTAATTAACCCTTCTATAGCCACGTGCTTTAACTGCGGAAAAGATAAACATTTTACCTTGTCTTACCCGGAGCTGAAAGATATAGGCGATATTAAGGAGATAGAGGAAGGAGAAACGTCCGATAAGTTGGGAAAAGAAGAACCCTAGGGAAAGACTCCCCCCTAGGGTACCCTATTAATCTTAAAGAGATTAATCTAAGTTAGTTAATAGGTAGAAAACACTTTATAGTTCTATATATAGTATCTTAAAATGTATATAAAGTTAATATAACTGCCCTTATTAACACTAGAGCAAATAGCTTTGCTTTTATAAATATTGCCTATATAAATAACGTTGCTAGGTTCCTAAATATAAAAGCCACCTAGCTAGAGAAGCCTGTCTAAGTAAAAGGCTATAACGGCTAAGCCGGTAAGCTGGTTACCTACATATTAAAGTTATATATTTCTCTTAATAGACGACGCCTATATAGTATACCCTTCTATATCCTAGACCTAGGTTCCTATAATATAATCCTTAGTTAGAAGTAGATGTCCTATTTTAATATCTAGCTAAACGTATAATAAAGGTAGCTTATTTGGCTAAAGGATAGACCAAAATTACCCTCCTTTATTAAAGAGATCCAAACTAACTGTAGGACATTAGCCGCAGAGGCGGATCCTACCTATAAGTAGGATATTAAGGACCGGGACCTAGCCTTTATATAGGAAGACGCCTATTATAAAGCTGGTAAGAACCCTATATTAACGAAGATACTCTCCTATAGTATTATAGTTAAAGAGGACTCTATATATAGAAGCGGAACAGATAGTAATATAGAAGTCGCCTAAGTTGTGGAGATCTAACCTATATAGAAGAGGACCTACTAATAGGATATAAGAGATAGCCTTTAGAAGATATAGTAGGAGTTAAAGGGAGGAATAAGAAGGTTAATACCTTAGAAGCCTTGGAAATTATATACACCCCTACTATCGCGTAACCCCCCTACGTTAGATATCGCGGCTATTAGTACTATAGGGTTCCACTTTAATATATACCAGAAGGATAATAAGGTTTTTATAACTAGCTTATACAAAATCAACCGGATTATTAATAAGAAGGAAGAAGGGCCAGCTAAGGAAAGTGACGAGAAGCTAGTTAAGCGCCTCCTTTTTACCTACCTCTTAAGCTACAGAGACGCGTTCTTAAAGGTAGCTTTAGATATACTACCCCCCTACCAAATATACAATTATAAGATTTAATTAAAAGCTAATAACTCGCTAGGATATAGCCCCCTCTACTAATAATTAATAGATAAGCTAAAGGCAATAAAGTAGTACTTAATTAATAACCTTAATAAAGGGTTTATCGAGCCTAGCTAAGCCCCTTTTACTTCCCCTATCCTATTTATAAAAAAGCCTAATAGAGGCCTTTGTTTTTGTATTAACTATTAAAAACTAAACGCTATTACTTAAAAGGATTGGTATCTTATTCCTTTAATTAATAAGACCCTTATATATCTAAGCTAGGCAAAGATCTTTACTAAACTTAATATCCGCCAAGCTTTTTACTAAATTAGGATAAACCCTATATCTAAAGATTTAATAACGTTCTATACCCGTTATAGGTCCTATAAATATAAAGTCCTTCCTTTTAGGTTAATAAATGGGCCGGCTATATACTAAAGGTATATAAACGATATCCTTTTTAACTACCTTGACGAGTTCTACACGGCGTACCTAGATAACATCCTTATATACTTAGATAACGAACTTAAGTATAAAGTTTATATTAAGAAGGTCCTAGAGAGATTATAGAACGCAGGCTTATAAATTAATATTAAGAAATGTAAATTTAGGGTAAAACGCATAAAGTACCTTAGGTTTATTATAAGTACGAATAAGATTAAAGTTAACCCTAAGAAGGTTAAAGCAATCCGTAGCTAGAGGCCCCCTTATACTATAAAGGGGATCTAGTCCTTTCTTAGCTTTTATAATTTCTATCGCCGGTTTATCTATAACTATAGAGTTATAGCAAAGCCTCTTATACGACTTACCTAGAAAGATACGCCTTTTATATTTAATAATGACTATATAAAGGCCTTTGGAGAGTTAAAGGATCAGCTTATCTCTTCTCCAATTCTATGTTATTATAACCCGGATTTTAAATTAATGCTAAAAATAGACGCTTCCAATAGAGTCGTAGTAGGAGTTCTATTACAGTTATATCCAAACAGTAAATAGTACCCTATTGCTTTCTTTTTAAAGACAATAGACCTAGCTAAGTATAACTACGAAGTACACGACAAAGAAATACTAGCTATTATTTAATTATTATCCTAATAGCGCGCGGAGCTTAAAGGCACGAACTCTTAGATTAAGGTCTATATATAAGGGATATTATTACGGACACCTTAGGTTGCCCTTAGGACAACCCCTAAACGCCCCTTAGATAGTTACCGGTCACATGCCGGAGGCACATACCCGTAGTATATAGTCTCTATAATCCTAAAGGCCTTACCTTCTTAAGGATTCGTCTCTCTTACCAATTTATTCTATTCTAATTGTGTCCTTATAGCCCCCTATCTATAAGATCCCCTTATATTTAAATCCTTCCTACTCTTTTTTAGAAGGGTAGTCGGCTTTAAGAACTAGATTATTTGTTTATATCTTTTATTTATAACCACCATCCTCCCTTAAAATCTCGCGATAACCTAAACGGAAACTCCACAGATACCTTATGGAAAGCCGTCGCGTAAAGGTAGGAAGGTCCCTCCAATAGCAAGAAATTGCGATAATATAACCCTCTAGGTAAGATGGCTAAATAAGCCCCAATACCTAGATGCTCTAGGAGCTCAAAAACTCTCACATACCTATAGTTACCGCTAAGGAAAACGCAGACACCCTTTATAACAGTTATAACATTACTAAAAAGTAACCGGAACCCCTCCGGCCCTACCTAGGCTAATTAGAAGAATAAGCGCTAAAGGCAACTTTAAGATCTTCCCCTAAGCTAGAAATGCCAGAGGAATATACTAACGCGTCTAACTAGGGACCCAACCGGAACCCTCCTAGAAGACTACCGCCTATAATTAGTATAGTAGCGGTGTATAGACTACTTACAAGCTAAGTAGGCCTACCCCTTTAGGAAACTAAACCTAAATACTAACTTAAGACCTAAGGCTTATTACGAAACCCGTACTAGCTACTAGTGCTAATACTACCTCTATAGCAGGAGCTTCTCTAGGCCCGAGTTTAGAAGGTTAAGAGCCCTATACCAATCTCCTTTAAGATAGATATTAGGAAGCTATTATAAGGCTCTTAGAAGCTATATAGGAGAAAGCTACTAATAAATATATTAGAACCCTTTAAGGGCAAATCTATATCTAATAGGGTTTAATCTAAGCTAGGTAAATTTTTTTATAACCTAGTTAAGGCTAAGGGCTTTTTAGGGGCTACTTAGTACCTACCTAAGGAGGTATAGAAGACTTAGAGAGGCACCTATATAATAAATAGAAAAAGGATATAGACTAACTGGCTAAGGCCTTTAGTAGTTTAAAACTTTGTTATAAACCTAACGCCTAACAGCTAGACAATTAGGTTCGCGAGGTAGATAACTTCTTTAAGATACTAATAATACGAGATAATACCAAAGAGCGTATACACTAGATTATTAGTAAGATTAAAAACCGATCACTAAATTAAATTGCGCTTAATTAACTTAATAAAGAGCAAATTATAATATAGCTATAGCTATAGACCTTCCTAAAGGGTTAGACCTAAGATCCGTATATTATATAATATAATAATATAAAACAATTCTAGAATAGTACGTAGCTAGATTATTAAGACTTCCGCTAGTTTATAAACTTTATAAAAACTTATACTTAACAGATAGATCTAAAGCCCTTTAAAAATAAGGACGGCAGCGTCTATAAAAAGGAGAAGATTGGATTTATCTAGGCTAGAATTAAGCTAGCAATTTATAATAAAATAAAGCGCATAGGAGCCCTACTGCGGATTACCGTATATACAGATTTTAAATAAGCAGTTCTAAACGCTAAGGATACGGTAAAAAACTAAACCTCTTCTAATAGAAAGCTGGGGGGTTACTAAAAGCGTAGGTATTTTAGTAATAATATAGGGCAGACCTAACCTTTAAAGAAGCCGTTCTTAAAGAAAACTTTAGAAGGGTTAAAGTTAGAAACCTTAAATAACGGGAAAAACTCCTAGGGTTAACCTAATACCCGTCCGGCACCTTTACGGGAATACTCTAAAAAGTTAAGAGAAAACTCTAAAGGTAGATTCTATTAAAAAAATAAATAAGGTAATAACCGCACTAATAATCTAAAAAAAAAAGCCCTAGTTGCGGACTTCTTTTAGCTATAACTAGGGTAAGATACGGAAGAAGAGACTCTCTATATTACTATTAAGCTAGAAATAACACTCCCTATAGGTAAGGTATAATAGTTCTAAGCACTATATAATAGCGGCGCCAAAATTAATCTTATATAATATAATTTAGTAAAAGAGTAT
>Ga0307515_10024989_pt1 | contig 10364 bp, 12 predicted proteins | sample 17_EM_MG_FD_194513 | JGI IMG/M metagenome (GOLD analysis project Ga0307515, IMG submission 194513) | Populus trichocarpa ectomycorrhiza microbial communities from riparian zone in the Pacific Northwest, United States - 17_EM | ecosystem: Host-associated > Plants > Roots > Unclassified | place...
CCCCAGCCTCAAACCCAACTTTCGTCACGCCGTCACACACCAAAACACTCTCTCCGGTCAGCCATCGCCGGTGGCCAGTCGGATCTGTCAATACCACACACGGAACAGGGGGCCACTAGGCTTAAGTGAAAACTCACTCGACGGGTTACTACTCCAATGAAAGGGATCTCCATAAGGTGAGGAAAGCATATCGAACTGGTGGCAGTGGGAGTGGCGAGCTAGCGAGCCCAGCGAGGAATGTGAGAAATCAGGAAATTATCCGGCGCCGGGTGGAGGCAGTTGGCGGAAACAAGTGGTAGAAGTGATATGAGTGAATGGAAAGTAGTTGGGTTACTACAACAAGAAATTGGGCGAAGCAGCGGTGTCCAACGAAGGCATGCGGTGCATTAATGGTTGATGGCACATCTGATTCAACCCGAACTCTATATGCTATGATAGTTAGTACTATGGTGGGGAGGTATATAAGTAGATACGGGTTTCACCTCAGAGACATGACGGAGGGCGGCGGGGGGGATGGGCTCAAGCCCTCGTTATATGACACGGGTTAAGAGTGGTATCCAGGAAGTGTTCCAAGACTCTTGTCGGGTCTCCAGGCGACCTCTCAATTCTCGATGAACAGCACTCTTGGGCCGTAACCTCTTCCGGTGGAGATTCTCATTGGTTGATAGCTTGTGAACAGAGCCTGGTGTCCTGGATTACCCACTGCTGACAACCAAAGTATGCGTGGCACTCCCCGTGCCAGCCATCTGTAGAGCCGTACACGTGTGTACTGGGCGGATAGGCGACCCAAACTTAAGCGCAGGCCCATTTCGATTGTCCTTACCCGCTTGAGTTGGCACGCGCAATCCAACACCACCGACTTCTATATATCATTAGTTCCGAGATAAGGCACTCCCCACTTCGATCTATTCAATGTACCGTCTCTCCGCTGTCCCGGCAATGAGAAAATTGTAAACTACAGTTGAACTGCGGTCCCACCTCGTTATAAACACACCGCGACTCGGACGCCCCGGACGAAACGCAAGGAGACAAAGGAATTATCATAAATCTGCAATCTCGTGGACATAAGTGTGACGCGGCAGGGTTCTGGATGCTTATATATAAGATGCTTTCCATTCAGCTACAGCGGCTCAGTGATCCCCCCATTACTTCTTTCCTCATTTCCTCACAATGCTGGACTCAATCCAGAAGACAACAATAACCCGGTTCGTGCATATACTGGCTGCAGTTGATACAACTTATTGGGGACACAACAGCGATGAACTAGCCGCGATTGATCCTATGTCACTTGTCGCTAACTTCCAATTTCTGCCACCCACGGCTACTCAGAGAGCTTCAGATCATACGATGTCAGCGGGCAACTCCACTTTTGAGTCCTCCCGCGATCTGGGCGTAGGTTCCCTACATCCCGTGGCTCCGAAGGAGGTCACAGCGGATAGGTGGGGCACTACTTCAAGTATCGTCTCCCCGTCAATGGATCCATTAGCCGTGCCGGCATGGAACGAAGAAAGAGAGGTTAGGCTACCGCAACCAGAGGCGAGCTACAACTGACGATGGACACCCAGGAGAACTCAACTCCTGCTATCCATATCAATACGGATTGCGTGCCCTCTTGTCAGGATGCACCCGCGGGGCCAGTCCGACATCAATCCTCCAGTCGAAAGCGTCGCAAAGCACTCCAGCGCGTCTATGATAAGCCTGGAAAGAAGCCCGCAATTCCTTGCGAATCAGATCTTTCGAGACTGCAAGTGCTATCCAAGCAGCGAGGAGGGCAAGACTTTGCGATCGCCTGGATTGCGAAGGCTTTCACGAAAGAAGTGACAGCAGATGCACTTAAGCGTACCCTGTCCGAGGACGAAATCAACGCTGTGGACCACGACCACGGGTTCCGCCTCTCTCGGGCATATGACGGGTTCTTGGAGAAGGTAGAAGGTCGGTTCGAGTGCGGGCACTGCACCGAGGAGAAAAGAGCCAACTGGAAGAATAAGAAGGATGCTATTCGTCACCTTCAGAAGTTCCACTTTGGTATCGGGGAAACATGTGGAACATGGTGAGTTGCGAATGCGCCCCTCGCCCTCGAGGCTTATTGACCTCGGATCTGGATAGCAACAAGACCGACTATTCGCGTGTGGAGTTGAACAGGCACGTTTGCCGTGGCACTGACACGCTCGTGGAGGTCGCATAGCCATAATGGCCGACAGGTGAAAGATGGGTGTACGGATGTAGCACTGTAGCGTCTCTGAGGCGTGTGGAGAAGCTATCCTTGTTGGTCCAGACTTTAGGCTGGGTGACGAGTATAGAGTTGGACATCTGGCGGGCAGGGCGTAGCTGCGGAGGACTCGATATTTGGTACTGATGAAATGACGCTTCTTCTTAGTTGCAGTGGTATGATTTATGACAATGGCATGCCTCTTTTATTTGTAGCCCGTTTCCGTTCTTGACCGCATAGATCTCCAGAGGAAGGAGTGAAGACCCTGATTGATATGCTCTCTCTGAATGGTGTGCTGCTGTTGTATCCGCTCTTCTCCTGTGGTCTATGGTTCTCCACCTTCGGGTAACCTGCGCTGATCTGAAAATATATATAATAAACGATAGTGAACACGGAAGTTCTGGTTTTAGATTCCACCTGTATGATCATCTAAGCATTTCACCCGATATAGCTGTGGGCATGGATGCACCATGGAAAGACAGAGTTTAAATATTATAAGGTTCACTCTCAATTTAGACAAGTCCGAACCACCTGTCAATTCAGTAATCATTCTTCCAGCAAGATACCAAAAACGAACTACTTCATTTATACTTCAACAACACGGCCGAACGCGAGACAAAAAGGACCATTATTAGACAAACACGCGTAATGAAACAAAGCCGACAAATCATTAAATAGTACTGGTAGACATTACTCGAGCACACTCAAGTATGGTGGGCCGCGCGGTACCCGCATACCTGAATCAGACAGGGCAACGGCAGGACGAGCTCGGTAGACGACGTCAGTGTGATAGCGTTCGCTCTGACGGAACACGGTGGGCTCCCACCTGGTACTGAATCACCGAGAATTAGATCCACCCCTTCCAAAAAAGAGCAAACGAGAAAACTCACCTTTCTACAACGAGGACATTCTAGCCCACTTTCTGGCTTCCTTCATCAGCTCTGCTCGAGCGTGATTGAGCACCCTCTCCGTCTGAGCTTTGTAGCAGCCCAGTTGAGCAAGAGTAGGCGGGTATGGCGGTACGACGTCGATCATTATTAGATGCCAAAGGAGGTTCCGGTCATACAATAGGAAAGTAATATCCTGCACCATGGTGCGTCGTTGAAGTTGTGGTTGCGTCTGCTTTCGTTTGGGACGGCGGGAACCGACTCCGATCCTGATATCTTGATTCCACGACTTCGCCATCCTCCGATCTGCTGATCAATGCTCCACTATTCGTGCTTGATCTACTCTCCAAGTGGTCCCTCTCGTGCCGTGGTCGGAGGAACGAAAACATGGCTCTAAACGAACTACGCCATTCGACTTCTAATTCTGGCGCATCCGCAACTGTGAGTCCTTCTTTGGAAGGAGTGAACACAGGTAGGGTCGTCTGTTTCAGTATCCCAAAAGTGTACGGGTCCGATACGGCTCTCGGCCAGGTTGGGAAGCGGCGGCGCTTCGACTCTTTCGACGCAGCTCCTTTGCTGAACAAGGCGCCGTGGCTGGCCTCTCGTTCGTGCTGGTGATTGGGTCTTGGCCGTCCTGCCTTTGCTGCCGCGCCCCTCGGATGCGGTGTGACAAGGAATAGCTGCCAAGGATTTTGACTCCCACGGGCCATTCTCGAGCGTCAGAGGTAGACCTCCCTATTCAGGTGGGCACGCGCCATCCTCCTTGAAGAGGATCTGCACAGGTGCAACGGCGTGCGACTCGACGACTTCGAAATCGAGGAGTTGGGGGTTGGGTGCAATGTTCAGGGGAGGTGAGATGCGACAGTTGAAGGATAATAAGCCGAGGTCGAAATGACTGCCTCTCGGCCGATCCATCTCATGTGACGCGCCGTAGAGTACGAGGCCGACTCCGCAGGAACGCGAGTAGCTTGGCATTTGCGCAAGTGCTCGAGTTCCCAGTGAAAGCTGCTCGGCGGGGTTTCCAGCACGAGGAACGGCGCTTGAGGCTTTGGAGAAGTGAGGTTTGCAGGCTTGGTTCATGGTTCGTGCTGATGAGATCGGAGATAGATGCCTGACAATAACGGTGACGGCCTGAGCATTCTTGAGTGTTTCCTAGCGAGTTGAATAGAGCTTTTTGGAACTTGGAACCGGGTTGCGCCATGTCACATTGGACGGCCAGTCCTGGTGTCGAGTCTCTACTTGTCTCCGAGCACTGCACGGATATTGACACCAGTCGACGCTATCATTATTGGTTGCGGAAATCAAGGCGAGAGGAAAGAGTCGTGGCGTACAGTCGAGGCGCTGGGTACTTGGCTAAGACGTCGACAACAGAGGACTGGATGAAGGGAAGGATGGGCCAAAACTTCCCTTGACATCAAGCAAGGATTCTGGTGATCCATATCCAAAGTCTCGGTGCTGCCGAGTTGCGCGCCCAGCCGGCAACACCAACGTAAGACGCAAGGACCAACTGTGTGTAACGGGTCGTGTGCTGGCTAGGGCGGGCTGCCAAAGCCCGGTTTCAGACGGGGATGGTGGAGGAGAACAAGGTCGAACAGCGTTGTTTGGACGTCTTTCGGCACTACGTTTTTATGAACAATACAAGTAAACTGAGCGTGAACAGGATAGAGGAAAAAACGGGTAGTGGCCTCCCATTGCGCTGTGAACTCTGGATCCTCACGGGAATCACACTTTGGAACGGGAACGTTCGTATTGTTAGCACGGGAACAGTATCCAAAGCGTTGTTTAACCATTTGGCCCTACTTCGTACCTGCTCCGTTACTGGCCCCCTTTCGGGAGGCCGTTCCATGGCTCGCCACACAACGCCACGCTTCCTCCAGCTCCGTCCTCCAAATTCAACTCTTTTACCGCTCCTGAGAGCTTCTCTTAGGCTCTCGTACTGTCCTTTTGTTCTCCTCCTTCAACTCTTCCAACTCCCGAATACGTAGTAAGGATATCGATCGCAACCCGTGTGTGCAATTCGTCATTCTCTTCCTTTATCTCGATAATCCGCTTGCGACTCTTCTCCGATTCCTTGAGAACCTCCTCCGTAGTAGGGACGGAGCTGCTTCCTTCCAGAATTAAATGATTGTCGTTGGCTTCCATTCGCGACCCAGTTCTTCGGCGCACCCAGTTTCTGATCGCTTCGTGTCTTCAGCTCTTACAAAATCGGTCACCATGTCCTCCAAATCGATAACGTTCCCTCCCCCAGTGCGCGGGGCACGATTCGGAAATGAAGAAAACTGACGAGCCTCTCCACCTGTTATCGTTTCACTAGCACTAGACGCTACCATCCCATGGTCTGATTGGTGGCCTGGTGTTTGCTTCGTGGTGGTGAAGTGGCCATTTGTAGCGGTATCGAAGGAGTACGTCCGCACATCTGATGTGTCACAGGCATGGCTATTACGATGAGTGCTCTGCACTGGCTCTCGCCTGAACCCTGCCGCGTTCCCGAGACGCCTCGCAAACGCAGCAATAACAGACTCTCGCTGGCTAATAATTGGAAAAGTGGGGAGCGACCTCTTCTCGAGGTAACGACGCGCTCTGGCGACCTCTGACATAGTTGGTTTGTAAATCGGGACAGGGGACGGTGCCGAGCTTGTGGAAGGCGGGGTTTGTTCGTCGTCAAGAGCTATCGGAGACGGAAAGCCTGGTTGCCTTGGAGTGGGAGTGATAAGCCATATGCTTGGTAATGTAACCACCTCGGCACGAGTGGGATCGACCAAGCCAGGAGCTGTACCCAGAAGCCTAGGGGATATGTCTTCATTCGCCTAGAGGGGAGTCCATCAGGTTCATTCTTGGACCGCACCCACAGGCACCCTTAAACAGCATGAGTGAAGCAAAGGTTGCTTTGACCTGGAGACCAAACGAGGCAACGAGCGATTGAAAAGCTTGAATTTGGATACGCTGCCTTGCTCAAGTGTTCCACTGGGAGACTTGTCCTCGGAGCTGATCTTCTTAACCTTGGTCATTCTAGGTGCCAAGACTGACTTTGTATGTCTGTTGCCAGCGACAAACATCGATTGATGGGGTCCACTATCGGAGGCAATAAGTGTGCACGGCCCATCTGAGCTACAACCCTCGACCGTAGTCATCGAGGAAAACGAGACGTCCTCATCATCGCTCAACGACTCATCGTGTGCAGGCGACGATGTGGATCGCCAACAGGAGCACCCATCTACGCGGCGGGAAAGATGACGTCACTTCCCAAACTCCCGCTTATTGGAAAGGAGAAAACTCAGTCGACGGACTACTATTCCAATGAAAGGGGTTTCCGTAAGGTGAGGAAAGCATATCGAACTGGTGGCGGTGGGAGTGGCGAGCTGGCGAGCCCAGCAAGGAATGAGAGAAATCAGGAAATTGTCCGGTGCCGGGTCAAGGCAGGTGGCGGAAACAAGTGGTAGAAAGTTATATGAGTGAATGGATAGTAGTTAGGTTACTACAACAAGAAATTGGACGAAGCAGCGGTGTCCAACGAAGGCATGCGGTGCATAAATGGTTGATGGCACATCCGATTCAGCCCGAACTCTATATGCTATGATATTGAGAGCGTAGTTTAGCATTATCGTGGGGAGGTATACAAGTGGGTACTGGTTCACCTCAGAGACATGACGACGGAGGGCGACGGTGGGAAGGGTTCAAGCCCTCGTCATATGACACGGGTGCAAGAGGTGGTCCAGAAAGTGTTCCAGGACTCTTGTAGGCCCTCCTGGAGATCGCCACGGCGCCCCTCAATTCGTTCGATACCTTATTGACACCACTCTTGACACCCGGCTTCGATGAGGCTGGGGCATATCCACCCAAGGCAATGCCGGGCATATAATAGCTGAGCCTGTCCAAGGTTATTCCGTTGGAGGTGCCCATTGGTCAATAGCTTGTGAGCAGAGCCTGGAACGACCCTACGTAGACCCTACCAAACGTCCGGTGGACCCCAGAACCTCCCAGCCACACCGTAAATCGACCCACCTCGTAAATCACCCCACCTGATCGTTGCGTGACGGCGTGACGGGTGTTGGGATTGAGACTGGGGGCAGCCGTGTCGAAATGGTGCGTCGTGAACGTTGGCCATATAATTAGTTTTGTAATTAGTGTTATAATGTACAATAGTTTATTATGTATAAAAATACTGGAAAATGGCCGGCGGCTTGAGTCTATGTTTGAGGCTGCATGCTGCCAGCCGTTCGAAAGGGCGCATCAGCGAGCGTAGTGAATATAATGATGTATATATTTTATAATTACAATAAAAATTATTACATCTATAATGGTATTGTCGACGGCGAGAGCTGCTGGAGCCCCTCGCGAGGTGACTAGCTGGTGCTTTGCAGGTGAGTCTTCGCGCGTCATATACCTTGGATTAGACACATAAGCGTCCTACGTCCTACGTCTTACGCCAAGTACGCTTCCAACCCAACACTCACGTGACGTGCCTTGCTTGCTCTTCTCCTTGTCATCCCATGCAAAGGTAGCTGCGGTTAGCGCCACATTTTCACTGGAATAATTCAAGATGGCCAAAACGTACCAAGTCGCTAATGGCTACTCCCCCGCTGTCCTACACTTTTCCAACTCAGGTCAATATAGTACTTACAGAGTCCCATTGCAGTATGGTCGTCAACGCGACTTGCCTTTTGCGTCTGTTGGTCATCTCGTTGCTGGTTGAGGTCAGCTCCAAGAGCAACATCGGAGTTTGAATGTCACGTTTGTGCTTGAGTCAGCTGCAACCTCAGCTCAGTAATTGTAAACATATATATTTGCAATTGAATTTTGTACACTACACACACTACCGTCTGAACTACATTTTACAGTCTTCCACCTATTACCCGCCAAATCTGTAATCCAGGCTTAAACCCAACAGCCGTCACGCTGTATGCTAGTTTTATTTGTAGTTAATTTTATTTATTATTATTAATTTTAAAAACATTTTATTACAGTGGTGTACCACCCACCAGGCAGTACCATCTAGCGAGCCATGGGTGACAGGAGGGAGTTTATGGGAAGTAGATATCACTGTTTTATGTAATTAAACCTAAAATACAGTCTGGAATGTCTGCTGGGTGAGCGCTTTGCTGTTACATCCGCAATGTCCATTGCACACAGAAATGGCCGGAGTGGAGAGCTTGCTGGACTGGAATCCATATGGGAACCTATATTGCTTTGTCAGAAGCATAAAGTAACATCTAAGGAACCCACCTTTCTGTTTGGTAGGCTTCCTCTTAAGTGGTGAGACTGGAGAGCAAGGAAGCAGGTGGGCCCAGAATTTGGAGCACGATTTTTCTCCTTATTGATTGTAGTCAAGAGGTGATGAATTAACACGCCCTTTGGCTACACAGGTCGCGTTATTGACACTTAAGAATTGAAATTTGTGAACAGGGCTCTTCCTGAAGGAAGGGGAAAAGATTTTGTCTCGGGGGCCCTATTCTCAGGCGGGACTGAGACACTAGCTACATGGGATAGATTTATAGGTGATCGAGCATTGGTAGATGGCGAAAAGGAACAAACCAAGACAAAAAAAGTAATAGCACAAACAGAATTTGCTGCTCAGAAGGCATTGTGGGTGGGGGAAAAGATGGAATGGGAAGAAAAGTGTCAGGAGCTTGTTTCCGCAGGTAGATTTAAAGGAGAAGCGGGTGGTGCACCACCTACGTGACATCCACCCGGACAACAGTACTGCTACGTCAACTGCATTATCCATTGGTGCCGAAATTGTGCAAAACTCACAGGAAGGGAAAGTTCAACGATGTAGACTGTCAATCGACCCACTACTGGGCGAGGGAATCGATTTGGGGGAATCGGAAAGTGATGAAGGCTCTGAAGCATGGTCAGCGCACGACGAGAGTAATGACTAATGAAAAGAAACGTACTATAGATCTTGAATTGACACTTTTTGTGGCGCTAATCATGCATTGCTCGCTGGGTGGTACATCGGGGAATTAGGCCAAGCCTAGATCTACACGATCGCGTGTCACGAGCACATTTCCAAGAGCTCAAACAACTTTTATTCGATACGAAACTACATTATTTGCCTACTCCTTCGCGCTTTTATCTACCCTCGGCGAGCAGCAAGAAGCTGCCCGGTGGGTGGTACACCACTGGGGCTGACCCAGCCTCCCACCCAACCAGCCCGCGTCACACCGTCACACGACCGGGCCTATGACATTTTGGCGGGCGACCCACGCGGCGAGAATGACTCCGCGCAGCCGCTTGATTAAATTGAGTTGGCACGCGCAATTCAAAACCATTCCCCACTTTGGTCTATTCGATGTACACTCTCTTCACTGTAGACTTCCTCCGCGGAACCTCTCGAACTGAGGTCCCACGTTGGTTCCGCAAAGCTCACTACAAAGCACACCTAGAAATTATCATAAATCTTCAATCTCGTGGCCATAGGTGTGACGCGGCAGGGCTCTGAATGCTGATATATAAGATACTTTCCATTCGGCAATCTATCCTATCACCACAGCGGCGCAGTGACCCCCATTACTTCTTTCCTCATTTCCTCGCGATGCTGGGCCCAATCCAGAAGACAACTATAACCCGGTTCGTGCATATACTGGCTGCGGTTGATAGAACTCATTGGGAACACAACAGCGATGAACTAGCCGCCATTGATCCTATGTTCCCTGTGGCTAACCTCCAATTTCTGCCACCCATGGCTACTCAGAGAGCCTCAGATCACATGATGCCAGCGAGCGACTCCACTCTTGAGTACTCCTGCGACCTGGGCCTGGGTTCCCTACGTCCCGTCGCTCCGAAGGAGGTCACAGCGGACAGGTGGAGCACTACTTTAGGTCTCGTCTCCCCATCAATATCAATGGATCCATTAGCCGCGCCGGCATGGAACGAAGAAAGAGAGGTTAGGCTACCGCGACCAGAGGCGAGCTACAACTGACGATACACGCACAGGAGAACTCAACCTCTGTTATCCATATCAACACGGATTGGGTGCCCTCTTGTCAGGGTGCACCCGCAGGGCCAGTCCGACAACAATCGTCCAGTCAAAAGCGTCGCAAAGCACTCCAACGAGTGTACGATAAGCCTGGGAAGAAGCCCGCAATTCCTTGCGAGTCAGACCTTCTGAGACTTCAAGTGCTATCCAAGCAGCGAGGAGGGCAGGACTTTGCGATCGACTGGATTGCGAAGGCTTTCACGGAAGGAGTCACAGCAGATGCACTGAGGCGCACCCTGTCCGAGGACGAAATCAACACTGTGGATCACGACCACGGGTTCCGCCTCTC
>Ga0307515_10024990_pt1 | contig 10364 bp, 7 predicted proteins | sample 17_EM_MG_FD_194513 | JGI IMG/M metagenome (GOLD analysis project Ga0307515, IMG submission 194513) | Populus trichocarpa ectomycorrhiza microbial communities from riparian zone in the Pacific Northwest, United States - 17_EM | ecosystem: Host-associated > Plants > Roots > Unclassified | place...
GAACCGAACCGGAAAGATTTTTTGGTTTTAGTAATCGGTTTAATCGGTTTTTCATCTCGGTTTGGTTTTCTCGGTTAATTTTCCATCGGTTTTCTCGGTTTTTTCGGTTATTCGGTTTTTTTGAACACCCCTACCAACTAGTATAAGTCATACCTCACCTATGAGCACCATGTTGGCATTGCAGGATATAATTTTCATACTTGCAATGCCTTCAAGAAAAACCTCCTACAATTAATTAAATCTGAGTTGATAACATTTGAGGAGGCCTCGAATGTAGATACAAACCCTCTACCCAATCAAGCCTCAAGTAGTGGGTCAGTAAATGCACTAAAGGTGGATGACCCAAAGAGTTTAAAGGTGTCATTGGATAGATTTTATGAAATGCTAGCAAAAATCGGGTACAAGAAGGGTAGTTATAAAGAAGGACTAACATGCAGAGATTTATGTAAGTATCACAGTGAAGAAGGCCATATAATCAACTAGTGTGAAGGCTTTAAAAATGAGGTGATACAAATGATGATTTAAAGAACTCTTAGAATTGAAGGGGGAACAAGTAGAGAGGTATTCGTGGTAGATGAACCTAAAAAAAAAAAAGTATGCAAAGTGCAATTTACTATAAAAGGGTTGCCCAAATTGGTCTTGTATAAACCTGTAGTAACAAATAAAGGAAACTAAAATGCCTTATTGCATAACTATGAGTACTCTTTCGGAACCAGGAACTGTTTTACAAGCAGAATTCAGAGGTCTAACCCAAAACAGAAGATGCTTAACCTTGTAAAAACTTGAGAATCAAAGGAAGGCTAAGGCGAAAAAAAGTAATTGACCTGATAAGGGAGGTGAACAAACTAATCAGCAAATAAGAAACCAATGAGTTCCTAAAGTTGATGAAACACAATGAATATATTGTTGTTGAGCAGCTTAAAAAGACTTCTGCTAGAATATCATTATTGTCATTGATTTTGAGTTTCGAACCAAATAGGAAAGCTTTGCAAAAGACGTTGAATAAGGCGTACGTGCCTTAATATATCAATTAGAAAACTATAGAGCACATGGTGGGGAGAATCCAGGCTTCGAATTATATATACTTCAATGAAGATGAGTTAAATCCTGATGATACTAGGCATAACAAGTCATTATACATTATAATGTGATGTGAAGATATGCTAAAATGAAAGGTATTCCTAGACAATGGTTCAACACTGAACACACTGCTAAGGCAGATGCTGAGAGAAATTCTCGTTGATGAGTCCCACATGAGACCATATACCATAACAATGAGAGCATATAATGGCTCGCCAAGGCAAATAATTGAAACCTTGGAAATGAAGTTATATGTGAGCTCACAGGTGTTCTTAGTGACATTGCAGGTGATGGATAACAATCCTTCTTATAATATATTATTAGGAAGACCATAGATCCATGTAGCTGAGGAGATGACCTACTCAATACACCAATGCCTGAAATATATTATGAATGAGATGATGATATTTGTTAAAGCTGAGGAGACAATGTTTATGATCAAGAATGTGGTTGTAGCATTCATCGAGGCAGAATAATACAGAGAAGAGAATATTTATGTTTTTAAAATCATGAATGTTGAATGAGTTACTAAAGGCATGATGCTGAGAAGGCCAAAAATCTTAGAAGCGGTAAGGATGGCTACTAATTGCTTTCGGAAGCATAAGATTCCTTTCCAATATGATTCTGATATTGGGATGCCCGAGGGAGTCAATTTGATGAAACTGAAGGTGCTAACCAGAGATTTAGGAGTAGATATAAGCCTAAAAAAGACGACTACAAACGAGTCTTTAGGATAAAAAAGGAAGATATAATGGAAAAAGTTGAAGGAAATGAGCTAGATTAAGAAGAGCTCACCATCCCACTACTCCAAACGACCTTTCCTAGATCTACAGAGCTCATCAGATCTGGTATAACAAACCTCTACATCAGTGCTTTAGGATGTAAAGATAGGAACAACTAGAGAAAGTGAAGTCAAATTAGAAGATGAGATGTTGTTGCAGCTGTTTATGTATACCATCGATGATGTCCTTGTAAAAGCCTTTATAAATAAGCTAGCTAAGGAAAAACATACTAGAATTGGAAGATGAAGCCTGTTTTTATGGTGTTCAAAAAGTAATTGTTCTTATTTTACCATGCATGTTGAAATGTTTTGTCATGTTTTAATGTTTTACCTTTTTCCAAATGTTTTGTTGGTTCTATTGTTTTTACCTGTTTTTAGTCTTGATGACAATTTAGTTCATAATGTCACAAGACCTTTTTTTATATATCAAATGAGCCTTTTTATTTTAATGAGATCATGTATTTTCTTATGTTTAAAATGTGTATTTGTTTTTTCTTATCTTCAATACAAATAACACACTTACATGAGTACACCTTACACTTTCACGAATCTTAAAAGTTTTATTAATTCACAAACTCATAGTACTAAGAGTAATTGGCCAAATTTTGATAATACAATTGCAATAAATGGTGAAGATTGGGGAGAAGAAGACATAAAAGAGTTTGTTGTGTTGGTAGAAAATTCTAAAAAGCCTAGAAACCCACTAGTGAAGAGCTAGAAGTAATAAATTTAGGTACTGAACAAGATAAGAAATAATCAAAGATTGGTACCCTTGTTACGACCGAGGAAAAAGAAGGTCTAATCTCTCCATTACATAAGTAAATGGATGTTTTTGCCTGGACTTATAGGAATACTCTTGTTTTGGACATCAATATAGTGGTACATAAGATTCTTTCAGTGGAAGAAGTAAGCTGGTGAAATAGCAGACAAGATAAATGCTCCTAGATATGTTGCTTAAGGTAAAGACAAATATACACGAGTAGTTATGGAGGAAATTATTTTAAAGGCTGTGGAAATTCCTATTAAGAGTGAATCCCACAAAGTGCTTGTTCGAGGTAAGGACCAGAAGAATGTTAGGTTTTGTAGTAAGTAGTCGAGGATAAAAGTTGATAAAAAAAAAAGTAAAGGAAATCTAGGATATGCTGGCGCCTAAGATGGAGAAAGAAGTAAGAAATTTTCTTGGGCATTTAAACTACATATCCTGGTTCATATCTCAACTCATAGTATTGTGTGGGTTGATTTTCTATTTACTCAAAAAGAAAAATCTCAGGGTTTGGGATATTTATTGTGAAAAAGCCTTTGACAAGATCAAAAGGTATTTGCAAAACCCGTCATTGATAATGTCTCCTATATCAGGAAGACCATTAATCATATATTTAACAATGATAAAAGAATCATGAGATGTGTATTAGGCTAGAATGATGAGTTATTAAGGAAAAAACAAGTTATTTACGACTTGAGCAAGTAGTTCAATAACTGTCAAACTTTGTATATGGCAACCGAAAGGCTATGCTACGCTTTGGTATGAAGCGCAAAAACGTTCAGACATTACATGACCTGGTTGATCTCAAAACTAGATTCATCTAAGTACATATGTGAAAAGTCTTATCTATCAAGCAGGATAGTAAGGTGGCAAGTGTTGTTGGTGGAATACGATATTGTTTATATGACAAGAAATGCTGTAAAAAGAAGTGTGATTGCTAACAACATAGAAAAGCATATTGTGGAAGATTAAGAGTCGTTGAAGTTTGACCTTCCAGATAAGAACGTGCTAACATTTGAGGATAATGTTAAGATGAATGACTAGTGGACCGTGTACTTTGATGGAGCAATGAATGTAATAGGAAACGGGACTGGAACAATGTTAACCCTGTCGCTTAAATTCTTTCTAGAACAAATTTGTACTTCTAAAAAATATATTAGAAAATATGTTAGTTAATTATAAAAATATTGTATGTAGTAAGCAATGCATGAAGCTTGTGTTTTAACTCATCATGACTCAAAAAAATATTTAAATGTGTATAATTAACAATAAAGTGATGAAAAACAAGTGAGAGATAAAAAAGTATATAAGAAAGAAAGAAAAAAAGAGAAAATCTAATCAGATCAGGCTAGGCTAGTTATAACTGTTTAGCCTCGACCCAAATCAGGATAGTGTTAAAAGGAGACTATGTCACGCTCCATGCAAAAGTCCTATGCATTGGCATTTACATTTATATATATTATTGAGAAATTGTGTACGATCACTTTCTAGAAAAAATTAAAAATATTAGAACTCGAATTTGTTTCAGAGATAAAATACGAACTTATTTCTACTTGACTGAGCTATAAACAATGACGATATTTGTTAATCGGCAAAACTCGTACAAACCCTGACCCAAGTTAGGATTTTGAAGTGGGCTCGCGTGAAGGATCTATATAGACTAGAGTCTAGACTGCATAAATTAATCCCAAGTCCCGACTAGGGTGGTGCTGTGGACTAAAGACAGCAAGACTCATGAATCTTCCATATGGGCCGTTCAAATACAATATTTTCTATTTTAGAAGAGCTAAAATCTTTTATTTAGTGGATCCACAAATTGTCAAATACCCAAATAGTAACTGGAAATGACATTCATTCCAATTTTAATTAAGTTTAATTCATAAATAAAACATATTATAAATTTTATGCTTAAAATAAAATATTAGACCAAAAGATTGAATTTAATTATATTATTTAGAATGCTCGTGTAAATTAATTAAATTAACAATCTTGATTATTTTATTCTAAATTTAAAAATCATTTTTTTATATAAATAATTTTTTTGTTAGAAGAACCTTTTTATTTATTTAAAATGATATAAAATATAGATATTTTAGAGAAGATATAAATAAATCTATCTCATATTAATTGTTTATTAAATACTTATTAAAAACAATCAAAAAATATATATTTATTAAAAAAAACTTCTCCATCAAAATCTTTTCATTGGAATGTTGAAAGATATAAGTTCTAATAATGGAAAACCTTAACCTGCCATTCCCTGTAAGCTTCAGGCACCACAGATTCAGGTAGTTCAATTGGCTTCCTGTTTTGAAGTCTGCTCCAAAGCCATCCTCCCATTCACAATTCCCTTCCAAATTAATATTTACTCCACCATTTTTAAAGAGAAAATATCATAAAAAATTAAATATTTACTCCTCCATTTTTAATTTTATCGGTTTTTTTCAAAAAAAAAAAACTCATATAAAAGTTATTTTCTAATGTAAAGATCATTTTTAAGGTTATTTTTGGAAGATTATTTTAATGTTAATTTTAAGAGAAATTACTGTAGAGAATTTCTCATCGATTTTTTTTTTACAATTTTTTTGTGAATTGAATTTTATTTAGAATTCAAATTCATATCTTATAAAAGTTTTAATTACAACAATTAATTTAAGCATATGAATTAAATTCAATTTATAGGTTCACACAACTTTTTTTAAAAATATTTTAGCCAGATAAAAGCTTGAAACCTCCATGGAACTGATTAAAGCAGATTATAGACTTGTTTGGTAGTAGTTATTAATATATCAAATGCCCAATTACAACATTTTTTTTAATTTGCATTCAAAAGGTTAATTATTCGATAATTCAAAACCAAAAAATAATGTTCATCTCCCTCTTCCCTTGAAGTGTTTTCAAAATATATATAAAAATAATGGTTGTCTCCCTCTTTGTTAATGGAATTAAAAATATTGGAAATCCTATGACGATTTTATTAAAAAATAAAGATTTAAAAATTAAAAAATATTCTTAGAAACATTACAATTTTTGAAAGTTTTAAGAAAAAAGTTCAAAATTTTCAACCATTAAGCTTTATTTTAAAAAATTAAAAAATGTAATTAAGGTAAATTACTCAATTTTCTCATATAATTGCACAAATCTCATTTATGTGTTTCTATATTTTTGATTGGGCATATTATATCATTGTATAGCTCTAGTTTTTTTTTTTTTACATAAATATAATTATATTAATTTGGATAAAAGACTTTACTGTTAGAATCTCGAATTTAATCTCTTAAATTTTCATGACACTTCCTTTAAGGGAAATGACTCTTAGCTACACATCATAGACGACCAATTTTATTTTGGAGCTTGATTCCACGCGCTACTAGGAAAAGGAGGTGCATGAACCACTCCACCTTGTGACCAACTCATTCCTCTTCCTTTTGAAGGTAGTGTAGGTCACCTCCACTGGAGATGGAAGATCGTTGGCTGCGAAGTTGAAGTCAATTGCTAGCAAATCTGGGCTACTGATAGTTTTGAGTTTTTCTTTTGTTGTTTTCTTGTCTTTTGCTGTTTTTTTTTTTTTTAATAGTGTATATATCCTATAGTTAATCGATTGATTACATGTGATATTAATTTTGTCCATGTAAATATATTTAATTTTTAATAAAAACTTAATTATCTTTAATATTTATTAATTTTTTAACCACTCATGACTTTCCTAATATTTAAGAGTCATAACATGTTGCTAAACATTGTACTTCATCTTCAAGGATAAATCAATCAATTGTTGAATTGATAATAAATTAATTTATTTAATTCTATTTTATTTAGGATTATTATTTATATTAAGATCAAATTATTAGAGAATCTAATGAGTACACATAAGAACCACTGGTTAGAAATTAAACTGGAATGATTAAGTAAGTGTGATTTGATTGTAAATAAATTTTAAAAATTAAAGACTAGAATGTAATTAATACAAGGAATTGCAATTCTAGACCTAAAAAATCAATTAAGGATTTGATATAATAATTTCTAAAATTGCTCTGAAATAATATATGTGATATTATTCAGGGGTAAATTGATATTCTATCATTTATAGGGGTTTTAGGTTTTTCTATAAATAAAATGTTATACCTCTTTTCTTCTGCACAAAACAGTATAACAGTATAAAACACTTAAAAACACAAGAGAAAAAAACTAGAACTCAAAGGCATAACAATCATTTTCTCCTAAAAGGATTTAAGAGATTTTTCATCAGTGATTCGTGTGAATTACTGTTAAAAGTTTGACACTAGGACAACTTGTGATTTGCAACAACCTACCCTTGAAACAATTATTCAAAGATAAAAATAACATCTAATCTTCAAGTAATTTTTGTATAAACTCTAAACAACTCTAGATATGTTTAATAAGATCCTTAGGACCCAAACAAATTTAAAATTTCTGATTCTGCTAGGTAAATATGTTTTGGAAAGCCTAACAATTTTCTTATGTTTTTTCTTTGGGAGGGTCTCTCATCTCAATCTCTATTTATGTCCTCCTTTTCTTTGTCTATATGACATCTATTTATATTGTCTAGGATCCCTTGCAAAATATGAAAAAATAATGTTAGATAATTATATTATTTTCTTCTTCACCATGAATTTCTAATTAATTAGATTTTATTTTTTTAATTTGTAGAATCTCTTTCAATAAGTTTTCAATTTTGCTTGATCCTCCTATACATTTTTATTTTTCTCTTTTTCATATTTCTCCCTTATTATTTTAGTCCATACTCTTTTTAGTCTCTTGTTTTTTTTTCACTCTCTACATTCATTTTCTCTTTTCTTTTATTTTTTAAATTAAAATACTAAAAGATTGAATTGTACTGAAAATATAATTTTTTAAAATACATAGAAACTTTAGGGCTAAAAATGAGTTATAACATTGTGCATCATTACTAAATATATTTATATTTTTATCTTTTATTTTATTTTTTTCTATTTTTATTGTCTCTATCTTTTGTTGTACATGGACAGTAATAAAGCTTTGACTTAAGAAAAACAGTTTATATTCTTGAGTAAAATATATATTTCTCAGTTTAATTTTTTTCATTAATGTATTTTGGTTTAATGAAAACAATTTAAGTTTTCTAAATAAAAACATATGATAGTTTAAAAAATAAAAAAAAGCATGCTACATAATGTTTTGTATGATTGTATAAAAAATAAAAAAAATGATTAATTCAAGAAAATTATATAAAAAATATAGAATAAAAAATAATAAAATAAATATTTATTCTCACTAAATATTTATAAGCAATTAGTTTTTAAATTATACATATTAAATTCATATATAATTATTCATAAGCAAATTGATAATATTGATAATAGTATCATAAAGCTATAATCTTATTTAAAAGTGATAACATAACTGAATAATTCTGTAAATACTACTTTACTGATTTTATTTAAAAACAATTAATTAAAAAGAGAAAGCAAAAGGTGATGGGCCAAAAAAAGAAGAAGTTAGGCCGTTCAAATAAGTCAATATTGTTTTGTCCGCGTGATTTCAGGAGCATTTCCAAAACCTATTTTTATATAGTTTTATGGCAATTCAAATAAATATATATATATATAACAATTCTATGGTTTACATTCTCGGGTAAAAGATATATTTTTCAGTTTAAATTTCTTTTTCATTAATTTATTTCGCTTTAATGAAAACCATGTAATTTTTTTAAATAAAAAAGTTATCATAGTTAAAAAAAAATCATGCTCCATTATTTATTTTCATGATTATATAAAAATATATAAAAGAATGATTAATTCATGAAAATTATATAATAAAAAATAACAAAATAAATATTTTATTATCACTTAATATTGATAGGCATTGGTTTTTGAAAAAAACTATGCATATTAGATTCATATAATATGCCTGGTTTGTTTTTGCGTTTTAAAAGTGTTTTTGAAAAAAATTGAATTTTATTTTTATTTTTTTCTTTGCTTCAAATTAATATTTTTTTGGTATTTTTAGATCATTTTGATGCGCTGATATCAAAAATAATTTTTAAAAATTAAAAAAATATTATTTTGATACATTTCTGAGTGAAAAACACTTTAAAAAGTATCCGTAACCGCACTACCAATGATTTATAAATAAATTGCTAATAGTATCATACAGTTATAATCTTATTTAAACGTGATATACACTTGCATCTTTATCTGTACTCTCTAATTTCATGGGGTAAAATAAAAATAAAAATTATTGGCGTTTCCATTCCGATTTCTCAATAAATTGGAGTTCAACTGTTTTAATATTAGCAATAAAAAATTGTTAGATTTTTTTTTAATATGTAATTTCAATGCTCTTGGACTTATTCATGAGTTCATGACCAATGTTTATTTGGCTCTTGGATTCTCTCATGGGATTGGACAACATCTGCTCCTGCATGCGCTTCCTGTCTTAATATATTATCTTGAGCTCTTACGCGTATCAGTATCAGAGCATTAATCAGAAACTATGACAACCTAATATGACAAACTCAATCATGGCTCAGTATGACAATCTAAGCTAGCTAGCTGTTTGTGGTTCGGTTTTTTTTTTATCTCACAGATTCCCTTTCTATGCAGAAATGGCCAAATTGGCAGAGCAACAAGTCACAAGAAGGTGCCATAATTTTAGTCATGCCAATCTCAAATTCAGCCTATGACGTTATCTCTTTGGCATACTTCACCGACTAGCCTGTTTGTTTGGAAGTGTGGTTACGATTATTTTTCAAAATGTTTTTTATTTATAAATGCATTAAAATAATATTTTTTTATTTTTTAAAAATTATTTTTGATATCAGCACATCAAAATAATTTGAAAATACCAAAAAATATTAATTTGAAGCAAAGAAAAAAATAAAAAAAATTAATTTTTTTTAAAACATAAAAATTAACCGGAAAAAATGGTGCATGTAATACTAATTCTACTAGTACGTAGTTTTGATGAAAGCGCACCGTCAATGCACTTAAAATTTGCTGGGGTTGGCATTTATTACGTGGAGTAGGAGAATAATGGGAGCAGCATTAGGAAAAAAAAAAGGTGCGGAGAAGGGAGCAAGAGTAGGGGAGTGGCTCTGTGGCCTAGTTTGCTCTGTTTTGTGCGTGGAAGTACTGTTGTAATGACTTGTTTTTCTGTTCTATGTTTCTTTGACTTAATGATTCAAGATATTTAAAAATCTTAATTATATTAATTTATCTCATGAAAAATAAAATAATGACAAAGACTAATCTTGTTGTGAGTAGAGAAAAATAAGTATTATTGATGGAGAGGTCGGTGTTTTATCTTGGCATAGAGAATTTTTATATTATAAATATCAATGAATGGTTCGAAGGTGTGCATGTATGCACCAATTAGTGGTGGTTGTACCCGCCTTGACTTCTTAGAATTTTTTTAAAAAAACATTGAGATATATGTCTAGAATAGGATATTGGATAAAACATGATGGTGAGTTAGTATAAGCAATGTTGTTTAGGCTTAGCCCAAACAGCTAGGAAGCACACCTATATGGCTAGAATATTTTTTTAAACTTTATGCACCACCCCCACCAAGCCTTTTAAACAATAATGTTTGGAAAACTTAACCAACAAAAGTATAAGAGAAAGAAAACACTATTTATGCATGTTATGTTACCTTCTTGTGTTTTTTTGTTAACGTGTTTGCAAGAAAAATAAGAGTTTGATCAATTCTCTTGTTACACTTAAGTTATAAACCTTACTG
>Ga0307515_10024991_pt1 | contig 10364 bp, 9 predicted proteins | sample 17_EM_MG_FD_194513 | JGI IMG/M metagenome (GOLD analysis project Ga0307515, IMG submission 194513) | Populus trichocarpa ectomycorrhiza microbial communities from riparian zone in the Pacific Northwest, United States - 17_EM | ecosystem: Host-associated > Plants > Roots > Unclassified | place...
GAGACAGGACGAGTCAAAGTCAATGTAAGAATCCCTTTCTCGAAGGAAATGGGGCGAGGGTTTTTCTTTCGTTTCCTAGTTTACCTATCTTTCTCGTTCCTATTTTACTAGTTTTTTTTTTTTTTTTTATCCTCGATGATGTTAAAGGGGATATTATCAAAACTAATTTTTATTTACTTTTTAATAATTAAAAAATTATTTAAAAAATCAATGATTTAAATTTTAAATTAAAAAATGTATTTTTTCAATCAAATTTTTCTCAATTTATTTATACATTTTTATTTTTATTTCACAAAGCCATAGATTTTTTTATCAATAACATGATTTTTTGAATAAAACTTTACAATAATTAAAATAAAAATTCATAATAATTCAAATGATTTAAATTGAGAAAGAAAGATTTTATCTTTTTAGCCAAAACTTTCTTTTTATTGTTAAGGCAGGTCATAATAGTTTGATAATTCTAAAAAGTTAATTATGAATTTGCTGCTAGTACATTATGCAAAAATCCTAGCAGGTTCATTTATGGACCAGTGACACTGAGTTAAGCTTAAGAAGAGGCATGTTCGTGCTAGATCAATAGTTTGACATAAAAAGCTATAATTTTATATATAATCGTTAGATCATGCTCAAATTTTATCAAAATGTTGTAACAACCATAGTTGAAAGAGGTCGTGAAACAGGACGTGCATAAGCATTATTGGATAAAGAGGTTCCCTCTTGAGAAAGAGACGTCCATGTGCTGGTGATAAAGAGCATACAAAGACAGATTACAACAGTTGGTAGAGGCAAGAACCCAAGGGGAATGTGAGGAGGGTGACCATGAATCCATGGCCAGCATTGAGAATCCTTTCTAGAGATAAAAGCAGGAGAGACGACCTCTTGATCAGGAAGAGTACTGTGGAAATATAAGATTTTGGTTAAAGCTCCTTAACTTTACAAGAACCTTGCAGGCAGAAGAGTTTATTGATTGGTTGAATGAAGTAGAAAGGATTTTTTAGTACAATTAAGTCTAATAGCAAATAAGAGTTAATTTAATCACATCGAATTAAAAAGTCAAGCTTTTACTTGGTAATAGCAATTGAAGAGGTCACATAAAAAGCATGGCACACTAGATGATTTAAAGAAAATGAAAAAGATAATGAATGAACACTTTTTTCATTTGGGATATGACCAAAATTTATACAAGCAACTCCACACATTGGGGCAGGGGGAGTTCTGTTGATGATTACATTAATAAATTTTATCATCTAATGGCAAAGAATGACCTATTTGAAATGAAAGAGCAGCTGGTGGCTAGATACCCTAGTGATTTATGATAGTTCATTCAAGACATGTTGTATTTGCAATCTTTAATTGTAAGAAAACAGTAAGTTGTCAGGGTAGCTTGCTGAAGTTTTTGGGCTGACCAAAATACCATAGAATGACATAACAATAATCAGTGAAGAATCACTCTTCAGCCCAAACTGACCCCTCAAAAAACTCTGCAAATGATAGGTTAGGGTTCTTATTTTGGATATATTTTTAGTTGTTGTTATCAATACAGTGAGGAGGGGTATTGGGCTAATAAATGTTATAAGCGTAGGGTTATTTAAGAAAAATTTTATTGATAGAAAAGCATGATGAGGCAATTGATCCTATCTATAATGTTTCTGATAGTTATGGGGAGATTTTGCATGAATATAATGGTGCTAATTTGGTCATCTAAAAAAGTCTATTAACTTTCAAGGGTGATTTAAGGTGAAGATTGGTAGGCATTTTTTATTTAGCCTATACCATTAAAAACAAGATATGCAACTTAATAATTGACAATGAAAGCTATGAAAATATGGTGTTCACAAAGGTAATGAAGAAACTCCAGGTCAAGATAATAATAATAAAAACATCTTAAACCCTACAAGATGACTTGGATGAACGAAGATACTGAGGTAATCATGGATAAATGATGTGTTGCATCATTTTTCATGAGAAGAAAATATATAATAATAGTGATACATACATGTAACATATTGTTAGGCCAACTTTCAAAGTATGACAGATGTGTTGTGAATAATAGATGGTATAACATGTATATCCTCAACATAAAAGGAAAGTGTGTAATGTTAACACCCATGAGAAAATAATTAATTACTGAAATTGATTTAAATAAACGTACATTTCATAAAAAGACTAAGAAAGGTGGTATATATTTTAATCCCTGATAATAATGTTGTAAAGGAGGAGGCTAAAGATAGTCTTATAAAATTTTAGGGAGTCCTAAGATAATTTACAAAATGATGTTAAAAGAATTGCTTTAAGGATTACTGCATAAAAAATATCTAGTACCAAATCAACATGGTCATTGGTTCTAGCTTATTGAATAGACCATCATACAAGCTAAGCTCAACCCTGAAAAGTCTGAACAATTACTGAATAGACCATCATACAAGCTCAACCCTGAAAAGGCTGAACAATTACAGTGTTGAGTGGTAAAGTTACTAGAAAAGAGGTATATTTGGTACAATATATGAATGGTTTTAACTCTCTTGTTTCAAATAATTATTATTTCAACTGGAAAATAATAAAATTAAAAAAATTGTGATTAGTAGTGAAAATAATTGATGTAAAACCTTGAATGAATTAAAATATAAATTTATGCTTGAAAATATCGATAATCGGGGTAAACTTATACTTAACAGTGGAATATTTTGTTTTAGTTTATTTATAATTGTAATCGTAATATTTTTGCAATTTTGCGTTAATTCTTGAAGTTATTGCCCCCACGCAGATACTGCATGTATTTTGTGAGTGCACTGTGTACCTGAGTTTTTTTTTTTTTAATAAACCAATGAACGGTGCTATTCAATTTTCCTTTTTTTAATGAGAAATTCTCGCTTACCAACTTTTTAGTTGGTGAACCATTGTTTTAAGAATTAAAAAATAATGATACTTTCCAACCACTTTTCGTGTTTTGATTGGACTGATGAATTTTAAAGAATTTTTTTTTTTTGACGTCCCCTAAAGATTAGAAACATGAATAATATAAGGATTGTACATATTTACCAATCAGATTAAATAATTTAAAAATTAATTGTTGAAGAATAAAGCGAGAAAAAGAAAACAAAACTAATGGAGTGAAAAAAAAAAAAAACATGATGAGGAGAATAATTTGTATCAAAAAATTACCACTAAAAGCGAGCTTTCTTGCTTTTGGTGTAAAAAAAATCACACCTCAATCACACGTTTATCCCAAATATATAATTAATTTGATACAAATTGTTAATCTATTATGAAAGCTTATTAAGCTCATTCATCGATCAATCATCAAAATTGATTATTGATGGCTTGTAGCCCCCTCCCAGTCATGATGGCATGGAGCATAGATAAACTGCATAGTTATTTTTTCATGAATTTTCCGGTAAAAAAATGATGTGTGATTTGATATTCACCAACACGATTTGTTTTGGAATTTTTTTAACTAGAAAAAAAATTCGTACAATCATTATATCATTAAAGAAAAAAAAATCCAAAACACCTTTGGAATGGGCCCCAGAAGAACCCGTAATACATTTTTCAGACGGCCTATTCTAAGCCCCGTTCAATTAAAAAAACCATACCGCAATTACTTGTTGTTCACTCAAGCTGGGTTGTCTCGTTTATAGTTGAAATCATGTTTTTTTAAATTTTAATTTCTTTTATTAAAATTTTTTTATATATATTTTTAATTTTTTTAATGTACTGATCTTAAAAATAATTTTTTTTTTTTAAAAAAAAATTATTTTAATATATTTTTAAATAAAAAATATTTTGAACCGCAACTGTTACCACAATTCTAAATAGTCTCATTGAAGTGCTTGAAAAGATCATTGTTCATAATTAAATGATTTTTTTGTTTTAAAGGATAACAAAGTCATTTCATAATGTAATAATATAATAATAATAAAAAGACAAAAAATCCCTGAATAATTTTCAAATATCAAATGAACCAAAAGAAAATACAATTTTCCCCTAAAAAAGTAGCATTTTAAGAGTGTTTTTAAGGAAAAAGTTGTCATTTTATTAGTACAATCCATAATAAACAAAGATATATACAGTGATTTTTTAATATTTTTTAAATAATATACTTTTAATTAAAAATATATTAAAATAATAGAAAATATTTGAAAGTATAATAACAATTATTTTTAAAATATTTTTTATTAAAAAATATATCAAAATAATATATATTTTTTATTTTTTAAAAACAATTCTTAAAATCAGACGAATCAAAATATTTTTTAAACCATGTATCCAAAATTCAAGAGAATCATAGATCGCAGCAGCTACGTGAAATGAAAGGCCGCGATATTGTCATATATAATACGAAAAAAACGGTGCGTTTTACAATTCTACGCGGATCTGAGTAAAATCACACCAAATTCTCTCGTCAATTTCCACCATCTCCATCACTAGTAGATCTCGACGGTCAATCTTCGCCGTTCACAAAAAAAATGGTGCTAGTATCCGCTGCACGTGATTACGTAAACCGGATGTTGCAGGACATCTCCGGTATGAAGGTTCTCATTCTCGATTCCCAAACGGTAATTTCTTTTTCTCACTTAATCACTGAATTATATCTTTATTTTTCCCATCATTTCGTTTAATGCACTCAAAATCTGTATAATTACTGCTGATTTCTCGTTAATCAAAGCAATTGCTAGGCACAAAAAAAAAAAACAGAACAATTTTTTTAGGATCGAAAACCCTAGCTCGTATTAAGCTAAAGAAGATGAGAAATGTGAGTTATGTTAATAATGTGTTTCAGGTTAGTATTGTAAGTGTTGTGTATTCACAATCAGAATTACTACAAAAGGAGGTATTTTTGGTAGAATTGGTAGATTCTATATCGAAGTCGAAAGAATCAATGTCGCATCTTAAAGCAGTATACTTCCTTCGCCCAACATTGGAGAATATTCAGCATTTGCGGCGTCAGCTGGCTAATCCTAGATTCGGAGAGAGTCATTTATGTAAGTTCTTATCAAAGGGTTTTGGAGGTTCAGTAATAATTTTTTTTTTTCATTTAAATTTTTTATTTGATCGTGATGTATTTGCAGTTTTCTCCAACATGTTGAAGGATACTCAGATTCATATATTAGCTGATTCGGATGAACAGGAAGTGGTGCAGCAAGTTCAGGTACATCATTTTTCTTGATCTTTTATCTATGAACTCATTTATAACATATCATGTTTTCTTGTAGTAAATGTAGAGTATAATGCACATGTGAATTGAATGTCTGACGTGACTGGATCAACTGTCTTGCAAGAAAATCATATTAAGTATCACCTGGTGGAATTGTATAACTGATGAAATTCTCAAGTTGCCTAGCACAACTGCCCGGATTTCGGTCATTTCATTCTAAACTGCTGAGAGGAAGGGTCTTGAGCAGGTCGTGTCTCATAGGGTTTTGCTTTCATCGTAGAAGAATTGGTTAACATCCTTCTGTTTTAGAACCTGTCCAGATCAATGTAGAAACAATTAGGTCATTGTACTAATGGTCTGATGTTGGCGTATAGTTGCATATATCTTGTCTATAGGAGATAAGATGCTCTTTACTTATCTGATTAAAATGGTCGTCTTCTACTTGGTGAATGAGAAGAGAAGTAATGTGAGTGCTCGTGGTGTGGCATTGTGGGTGTTGTCAAACATTATTACTGTAATTCATTAGATTTAGAGAATTTTAAGCCTCTAACAGAGGAAATAGAAAAAAAGACCTTTTTAACTAATGAGTCATGGTCTATTTGCAATGATTGGGAAACTTCCTCCAACAGGAAGTTGTGGTTACTTGATGTGATTAAGATCAAATGAGCATTGCCTTTGAGCTTTAATGTGTTAATTGATGTTAAGGACCTGATGTGAGACTACCAATGAAAAGCTGTTGGAATGTTGCATTGACACTAAAGGATAAACGAAATTATGCCAAACTCGATGTGTTGGATCAAATATTGTTTCTTGTGGTAGGTTGAATGACAGATATGTTTATTGTACTACTCTTTTGACATGTGAACTAGCTGGCTTTACTTGATATATGTTTTGTGAATTGTCAATATGTGATTGTCTTTGCCAGCAATCTGTTCCATATCCACCTTCTTGCTCAGTCTTTAATTTCAGATGCTTTAGATACATTTTCCTTCTATTGATTATGCAGGAGTATTATGCAGACTTTGTTGCAATTGATCCTTATCATTTCACTTTGAACATCCCTTCAAATCACATGTATATGCTTCCAGCGGTTGTAGATCCTCCTGGTTTGCAACAGTTCTGTGATAGAATTGTTGATGGCATATCAACGGTCTTTTTGGCATTGAAACGAAGACCTGTTATTCGATATCAAAGGACCTCTGATATTGCAAAAAGGATAGCACAGGAAACATCAGTGAGTGATACTTTGAACTGATGAAACTAGAGTAACATACCTTACAATTAAACATTTCTCTGGAAACAACTCTCCTATGTTGAGTCACAGTTTAACCTTTTTATTTTCCACTTTCATTTCTTACATTCAGGTTAAGATATGTGCACTACATGTGCATAGGTTACTCCATGTGTTGCAATACCTTTGTGTATTAAAGAAGTGTCTGATTTTACTATACATTGTCGACAGCGAGCCCTTTATTTGTTCTTTGAAGATCAATGTCATAGAAAAAATGATTTTTTTGGTTAATAACTTTTGGGGCATGCAGAAGCTGATGTACCAGCAGGAAAGTGGCCTTTTTGATTTCAGACGTACAGAGATTTCTCCTTTGTTGCTTATAGTTGATCGAAGGGATGACCCTGTTACCCCATTATTAAACCAATGGACATATCAGGTTCAAGTTGTGACTATGATATGTGATTTCTGTGCTTTTCAAATGTCAAGCATGCCTTGTGAATTATTTCCGAGTAACAGTTGGGCAGCTCTTTGATTATGTTCATTTATTTTGTAGGCTATGGTTCATGAATTGATAGGTATTCATGATAACAAAGTGGATTTGAGTGGTACTGGAAAATTACCCAAAGACCAGCAGGTTGAGTTGCTTTTTTTCCCTTGCTGTAAATTTATAAAATTTCAAAAAGTTGCATAAGTCTTAAATTTGTGCCCCGTTGCTTTTAGGAGGTTGTATTGTCATCAGAGCAAGATGCCTTCTTCAAAGCTAATATGTATGAGAACTTTGGAGATATTGGAATGAGCATCAAGAGGATGGTGGATGACTTTCAGCAAGTTGCAAAAAGTAACCAAAATATCCAAACAATAGGTTTGTATTTGGCAAGATTGAACATCCATATGTTTGATAATTTAGTTAATCTCTATGGTCGCATCTAGGATTTTCAATTTAAACAGAAAATATTTTGAATTACTGCAGAAGACATGGCCAAGTTTGTTGACAGTTACCCTGAGTACAGAAAAATGCACGGCAATGTTTCAAAGCATGTGACATTGGTCACAGAAATGAGCAAGATAGTTGGAGAGCGAAGGCTGATGTTAGTTTCAGAAAGGGAACAGGATTTGGCTTGCAATGGTGGGCAAGTGGCTGCATTTGAGGTATTGCTTGTATTCTGACATATTCCAGGTTTTCCTTATTTTCTTGCTCGATCTGAGCATGAATTTTAAGCTAAAATCAACAATATATGATAGGCCTGATGCATTTAAGCAAACTGACCAAACTGCATGAAAAAAACAATTAGGGAATTACTGTGCTGGTACCTTAAGATTTTGTTATAGATTGATACTTTTGTTGGAGATAGTAGTAACATGTGTTCAAAATGAATATGGAGCGGAAGAAAAAAGAAAAATTAGCCAAGCCCAGATGTTCCAGTGAGAATTGGAAGACAGGTAGAAATATTGGGGTCTGTGTAGCAATCAGAACCCAGAAATGTTTGTGGCTTTGCCTTTTAATGCAAGAGATGGGGATCAGGTTCCTAATGGAGTACAGCATTACATTTGTTTTACACCAATTAGGTGATTGAAGGGTTGTTGCATTATTATTATGAAATTAACGCTAGTGAAATTATTGTTAATTATAAGTTATATGGTAAATTAGAAATAGGAATATGAATTTTCAAGCTTGATTGGTTCTTCACATGTCAAAAGAGATACATGATTCTGTTAAACTAGCATTCCATGTTACTTCTTACAGAACATTTTAGTCTCTAGGACTTTTTTATCAGTTGATATTGTTTGCCACCTGCCTTGTAATTTTTGGAAAGCCTTAGATTTATCCCCATTGTAATTAGTGATATCTGATTTCACAAAAATATTAGCTGATAAGATCTAATGGCAATCTGATGCTACATGCAGAAATATGTGGTGCAATTTTCAAAGCTTGACCTCCCTTCTTCATATATTTTTGCAGGCAGTGACAAATCTTCTAAACAATGAAAGTGTTTCTGATATTGACCGACTACACCTGGTAATGTTATATGCATTGCGCTATGAGAAGGAGAGCCCTGTTCAATTAATGCAGCTTTTTAACAAACTGGCTTCTCAATCTCCCAAGTACAAGCCTGGGGTAATTTATCTAACCAGAATATTGCTAAATAGCTGTACTAGTCTCAAGCCTTGCTGTATAAACCTGGGGTAATTTATCTAACCAGAATATTGCTAAATAGCTGTACTAGTCTCAAGCCTTGCTGTATAAACCTGGGGTAAATCAGTAACATGTTTAGTGATGCATAAAATAATTGTAAAAAAAAAAGTAAAGAAAAATCATGTTAAAGGGGCCATCATTTATGTTCAGAAACGGTGCTTAATACTGGTGGAAAGATATATATTAGATCATTGATCTTGCTATCCTTTTCAGACTCTTGCATGATATTACGTAACTGACAATGAGAAGAACTACCGGCCAAAAATGTTTAATCTCATTTCTCATTTAAAATTGAGACTACTTTAACTTTTATGATTATTTTTTGACATTTAACCTTCTTTGTGAAGCCCTGTCTGACTGTACTTAGATATCTTCTGTCCTTTGCTGTGGCTAGATAAGAAAGCTAAATGGTTAGATATATTGATTATCATGAAATGGCAGCTAGTCCAATTCCTCCTGAAGCAAGCAGGTGTGGATAAGCGTACCGGGGATCTTTATGGGAACCGAGATCTTCTGAACATTGCTCGTAACATGGCTCGTGGTCTTAAGGTTTGAGTAAAAAAATGTTCTTTTTTTCTTTTCCTTTATGTTTCCTTTTTTCTTTTCCTTAGATATCTGTAAGTAGATGCTTATAGTCTTTTATCTTTGCATTTTTGTGATAGGGGGTTGAAAATGTATACACCCAGCACCAGCCTCTTCTGTTCCAAACTATGGAAAGCATAATCAAGGGGCGGTTGAGAGATGTGGACTACCCATTTGTTGGAAATCACTTTCAACAGGGAAGGTTAGTATTGTAAACATGGAGAAATCATGGTTATTTTTCAATTGTATTTGCAGAATTGTTCCAAGGGCATGGCAGACAGCTCAAGTTCATGTGATGCTGTGGTTAGACCCCCAGTAAATAAAAGCCAAACTGATCATGATGATTTGTTGTAGTACGAAACCCGCCTACATATTAGAAAATGGAAAACCACAATGATTTGCGTTCTATGTGAATGATTTATATTTATTCTTGGTGCAGGCCGCAAGATGTGGTTATTTTCATTGTTGGTGGAACAACATATGAGGAGTCACGCTCTGTTGCTCTCCAAAATGCCAGCAATTCTGGAACTCGTTTTATCCTTGGTGGTTCTGTAGTTCTCAATTCTAAGAGGTAAATCTGTCGTCATTCTGTTGTTCTCATGGGTACTCAGAACAGGACACCACGTCCTTGAATTATAGTAACCTTTTGGCTAATGTAGCCTCCTCCTATGCTTCCCGCATGGTTACAGGAGTTCTAGCATTATATGTTTGCTTGATTTTCATACACATTTGTCCATGCATCTGAAGGATTGAGAAATTATTTGGGGTCTATTTACTAAAAGCAATATTTAGGTCAGGCACATATCAAGCTGGCTTGAAAACCTCTCTGAGCTGGGATTGTTCACTCCGCTTCTACTTGCCCATTGGTGGGAGCTCAGAATATTGTTGCATCCAAAAGAAACTTTGGTCCAATCAATTACTAATTTAGGAGGTGTTTGTTAATTGTTTAGGATAGATATAGGGAGTAAAGCTGATAGGAACTGCTGTATCCACGCTTGATGATATGTTCTTGTGCAGGTTTCTGAAGGACCTGGAAGAAGCTCAGAGAATAGCTAAATCCAGCACCAATGTCGTTTGAAGTGCAATTCCCATCTGTAGCTATTTGAGATCCATGTATATACTTGTTTGCGGCTTTAGAAGGTCATTGTGTTTTGATGACTGGAAGTGGAAAAGTTGTCCAGTAGATTGCAGCAGCAGCA
>Ga0307515_10024992_pt1 | contig 10364 bp, 7 predicted proteins | sample 17_EM_MG_FD_194513 | JGI IMG/M metagenome (GOLD analysis project Ga0307515, IMG submission 194513) | Populus trichocarpa ectomycorrhiza microbial communities from riparian zone in the Pacific Northwest, United States - 17_EM | ecosystem: Host-associated > Plants > Roots > Unclassified | place...
TGGCGGCGCTGCCACCCGAGACTTCGGCGGTGGCGCGATTCAAGAGCGAGCCGAGCAAGCCGATCACACTCGGTGAATGGTTTCGCGCGCGTGGTGAGTTGACGATACGGTGTACCGCTGCAGGTCCTGCGACGGCCTTTGCTACGTTCAAGAACTTGGTGCCGAACGGGTTGTATTCGGTGTGGGGTTCTTGGTCGACAACGCCACCAGGTGCGCCGGGCGCGGTGGTGGTGCCGATTCCGTTCGGGGGTGCTCCGAACGCGCTGATCGCAGATTACAAAGGCGACGCGACCTACTTACGCAAGTTCGCCGCATGCCCTCTGGATCCTGTGCCGGATGAAGTGGACTCGAAGATGTTGTTCGTTGCGCTGGTGTATCACTCGGATGGCGTGCTTTACGGCGCCTCGCCGGGACCGTTTCAGGAGAGGCTGCATTTCCGCGCGCCGGACGGCTCGCTGTATCAGAGCTTCGCCATTCCCGGAATCATCATCCATGACCACCTGATCTTCCCGACCGCGGGCACCAGAATCAACCACTGAGAGTACGAAGGACCATCATTATGGAAGAGCAGAGCAGACAACGGTTGAGCCGGCGAGTTTTCTTTGGGCGCGCGGCTGCCGGTGCAGCCGCCGGTACGACGCTGGCAGGCGTGCTGTCGTCGGGCACTGCCGCTGCGACATCGCTGCGCAAGGGCGGCGACATCGCAGTGGTGCGCCAGCAAGCAGAGCGGGAAGCGTTTGAGGTTCTCACTCGCTCATTCTTCGAAGCCTACGACAGCTTCGACCTCGACCGATTCATGTCTTTTTTCCACGAAGATGCTTATCAACAGGACGTGGCGCTAGGTGATTTGTCGGCATTCGGTGGCCCATCCGATGGCAGCTGCAGCGTCCATCCGAAGGGCCCGCTGCGGCAGCTCTTCGCTCCCCTGTTCCAGCTGTTCCCGACGACGGCCGGCGGTATAACCAAGTTCATCCATGCCACCGGCAGCGTGCGCTACGGGGGTGCGGTCGACCTCAAGATCCTCGGGAATACGTTCTTCACCAGCGGCTTCGATGGGATGTCGTACGTCGATATCCGCGATGGCAAGATCTTTCGTCGCAACGACCACTGGGATACGGCGCAGGTTTCACCGCAGGATATCGCCATCATTCATCCCGGCGGCCAGCCGCGATTGTCGTGCGAGGCTCTGCCCCAGCCCGGAGACATCGCAAATGCGTCGCCCGACTTCTATCAGTTCGTCCGCTCATTCAGTGGTGCGCTTGCGTCGTGGTCCCTCGATCACGTGTTTCAATTTCTGTCCGACGACGTGCACTTGATCCACCCGCTGTTAAGCCGCGTGAGCGGCGCATATGGACCTTTTAACCGTGGCATCCAGATCCGCGGACGCAAGGCGGTGGCGCGGTTCTTCAGGGCGGCCGGAAGAGCGCTGCCCGACGGGGAGGGCTCATCCCTGATTCACGTTGCAGGGGGCAGCTCGGGTGGTGGCTTCGAATGGCGCTCGGGCGGCGTTACAGCGCAGCAGGGCATAGCACGCAACGGCATCCATGGCGTTACTGCTATCGATATTCATGACGGCCGCATCGAGCGACTCTCCGTCAAGTTCGACACGCTGCAGATGACACCTCAGCAGCGCGACTCGATTCGCCGGGCGTTGGCGGACGAGGGCCTTGTGGTTTAGCCGGGCGCGCTCGGTCGGCAAGCAGCGTTAACCGGTCAGGCCTTGCCTCATCGGTTGACGCTGCTTTCCTGCTGGGATCTTTTGTTCGAGTGACTGGCATGGCTCCCGGAGCTGCGCGACGGTTTCTGAGCCGGCCCGCGCAGACTCAGCCCTTTTCTCCAGGGAGGCTTAGCGCACGGGAGTTCTCTGACACGTCTGCTGCATGATGTGCCCGGCCTTTTCCGGTTGGACCGGTTCCAGCAGAGTATCGACGACCGTATCCATCATCACATGGAACGTCTGCAACAGCTGGAATCTGCCTGCAACCGTGCGTGCTGCTTCTCTTTGATTCCTTCCAAGGCCCGGTGGTCCCGATAAGCTAGCGCGCTTTCCGCTGCTACGCCCGGATCACGCGTCCCTGGGCCAGTGAGATGAGTCTGGCCTGAGACACGATGCTCAAACTGTCGGAGAGATTGTCGACGACTCAGACTTCGTCGTCATTGCATGCGGTGCCAGCGACGGGCTCCATGCCTAGCGATACTTCGGCCCGCTTGACGAGGTCCCTGTCGCGAAAGTCATAGATCACGAGTGTGTTGTTAGGGGGCGGATGTTGACTGCGAGCAACCTGGAGCCGTCCGCCATAAGTACCAGCGATCGAACGTGGCCCGTATCGAATGTTATGAATAACGGGAGGGGGACGGGCGTCGCCAGTTTCGCGACACAACAAGCGGCTATGGCCGCCGCCCGGGTCAGCCAGAGGACCCGGGCTCTTATTTTCGCGTGCCTGAAATCGGGAAGATGACGTTGTCCTGCAGGACGATTCCGGGGACGGCATGACTGGTGAAGACCGAGCCGTCGGCGGCCTGGAATTGCAGCGATTGCTGAAACGCTCCTGGCAGTGCCCCACCTGCGACACCGTCGGATTGATACACCAGTACCACGAACAGCAATTTGGACCCGTCCGGCGGCGCATCCAACGGGCAGACGGCGAACCGGCGCGAGAACGATGCCTGGCCGTCTTCATCGGGCACGATCGTGTTCGGCGCGCCGCCGAACGGGATGGGCATGAGAACCGCTTGCGGCGAATCGGGCGGACGGGTATTCCAGGCTCCCCACAAGGTATATACGCCGTTGGGAATCAGGTTGCTGAACGCTGCGCGCGCCGTCGCGGTGCCGTCGACATTACAGCGGATGACCAACTGGCTGCGTACGCTCAGCCATTTCCCCAGTGTTATAGGATTGCTCGGCTCGGCTCGAGTCGGTGTTACCGCCGAAGACGCCGCCGGCACGGTCGCGAGCCTAGGAAGCACAGCACGCACGCCGGCGAAGGAGACGGGCGTGGGCACGCGGCGCAGCGGGAGATTCTTGAGACGATCATCCACGCCCTGGGGGTCTATCCCTAAGTACCGCGAAAAGAATGGATCGACCGTGGTAGCGAGTACGGCGTCCGGGGCACAATTCTGCGGTGTAAGTGGTATCGCATCAGTGGCACCGGGACGGGGATCGAAGATGCCGACGACCGGAGTGCGGAAATCCGTCGGCAGCGGCGGAGGAAAATCGAAATTCCAGACCGATCGGCCGCACAGATCGTTGATACCGGTGATCGCGACGCCGTTGATGCGCACGATACGTTCATCGTCGCGATCGCCCGCGACCAGGGCCGGCGCAGCGGCTGTCAGTGCACACAATGCCATCCACAGCCGCCATCGCATCGCGCGGCCGCGGTGTGTTGCCTCTCGGTTCCGTCCGTCCACGTGCACACCTCCGTGCGCATATCGCGTCATTGCCATGTCGCAGTCGGAACCTCAGTCGGCGAAGGAAGGAAGACCGGCGGTCCTCTTCATGGACAACTTGCTGTTGCTGTCCAGTCTTCAGGAAGTATCGGACTTGTCCATTCAAGCGCGGTATCCGTGTGAACACGGATCACTCTCTCAGTAGATCTACGGATGCCGGAAACGCTCACTCCCCGATGGCGAGCGTGGTGCGGTTGGCGAGCACGAGCACCGTATGGGTTGATCAGTCGAAGTTGCTCGTGCGCGCTTCGTTACTGTGAGGAGTCTGACGGGATTATCGCCCACCCATCCCAAAGTCCGACGACCGCTAGGGCTCTTGCCAGATGCGCGAGGCTTCAATGAAGTGTGCAGGCTTTCCGTCGGTCCAGGTTTCTCCCCAAAGATTGGAGCCGCCGTTCACATGCAGTGTTTGGCCGGTAATGAACGCGCCACCCGGACCGCCCACGAACAAAATCGCTTCGGCGATTTCCCAGGGACTGCCCGTGCGTCGCAGAGGGCACGATTGTGCATACCGACGGCGCACATCTTCGGAGTACACCGCCCACCCTTCGGAGACCACTGCGCCCGGCGCAATGCAGTTCACGCGGACCCCGAACGAGGCCCACTCCACAGCGGCCGCTTCGGTGAACGCCATAACGCCGCCGCGAGCAGCGCAGGTGTGGGCCACTTGATGCAAGCCGCGCGGCGAGACAACGACGCTGACAATGCTGCCCGGTGCGTTTGCAGCCCGCAAATGTCTCGCGGCGCTCTGCATCATGTTGAACGTGCCGTTCAAATTCGTCTCGATGACCGCGCGCCAGCCTTTCTCGCTGAAATCGATCGCCGCCTGAGGAAATTGTCCCCCCGCGCTGTTCACCAGCAGGTCGATTCGTCCATGGCGGTTGAAGATGTCATCGAAGAATCGGTCGACCGCTGCGCGCTCGCGGATATCGAGCGGCACAGCCTCGCAGGCGAAACCGCGTGCAAGGATCGCAGTGCTCACGCGCTCGAGTTTTTCCACTTTGCGCCCGCACACGACTACGCGTGCGCCCAACCGTGCCGCGAGCCACGCGGTTGCGCGGCCGATTCCGCTGCCGCCACCCGAGACGACAACGACGCGTTCTCTGAGAAGCTCCGCCGCGAGAGTGGTGGGTCGCGTCGCGAGCTCCTCGTCGGGAATGTTCAGAAGGGCTTCAGTCATTGCGGTGCTAAGGGTCAACAGTACTCATGAACCTTTATCGAGCAATTCACCGCTGATGATGAGCTTGCGAACCTCGGTGGTGCCCGCACCGATCTCGAGCAGCTTCGTCGCGCGAAAGAGGCGGTTGATTTCGGATTCCCAGATGTAGCCGCCGCCGCCGTGGATTTGCACGGCTTCCGAAAGTACGCGGTTCATCGTTTCGGCGGCATACATCACCGATGCAGCGGTGAGCGCATGAATATGGCCGCGGCCGCCGCCGCCGATCTCTAGATCGTTCGCGGCGGCGAGTGCGCGATACGTGAACGTGCGCATGGTTTCGACAGCGACATAGATTTCCGCGAGCTTGGCCTGGATCATCTGAAAGTCCGCGATCCTGCGGCCGAACTGCACGCGCGACTGCGCATGGTCGAGCGAAAGTTGCAGCGCTCGCTCCGAGATGCCGAGGCAGATGGGCGCGATCATCGCGCGCTCGAGATCGAGCCCGCTCATGACGACCGCGATGCCGCCATTCTCAGGGCCCACCAGATTCTCCGCCGGCACGCGACAGTCTTCAAAAACGAGCTCCGCCGTCGGACTGCCGCGAAAGCCCATTTTCGTGAGCTTTTGCGCGACGCGAAATCCGGCGAAGCCCTTTTCGACAACGAAGGCCGATATGCCTTGCGCGCCTCGTTCCGGCGAAGTCTTTGCGTAAACGAGCAGCACATCGGCCACGGGGCCGTTCGTGATGTAGAGCTTCGAGCCATTCAGCACGTAGTGATCGCCGACCTTGCGAGCGGTGGTGCGCATGGAGCCGAGCGCATCTGATCCTGCGCCCGGCTCGGTGAGACCGAGCGCGCCGACGAGCTGGCCTGAGCACAGGCCCGGCAAGTAGCGGCGGCGCAGTGCCTCGTCCGCGTTTCGATAGAGGTTGTTGGCGCAAAGATTGTCATGCGCGACCCAGGAGAGCGCGATGGCATGGTTCCAGCGTGAGAACGCCTGGAGTGCAAGGCCGCTCGTGAACAGATCCGCTCCCGCGCCGCCGTACTCTTCGGGAACCGTGATGCCCAAATAGCCGTCCGCGCCGAGCCGGGCGAAGGATTCGGCGGGCCACCATTCTTCGACATCCATGCGGGGCGCGAGTGGGTACAGCTCATTGCGCGCGTATTCGTCGGCCGCATCTAAGGTTTCCCGCTGCTCGGCGGACAAATCGAAAGACGCCATCGCGGTGGATGCGGGCCGCGGCGCGGCGGGTTCGGATAGAGATGTGGACATGACACGCTTGGAGCGGATGAGCGGGCCCGCCCGAGAGACTAATGAGTCAGACTCGCTAAGTCTATCTCAACATGGCATTCTCCGGCCTCCTAGCATAATGAGTGGTACTCATTCCATGACGGAGAACCGTCTGCGCATCGGTTGCGGGTGCGGCTTCTGGGGAGATAGCGCGGCGGGCCCGGCGCAACTCGTGCGCAACGGGGACATCGATGTGCTGATGTTGGACTATCTCTCCGAGATCACACTCTCGCTGCTCGCGCGCGCGCGGCGCAAGCGCCCGGAGCTCGGCTACACGCCGGATTTTATTCATGCGGTGATGAGACCGCTCGCCGCGCAGATCGCGGCCCGTAAGATCAAAGTCGTCACGAACGCCGGCGGCGTCAACCCGCGAAGCTGCCGCGATGCCTTGCGAGTCGTGCTCGATCAGCTCGGCGTGCGGCTATCCATCGCGGTCGTGCATGGTGACGACCTCGCACGGGAGATCGGTTCTTTGCGCGACTTAGGAATTCGGGACCTGGAGTCGAATGGTCCACTCCCGCCCGAGGTTGCGAGCGCGAACGCTTATCTCGGCGCATTTCCGATTGCCGAGGCGCTGGCTCGCGGGGCGGATGTGGTGATCACCGGTCGCTGCGCGGACAGCGCTCTCGCGCTGGGGCCTTTGATTCATGCGTTCGACTGGAGCGAGCGCGATCTCGACCGGCTGGCGATGGGCAGCCTTGCCGGCCACATCATCGAATGCGGAACGCAGGCGACCGGTGGCGTCTTTACGGACTGGCGAGCGGTCGCCGACGGCTGGGACGACATGGGTTTTCCGATCGCCGAGTGCTCGGCGGATGGAAGCTTCGTCGTCACGAAGCCGCCCGGCACAGGCGGGCTCGTGAATGCGGCGACTGTCGCTGAGCAGATTGTGTACGAAGTGCATGATCCGAAGAGCTACATCCTTCCGGATGTCGTATGCAATTTCGCGGATGTAAGGCTTGAGGATCTGGGCGAGCACGGTGTGCGCGTCACCGGCGCGCGAGGCTTGCCCGCCACTTCGAGTTACAAAGCCAGCCTCACGTACGCCGATGGTTATCGGTGCACCGCCACTTTGATGATCGTCGGGCCAGATGCGGTGGCTAAGGCGCGACATGTCGCGGCCGCTATTCTCAAACGTACGCGCCGCATGTTTGCGGAGAGCGGCAGAGCGGATTACCTCGCGACCTCCGTGGAAGTGCTCGGAGCCGAATCCATGTACGGAGCGTATACGCGCAACGCAGGCACGCGAGAAGTGATTCTGAAACTCGCGGTCGCTCACGCAGAAGAAGCAGCGCTCGAGCTGTTCGCGCGCGAGATTTTTCCCTCCGCCACCTCTATGGCTCAAGGCATCACAGGTTTCGCGGCGGGAAGACCTGCTGTGCAGCCGATCGTGCGGCTGGTGTCATGCCTGGTTCCCAAGTCGCGCGTTCGGGCTGAGGTTGAGATGGAAGGCGAGACGCCCGAAAGGGCAGCAGCGTCACCACCGGTGTCGAAACCAACAGAGGTTGCTGGCACGCCGCCGCCCCCCGCTGCGCCGTCACGAATTCAAGTGGACCTCGAAGTGGACACGCCTTCCATCGAAGTACCGCTCATCCGTCTGGCGCATGGCCGCAGCGGCGACAAAGGCGACACCGCTAACATTGGAATCATCGCTCGCTGTCCTGAATTCGTGCCGCTGCTCGCTCGAGCGCTCACGCCGGCTGTCGTGAGCACCTATCTCGCTCATCTCGTCGAGGGCGAGGTACAGCGCTTCGACTGGCCGGGTCTGAACGGCTGGAACTTCGTTCTGCATCGCGCGCTGGGCGGTGGCGGTGTGGCTTCTCTGCGCTACGACCCCCAAGGCAAGAGCTATGCGCAACTTTTGATGGACCTGCCGATCCGCGTCCCGAAGCGCTGGTTCGAAACAGGAGGACTGCTCGAGGAAACGAATGTGCGCGAGCCGGCAGCAGTCTTCGCGATGACCTCGACATGAGCCCATCCGAGAAACAACGACAACGACGCGAACGACGCCCGCGCGACGAGCGCGTGGCCGACATCATGCAGGCGGCGCGAAGCGTTTTTTGCCGCAAGGGCTACGAAGCCGCGTCGACAGCGGAAATCGCAACGCAGGCGGGCGTCGTCGAAGGCTCTCTGTATCGCTACTTTCCATCCAAACGTGAACTGCTCATCAAAGTCGTGGAAGATTTCTACGAACGCATGTTCGCGGACTATGACCAGCAGCTCCAAGGTGTGCGCGGCACCTGGAACCGCCTGAGATTCCTGATCTGGAAGCATCTGAGCGTGATTCATGAAGAGCCGCAGATGTGCCGACTCATCATGCATGAGCTGCGTCCGTGGCCGGAATACCGGCAGTCCGGCGTGTTCGAGCTGAATCAGCGCTACACGCAGCGCACGCTGGCGGTTATTGCAGAAGGCATCGGCCGCGGTGAGCTTCGGTCGAACCTGCCGCCGCGCATCGTGCGCGATATGATCTTTGGTTGCGCTGAGCATCACACCTGGGCCTACCTCAGAGGCGAAGGCGATTTCTCGCCGGACGAGGCGGCCGACGCGATTACGGATCTCATCTATCAAGGGCTCACTCAAGGCAGCGCGCGCAAGTCGACCGCGCTCGACGTCTCGGTGCGCAAGCTCGAGCAGGCTGTACAACGACTGGAAGGGTTGGCGGCGCCTTCGGGCAAGCGGCGCGCCGCCGCGGGCGGCAGGCCATGTTGAACAAAGTGCTCGTTGCGAATCGCGGCGAGATCGCCTGCCGCATCATGCGTACGTTGCGTTTGCAGGGGATTCCCAGCGTGGGCGTCTATCATCACGAAGACCGATCCGCCCCACATATCGAGCTCGCCGATGAGCGCGTGTTGTTGGAAGCGGATGCGCCGGTCGCTGCCTACTTGGATCAAGAGCAACTCGTCGCAGCAGCGCAGCAAGCGGGCGCAGATTCCATCCATCCGGGCTACGGCTTTTTATCGGAGAACGCTTCGTTCGCTGAACGCGTGACGAACGCCGGTCTGGTGTTCATCGGGCCTGATGCCGCCGTGATTCGGCTCATGGGCGATAAGATTCGCGCGCGCGGATTCGCCGTCGAGCATGAAGTGCCGGTGGCGCCAAGCATTGCGCTGGACGGCGATCTGGAGCGCTTCACGGCCCATGCCGATACGATCGGCTTCCCTTTGCTTATCAAAGCCGCGGCGGGCGGCGGTGGCAAGGGCATGCGCAAGGTACGATCGGCCTCCGAGCTCGAGGAAAACGCGCGAATCGCGGTCGCCGAAGCTCAGCGCTACTTCGGCGATGGCCGCATCTATGCGGAGCGTTACATCGAGCGGCCCCGGCATATCGAAGTGCAAGTGCTTGGTGATGGGCAGGGAAATGTTGTGCATCTCTATGAACGAGAATGTTCACTACAGCGTCGCTATCAAAAAATTCTCGAAGAGTCTCCAGCTCCGAATCTTCCTGCCGACACGCGGGAGGCGATCTGCACAGCGGCTGTGCGCCTGACAAGCGCGGCGCGCTATCGCAATGTCGGAACCGTGGAGTTCATCGTCGCACCCGACGGCGCGTTCTACTTTCTCGAAATGAACACGCGCTTGCAGGTGGAGCATCCGGTGACGGAGCGTGTATTCGGCATTGATCTCGTCGCGGAGCAGCTTCGTATCGCTGCCGGCGAAGGGCTTTCATTCTCGCAAAGCGACGTGCGGCCCAACGGTCATGCTATCGAGTGCCGCATCTGCGCCGAGGAGCCGGAGCACGATTTCCGTCCTGCCATGGGCCGCATTGGGGTGTTGCGAGTACCGGAAGGACCGAAAGTGCGCTTCGACGGCGGCATCCGTGAAGGCCAAGCGATCACGCCGGCCTTCGACCCGCTGCTGGCTAAGTTGATCGTATACGGTGAGACGCGCGAGGAGGCGGTGAGCGAGCTGCGGCGCGCCTTAGGCAACTTGGTGCTGCTGGGAGTGCCGACCAATATCGACTATCTCGCCCGCATTGCGGGCCACGCGGAATTTTTGGCGGGTCATTTGGATACGGGTTTCCTCACACGACATGCGACCGAGCTTGCGTCGAGCGTTCCCGTGCATGAGCTGCATGCCGCAGCACTGGCCGCGCTCTTTGCCGATGACGATTTCCGCCGCATGACTTTCGAGGTGCCCGAGCCGTACGCCAGCATCGGCTATTGGCGCAATTGAGCGGCACATGCCTTATCGAATATGCATTGCGGATAAAACTCTCGAAGCGGAAATCATCGGCCGCCGCCCGCAACTACTCTTAAGCATCGACGGTATCGCGCACGCGGTGGCCGCGATCTCGGGAGGCGGTGCAGAGATCGCTCTCACCGTCGATGGCGTGCAGTATTCCGGCTGGCGCTACAGAATCAAAAACGAAGTGCACGTAAGGCTCAATGGCCATACGTCGATCGTGCGCTTCGAGGAAAGTCTGTCTCAAGCGCATGGCGAGAGCTCTCCACAAGAAATCCGCT
>Ga0307515_10024993_pt1 | contig 10363 bp, 11 predicted proteins | sample 17_EM_MG_FD_194513 | JGI IMG/M metagenome (GOLD analysis project Ga0307515, IMG submission 194513) | Populus trichocarpa ectomycorrhiza microbial communities from riparian zone in the Pacific Northwest, United States - 17_EM | ecosystem: Host-associated > Plants > Roots > Unclassified | place...
CTGGAAGGCAAGATCGGCGAGCTCGGGCTTCATCTCCCCTCCCCATTGTAACAGAAAAAAAAAAGCGACGTTGACATTAATTTTGGAAAGTACAATAATAAGCCGAAGAATTTCGGTTGATGAATGTTGCTCGGACATACACGAATCGAACAGAAATTACAGCACCTAGTTTTTCGATGGGTGGGGTCTGAGGTAAGGGCCGGTGCTAGGTGGGGCTTATATAGGGAGGCCTCGTGGCCAGCATGCGTCTGGGCACAGGAAGGTCTCAATTGGAGTTTCCTAGGTCCTCCATGTACGCCCATGGAATCTGAATTGCGTTGGCACTTGGAACACCGGCTAGATTGAATGGTTCCTTGGAATTGTGTCATTCTTGATTGGGGGCAATGAGCGCTTCGATGGACCCCTCTTCTCAATGCTACTTATGAGACAGTCAAATTAAAAACGTCGCGATTGAAATGTACATCTCGAGAGTGCAGTGAACTATGCCCCAAATTAGACGAATGATCGTACCTCTCCCCTAGAATCGATCCACGAGACTGAGTTTGTCGCATTCTCATTCATATAAATTCATTTATGTCCATATCCCCTACACCAACAACACCGAGAGGGATAGGAAAGGAGAAGAGGTTAGGATTCGAGACGAAAATGATGTATGCTGTTTGGTTGCACCAGTTTTCAATTTCCGTTGGTTTGCTGGAATATTCGATCGTCAATTCGAGGTAATGGGAAAAATCTCTAGTGACACGAAAGTATTTTTCACGGCGACACGAGGTGGGCCGACTGCACATTCATGCGCATCAGTACTGGCCGCGTGTGTCGGCTCACTTTTGGAGTGTGAGTATTTGGAATATGAATAAGCATTTCGGGTGACACGGTATTACAACGGAGACAAGAGGCTTGGTCCAAGGCGCCAAACAGGACGTCGTTTGGATTGCTCCCTGCCCTGCCGTCCCGCCATGATGTACTATACGAGTCACTATGGTGCAGCTCAGATAGTCCGTCGTCAGTACATATCATATGTCGAACGATCTGCAGCGTTCGTCTGCCATCGTGGTGCATCCTTGCGCGCGCCTGCATGCCACTATGCAACGTCGGCCTCATCGGCTCTTTTACTCCATCGAAAGATCAGAACGCAAGATAGGCTACTCGACGCTACATGTCTAGCGCTGCACAATGATTTTTCGGACCGACAATGCATGTGCCATTAGGTCGGCGTGAACGTCATGGTGCTAAGGATTGCCTCCTTAATCTACACAGGTAGCTATCGACGCCCTTCGTAAAATATCTCATATGCGCTGTTAAGATCGCTGATCTCGTTTCGCTTCCTGCAGGTATCACTAACAAACCGCGAGGTGAGTGGTTATTTCAGTCGCGCGCGCTCGATTGCATTTCCATCTCCTCACCGACTCAATGCTTTCGTGGAGCGTTTTTGGTGCTCAGTGGACCCCTTCGCGATCTGGATACCACGAATTATGTTGGGTCAAGCCAAGCCAATTTCGTCAACACTCTACTTTCGACACGAGCGCTATGCAATACCCCTCTAGTCCAGTTCACTCTAACCCTAACCCTATCGCAAAGCCCACAACCTCGACAATATCCACCATAGTATGTTCCTCTCAATGTTTCCAATGCAACCAATACGGAGGTACAACCAAATTCAGCGTGATATATGGGTAGTTCAGGACCCCACTTGGTACTTCCGCTCTCTGTGTCGGACTGGCCATGCGAATGTCTTTCGTGACCGCGCTTGCACAGTCACGCCACAGACCCATAGTGTTTTCGATACTACCCATTCTGCAACGGGAATATTAACAGAATAATGGACATTCATGGAGGGGGTGTACCACCAAGCTTGCGTTCTCGTGCGTCGGGTTTACGATTGGTGCGTCATTGTGGATATCTGGGCAGCGTAATGTGAACTTGTCATGCCCTAGGCTCGGGTCATATTCGACGCGTCGGACTCATCGTTTATGGCCAGCTGGTACGAAGAGGCGGTCGCAGAAGCATCAAGCTCCTGTATGGGTGAGTGAACTAACATAAGGAACGACAGCATTGTGAGAGGCTGATGGGGTCAGTGATGCGGAATTGTGCGACTAGCAGTAGATGTCTGATTACTTTTGTTGTTTATGGAGAAATTTGAGCGTGGCAGGGGTGCAGACGATAAGAACACTCGTATATTCGAAGAAGTATAGTTATGAAAGTGTGGGCATATGTGCATATGGATCTGTTATTGATAATGCTCGTATCTAACCTTCGCTTCTCCGACTGGACCTTGCTCGTGGCGTGGAGGTAGCTGGGCCATGACTCCCGTGTGGCTGGAACATCTGACAGATCGAAGTAACGGCCTCCGAACGAAGCGCCCTGTCGCGAATTCTGTGGATATGCGTCGCACTGTCAAATAGTCAATGCGTTTGCCTGGCCCGGGTAATACGACAACGAACGCTTTATCAGCATCTAGTTCGTATGTAAACTTGACCAATGACTTCGCGTAGGGCGGCGCATCGAGGGCGGGCGTTCGAGAGAGGGTTACCTCGACCATTCCAGGTTGAGCCGCTGGGGGTAAGTTGCAAACGAGGACACCAGGAGCATGGTAAGACTAAAAATGGTTAAGCGACGTTTGGGCTCTTTAAGTATTGGTAATTTGTATCTCACGGTCGAAACGATATTATCGCCGAATCTGGCGAAGAGTGTGGTCGGAGGAAGATTGCCGACAACGAGCACAATCTGCTCGCCTCCGCCGGTTGTCCCGCAGGAGGGACTGAGTAGGGAGATGAAGCTATCTCCTCCGTCACCTGCTGCTGTGATATTCTGCGTTGCTGGCTGGAGGGCTATTGGACTAGTGGTTCGCAGGGGATTGGGGAGCACTCTCGGTGTGCTCAGGTGGAAATCAAATCCTGACATATCCGCCTCCAACGCGCTTGTCGAGGGTGCTGAGCGACTAGTGGCCACAGGCTCCAAGACCGTTCCAGCAGTTACTGTGCATAGTGGGGATCAGCAGTGGAAGGGGTGTCGATCGCTAGTGAACCAACCTTGAAATCGGTCGTTTGAAGATCTTGCGGAATCCAAAACGGCACCCGTCCTTGTTGCATTCATATTGGTATCCTTCCCCCTCGCCCCACGGGAGGTGACTCGAAGGCAGGTTTCGAGTGCCTGTTGGGCAACGATTTGATCCCCGTTTAAAATGATGGCATTTATTCTGCGGAGCGGCATGATGCATGATGAGCCTCCTCTCCTTGGGACAGAGTGGACGAATCGTTACCGGTATTCAGAGTCCGCGGATCCATGGTGGGTCGAGAGACAGAGGAACCGGAAAGCAACCTCTGCCTTGCCATTTTTCAGGTCGATAATGTCAGTTCTGGAAGTGAAATCCACTACTGTGCGTGGTATCAAGGAATTTCGGGGCTCTCTCAGAGTGCAAGTGCGGCACAACGAGTCGCGAAGAGTGCCCGTTGTCGCACCTTCGACTTCGAGCCGGAAGTCTAGGGCCTTCTTATTTCCTGCGACAGAGCGCTTGACCGACTTTGTTTGAGGAATTCGGATGCAATCCCACGGAAGATTCGTTCCCATAGAGCGGGGACGTATTTCGATGTTGAGGATTATCCGGGTATCGCGACGGTGCTCGACTAGATGACCATCGGTGGGAGCAGGACTCGACATGGTGACGAAGAAGTCGACACTATATTTGAAGTCAGTCAAGCGTTGGTCTCACTTGATGGCCGGAATCGACGCACTCGGGATGGCCAACAGGGAAAGCGCTAGAGGGTAAGTTCAGATAAGGTTGTGTAGGTGAAGAGAGGTAGGGTTGTAGGTTGAGAATAGAGAGCTGAGAGGCGTGCGGTTGTGGTTGGGCTTGCGTTCCGGTGGTACTATTTGGGCCAAACAAAAAGTCAAGTGCAGATCCTACACCACGTTAAGCTCGTTATTGCAGGTGAGTACAAGTAAGCCCTGACCATTGGTATCAAAAGAGTTGGATTGGAGATCATATAAGCCCTCTGGGCCCATATCGCAGAGTGGGGCTCAGCCACGGCGTTTGGGATCGCATTATAACCACCTGGGACCGAAAGCGGGATGTCCTCGCCCTTTTGAGAATCAACCCTGGCCAGGGCGGACCAATATGATTTGAAACGACCCCGTCGTGGGACTGAAAGGAATGCGGCTGCCTGTTGCTGTCATGTGTCATCCGGCCGTCGTCGCCGTCATTGGGTCTGCCTCTCCCGGGAATATGTCAGATATTCCCAACACTATTGCTGCCCGCTCCGCTCATCCATTGCACCTAAAATTCAGAGTAAAATACCTACATGTCAGGTTCATCATGTGCATACAAGAATGTGGTCAGCGCGCATATCCACAGCACATGTGACCGATAGGGGCTTCGTTTATGGTAGCTAATTGGACGGCACATTCTCAGAATTTCTATTGACATGTAGATTATTTTATTCTATTTGCTGGTCGATCCTTGTAGCTCACCTCATGCCCAACGTGTGGCTCTCAGGTTGTTTGTTGCATCTTGGACTGCGCCGTCGCCGTCGCCGTCCGCCCCACTGCCCCCACATTTCCATGGGCGCATTCTCAACGTTTTTGGTATAGTAAAAGGTAAGTACGATATGAGTCAAGGCATTGTTTAGCTCAGGCTTGGCTGAACAGTGCAACAACCCCGGGAGTGACTCTCTGATGGACATGCAATACAAATATCACATGTGCTCACTGAGGCTTGTCAGTCCACACGCGGCGCTTATCGGCTTTGGACTCCCACGCATCGAGTGGCGCATTCCCAAGGTTTCTATCATACTGAAAGTGAGTACGATGCGATTCAAGGCGCTGTTCAGTGTCCAACTCCCAGGCTTTGCCCAACCGCATAATGGCTCCGGGAGCGACTTCTGATCTCCATGTGCGCGCGCTACATACGCTTTGCTGGAGGTCGTAACCCAGCCCATAGCCCACGCACGACGCCTTCCCCAGTCCTCACTAGCTTCGTCGCCACCCCACACTTGGCCCAGTGCTCGAGATCTTGACTGTATTCAGTTGACCTCATTCCGCGAACGTGTGCTATTGCCGACATAATTCTCACGGAAAGGTCTGAGGGATACAATAAATCAAATGCGTTCACTTTGTTGGCTAAGAATTATGGCGTTGAATAGAAAACAATTCCCTATCACGATGAGTGACTGGTATTTCTAGTAAATATGAGAGTCCATAGTTGACTCATATTTTACGAGTCTTGTGACGTGCATCCCTCCCGAAGATGTTCACTATAGTTTTGACGCTACCTGGGCTTGCCGCTGTGGAAACTTGAGATCAGATTGAAAAGTTATACAAGAAGGGAGGGTCTGACCATTTTTCGCAGCATGTGGGACTTGCTGTATGGTCGAGGAGGGTACTGACGCTCGAGAATCGTAAATCGCTGTTGGAAAGGTCGCGTTAATTGAGCAATCAGGATGACAGAAAGAAGCGAGGTTCGAGGTTCGAGCGGGAGAAGGGTGAGATGTGCCTTCCGCATTTGTCCACTCACCAATTTGGAGTTCCGCACACTCGAAAAGGACGAAAGTTCAGATGATCTTTGCGAACATGGGATAGAATACGGTCCTTCTTGGCTTTGTAAACTCTGCAGTGGCCATTCGGTGTAGGCACTTTGCAATATATAGAATGCATCTGGTCGACGGTCAACCCAATCCATCGGGACGGATTGTCCGTTTTGGCCTTTGGGCTCAACTGTTCCCAACGCAGTCCATTGCAAGGCAGCTGCTCGTGTTTGTTCCCAAAGCGCATTTGGAGTTGCCCTTCTTCGGTCGTGGCCGATTTTCCGGGGAGGTTTGGGGGCGTTTGCTTTGTAGCTGGCGAACGTACTTGGTTGGAGTGCACGGGGGAATGGGCCATACGTGATGGCTTGGGGAGCAGCGAGAGTGGTAGGAGCAGGATTGGGACCGTGAAATAGATCACCGCAGATGACCGTTGAAAGTCCTAATTAATATGTTAATAACTGGTTATGAGTGTGACAGAAGATCGTACACTCCGAAGGGCGACCCTTTTCGGCTGCCGGTCCACAATTAGTCACTCGAGTCTTTGCTGGTATCGAATCGCTCGATCTGGAAGTCGCGATTGCTCTTTCGATCGGTTGATGTGCCCTATGGCCAAAGGGACCACCTCCCCATCCTTCCCAGTTGTCATTCCATTAACGCTGAGAACTGCGTGCTCAGTAGGGGATCGACCAAGTTCATCGAGAACAAACGGTGTGGCCTCCGGTGCCTCTACAAAACCAACTACGAGCGGGTCGTCACAGCGGTAGCCTGTATGTAAGGCAGTAAATCTATTTACATCTCTGACATTGAGGTCAATTCCCCAATGAATCAATTTCTGGACCAAGTCCCGATATCGGAGATGGATTGCAAGGTGGAGGATAGTTCGGCCTTGTTCGTCCACTGTTGCGAGCAACCAGGGAATTCAGGAAGAGGCTTGAGAGCAGAGAGTATGTCAAGGAAGGCCGACTCTGGAAGCGATGAATGGAGTGACATGTTTGGATCTAATGGGCCCCGCTCAATTTCCAATCGATCTAGGCTAAATCAAGCGCGCTAGGAAGTATCCCTATAAGTGATAGCAGCCTGATTTAGCCTTCCAATTGGCTATCTGCACTAAAGGAGCGCCTTCGTAAACATTAGTATCCCTTGCGTCATGGAGCCCAGTTCCTTACAATGTCTCATATCTATGTCATATTCCACACGCCCACTATCCCAAGTAATACAAGCGGCATCGTGTAGTGCCCGACATCGCCCCTTGGGTTCCAAGCCGACGTCTACACCAGCCGCATTTCCGAGCGCAGATGTTCCCCCAATAAACGGACCCACAGCTAGGCGTCGCACACTAGGCTCTCTCGTGTGGCGTGTTGTGGATAGCGTGTCGTTCACAGGAGAACCGGGGCGGGGCTTATCTTGTACTGAGCTTGTCTTGTGCTGGGCTCGAGTATTGCGTCGTATTGATACTCCACTCATCATTTACAGTGGCTGGTGCAAAGAGGCGGGCACAACCGGCCGTCTAAGGCTTTCGTATGTTAAGGACTGTTTCATCTTTCCCACCACTTTCGACCAAGCTTTCGATTTATTTTATATGGAACAACTTAGCTCGAATGAAGCGGCCAAGGCGCAGGACGACCAAAACTTTGAACAACCAAATTAAGGAGGCGAAGATTTGGGCATACATGGGGTTGTCATGCGAAGAAGATCGTATCTATCCTACACGTCTGTTGCTAGAACTTGCTTGCGACGTGGAACTAGCCGGGCTACGGTCCACATGTGACTGTAATACTCGCTGAATGAAAGGCATAGCTTCCGATCGGAGCGCCTCGTCGCGAATTTTTAGGATATGTGTGGCACTAATACAAAGTCAGCGCATGTGCGTGACCTTAATAAGTGACAACGAACGCTCTGTCGACGTCGGATTCGTATGTAAACTTGACCAGCGATGTCGCGTAGGTGGGTGCACCAAGAGAGGGTGTTCGAGAGAGGGTCACGTCGACTATACCGGGTTGAGCGGCTGGAGGTAGGTTACAGATGAGAACTCCAGGTGCGTGGTAAGACTAAAGAACGATCAGGCCTGCCTCAAGCCTTTTGGGCATTCGCATCTCACCGTCGAAACGATATTGTCGCCGAATCTAGCAAAGAGTGCGACCGACGGAGGAAGGTTGACAACGACGAGCACAATTTGCTCGCCTCCGCTGGTTGTTCCGCAAGGAGGACTGAGTAGAGAGATGACACGGTCCCCCCCGTCAGCCGCTGTAGTGTTCGATGCTAAATGCGATATCGCTGGCTGGTCAATTGTCGAATTGCGGATTCGGTGGACATTGGGGAGGACTCTGGAAGAGTTTGGGAGTCGATCGAATGCTGCGATTGTAGGCTGTGCTACAGTCGTCGAAGGCACGGGGTTGCCAGTGGTATCACGCTCCTGGATCGCTTCCGCGGGACCTGTGCATTGTACGAATCAGCAGTCGAGAGGCGTGGGTTAGTAAGCGCAACACACCTTGAATTGTTAATTCTTCTGCAAAATCCAGACTGGAACCTGTCCTTGCTACATTGACATTCTTCGTTTTTGCTCCACGGGAGGTAACACGAAGGTGAGTTTCGAGTGCTTGCCGAGCAACGATTTGATCACCGCTTAAAATGATCGCAGTTATGCTTCCCAAGCCATAAGCCCCCTCTCCTCGGACAAAGTAAACGAATAGTTACCGGTATTCAGAGTCTGCAGGCCCATGATGTGTAGAGAGACATAGGAACCGGAAGGCTACCAGTGCCCTGCCGCTGTTTAGCTTGATGATGCTGGCTTTTGAAGTGAAATCTACTAATGTTGGTGCTACTATGGAATTCCGGGACTCTTTATCAGTGCAGCGCTCGCACAAGGCATCACGAATCCTCCCAGTTGTCGCACCACGGACCTCCAGCTTGAAGTTGAGGGCCTTCTCATTCCCAGGGACGGTAGGGCGTTGAACTGACTTAGTGCGAGGAATCCGGATGTAGTCCCAAGGGAGTTCCGTCCCTACAGAGCGGGGGCGGATATCGATTTCAAGTACGATCTTGTTTTCGCGACGGTGCTCGACCGGCTTTCCACGGGTTGAAGCAGGGCTCGACATGGTAACAAGGAATTCAACACTATATTAGGAATTAGTCACGATCAGTTCCACTTGATGTATCTACCGCACTCAGGAAAGTTAGCGCCGGTGCTGGCGAGAGCGACAGAAGGAAATATCTCTTGAATCTGCGCGGCCGAAGTGTGGTAGGGTTGAGGGTTGAGATTAGAGGACTGAGAGCCGCCAGGCTGCGCCTGGAGAGACGGAAAGTTCGTTTCCAAGTCCAGTGTTGGGATGCTTTCGAAAGAATAGAGCGAAGCTACATCGCGTTGAAGTGTGAATCGGTGTACTCAATACGGTTGAGTATAGGCAAGGTTTTGACCGTACCATCGAACACGTCGTCACAAAGTGCATGGTCAAATGGTGTGGCTAGATACTCTTGCTGTCCTGAGGATGATGTGGCGATAAGCATCCCATTGGTTATTCCCGGGATCGTTTCAAACATACAGGTGATACGCTCCAAATAACGATGATTAAGGTCCAGGGTGTATGGCTAGCTGTCTTAAAATTGTTCGGGGGTTTATGAGCTGACGCATTGCCATCGGCATTGCTTCGGGGTCGTAGTCTTTGGGACTCACAGTCGGGGACAGTTCGTAGGTTGGCTTGAAAAGTGGCTCCAGTCACCTAGAGGGTGATACAAGAGCCTAGAAGGTGTTGGGTAGGGTTGGGAGGTAAGGGCCGATGCTAGGTGTGAAAGCGCGGTGTATGGGAAGACTGAGATCGGTTGGGTTTATATAGAAAGGCCTCATGTGGCTGTGGTGAGGACCCCAGGAAGGTCTCAATTGGAGTTTCCTAGGTCCTCCATGTATGCCCATGGAATCTGAATTGCGCTTGCACTTGGCACACCAGCTGAATTGAATGGTTCCTTGGAATTGTAATGAGCGCTTCAATCCACCCCTCTTCTCAACGCTATGAGACAGTCAAATTTACAACGTCCCTGGAATTGGTGGCCGCGACTGATATGGACATCTCGAGAGCGCAGTGAACTATGCCCCAAATTGGACGAATGATCGTGCCTCTCCCCCAGAATCGATCCACGATACTGAGCTTGTCGCATTCTCATTCATATCAATTTATCCACATCCCCTCTACCAAGAGGAAAATGACGTATACTGTTTGGATGGTAGAAATTGCACCAGTTGTCAATTTTCGTCGATTTTGCTGGAATATTCGATCCCGCAGCGAGCTGGAGTTGTCGATTCGAGGTGATGGTAAAAATCTCTAGTGACACGAAAGTATTTTTCACAGCAGCACGAGGTGGGCCGACTGGACATCAGTACTGGCTGCATGTGTCAGCTTACTTTTGGAGTGTGAGTATTTAGAATATGAAGAAGCATTTCTGGTAACGCAATAACGCAACGGAGACGAGACACTTGGACCAAAATCGGAAATGTGGTGCGCCAAACAGGACGTCGTTTGGGTTGCTCCCTGCCCTGCCGTCCCGCCATGATGTACTATACGAGTCACTATGGTGCGGCTCAGATAGTCCGTCGTCAGTACATATCATATGTTGAACGATCTGCTGTGTTCGTCTGCCATTGTGGTGCAACCTTGCGCCTGCATGCCACTCTGCAACAACGGCCTCATCGGCTCTTTTGCTCTATCGAAAGATCAAAACGCAAGATACGCTACTCGACGCTACATATCTAGCGCAGCACAATGATTTTTCGGACCGACAATGCATGTGCCATTAGGTCGGCGTGAACGTCATGGTGCTAAGGATTGCTCCCTTGATCTCCACAGGTATCTATC
>Ga0307515_10024994_pt1 | contig 10363 bp, 8 predicted proteins | sample 17_EM_MG_FD_194513 | JGI IMG/M metagenome (GOLD analysis project Ga0307515, IMG submission 194513) | Populus trichocarpa ectomycorrhiza microbial communities from riparian zone in the Pacific Northwest, United States - 17_EM | ecosystem: Host-associated > Plants > Roots > Unclassified | place...
GGAATGTTATTATGTATATTTATACTTATCTTATATTTACCTTATATAGGTTTCTAATCATATGTAGTATACTACATGGTTAGTATTATGTACAACCTTACATCCATATATATATATATATATATAAAAGAGGAGTGCTCCACACAACACATTACAGCCTCCAAAATATATTCTAAGACTCCTTCTCCTTTAAACTTCAACTTGGTATCAGAGCATTATACTTTCGAAAGGGCTTCCATCTACAATAAGCGCCTCCCTCTTATCCTCATGGACCCTACCGCAGCTCAATCCTCTCCTCTTCTTACAGCAAACACGCTAGCTGCATCACTTCCTGTTCCCTGCTAATTTTTCAATTATGCAACCCGCGTCAGGTTTTTCAATGGCACCTCCACCTGTATTTTTTGCGTCATCACCTGTTCATTCTCTTGGATGTAGTTTCCCTCTAACAATGGTAGCAATATCTGTAGGGAACTTCGACCGGTGATGTTCTGATATTTGCCCATTGGAGGCTAAGCACACTAGCACAATATTTAAAGTGATTCGACAAACCGCCTACATCCACGGAAGAAGCCATTGCATTATATAGGGAGAGAACAAGATTTACAACAATAGAGGAGGAGGAATCATCCCCTCTTTGGCAACTATCAACCTCACTCTATTTCTCTCTTCTCAGTGCTGCAATGGCAGCTACTGCTGGCTGCCCTTGGCAGCCCACTCTCTCCTATATTTCTCACATCTTTGGCTGCACTCTCAATCTCATTTTGCTCTCTAAGGTATGCCTTTATTTATAGGCATCCATGACAGCTTCTCTTGCTCTTTTGTCAACAATGGTGGCCACGAACTCCAACTCATCTTCAACAATGGTGGTTGCACTAGCAGCCCTCTTTGACTCTATGACAATGGCAGCCATCCTCTTCTAGAAGATAGGCTGTAGATGCTCTATGATTGCTGCATATTAATGGCAACAATCCTAACAATCACCCCCTTTGCCATTTATATGGGCAATTATCCTCTTGCTTCTTCAGCACATGCTTGCATTCTGCAGCTCTTCCAAGCTTACAATTCTAAGAGCATCCGTGGCCAAGTTTACAGGTACTTGCCAAACCTTTCAATCACTAGAGTCACCAAGCACCCCTTTGCTCACTCCAAAGGATCACTTCAACCAGATGGTTTGTCACATCTCATCTGAATAGTGTTTAACGCTTGTCTCTGGAACAACATCCCCTTTCAAGTATATCAACCATGCTTGGCCCGGAATGATTTATCAAGCCTTACATCAAGGCTTACAACACCCCCTCAAACGGATATTCCCAAGTGCGACAGTCATTGAGTATTTCAATGTGATCACTAGCTCACCACTCTTTCAAGAGTCTACTCATCCTAGAGTTGCGTCTGCCTTCTGTTCCTCTCTAGGAACCACGCCTTACTTCTCCGTGAGTCTCCTGCTCTTAGTCTCAAGAGTCCAGGTAGCTCTCCACCTTTAACCATGGGGGCAGCCCATTAAAGGTTGATCCATCTCTATCTTCATACTCTGAATATTACAATGTCATTACTGAGCTTACCACCTCGACAAGAGTCAACTTGTTCCCGGAACCTGCGCATGCCCTCTGCTCCTTCATAGCAGTCGCGTCTTAATGCTCCACAAGTCATCCACTTATTATCCAAGGCAAATGTCTTCTAGCTCATTGATCTTTAGCATGGGGGCAATATCCATGAAAGTCAATCTTGCATTTGTCTTCATACTCATCATCGCCTCTTCATTGGCTATACATTTGTCCACTTATATCCAGCCATCACATAGGCTTTAGGGCATTCTAAAATTAGGCTCCTATCATGGCCCTCACACCTTCTCCTGAGGTGTCTCTACTCGTCGTGGAGCGGTCACATCCTCCTTCATTGGGGATGTATCCAGTGACTCTAAGATTCTGTACGACTATGTGGACTTGGGAGAGATCACTGCCACTGATCACATAGAAAGAGAGAGTTGCAGTGCACTCTTCGCAATCTTCCATCTCATTTTCTATGTCTGGAGCTTCTATGCTTTTCTGTTTGATAGCTCCACCCACACCAACTATCTTTGATGTCTTCGCCTTTCATCGGCGGTTGCACCCCTTTAATTAGGTGCTTCTGCAACAGCTCATCTTTCCATCCTTGCATGCATTGGAAATGTCCTCGCTTGTTGCCTTTATCAAGAGCACAAGAGACTTCCTGTTGTACAACTTTTTCACACAGTCTCTACTCTGAGCTTCATCTGGGAACTCTTCTTCTCCTTGCACCTATCATCTCATTACAATACCTCGTTGGATCCTACGGGTACTCCTGCACAATCTCCGTGTGCTCTCGTGCAATTTCAGTTCTCTAGATTTCTCCCTATTCTTTGCTTTTATGTTTGACAGCAGCTTATCCTGTCACAACACTTATCCAAGTCAAAATAGGGTGTCAATCTTTATCCCCTTGTGTATTTCTCTTCCATGATAAGGGTCTTCATTAATTCTCCCTTTGAGAAATTACAGTCACCGAATCTAACTTCTTTGGAGAAATCACCACTCCATCAGATCCTTGAAGATACGGAACCCAACTGTTTCTTTATGCCGTCATCTTGCTAGTCTTCAACAGTTTCATTACAAATCATTACATATATAAAAATAGTACTGTGTGGATGATCCTTCAACTAAGCAAGTTCCCAGGAAAGATTTGGAGGGGTCACACTGGTTCCGCTTAAAACCCAATCTCCTAGACAGAACTTCTTAGAACATATCTATCCACCGTACTGCCTTTTCGTATATACAACCATTTGCTAGCTTTGTTGCGGCTTTCCTTTACAAGTGATCTGGGGTATCCTGGTTTTATACCTGATTTCTCAACATCTGGCGAGACTACCAGTGCTTAGATTCGTCAAGATTGGTCTTCATCAATTTCCACTCTCCACCTCAAATCGTCCACATGATAGGGTGTCCAGAGTATCCCAATTTTACCTTCCCTCAAGGCAATTAAAATTCCCCACTTAGCAGTTCGGCACATGTAATTGGGCAAACATGTGCACTTTCTCCTTCTTCATCTCCATCGACCACCATGATGACCTTCAGATGCCTCCTCATCGGGCAATCTCTCTTTAATAATTCACCACCACCATTTTTGGTCTCAATCTTAATGATCGGACCATACCATTGCATCAGGAACAACCAAATTAGCTAGAAACAAGTCTGAAATCATCCAAATCGCATTTCAGACGGCTAAGATTTGATCAAAACAATTCTGGCTTGATTAACGACCCAGATTCAATCTCAGATCCGGTTGCACGTAGGATCAGCTACACTGGATCCTTATCCCCTCAACTCACGGCTTGGCTCAAACTCGGCTTTACTCGCGGTTGATGACATGGCTGGTGGGTCCCACTGTGCTGACGTGTCGGCTGACTGGGTGCTGATATGGCATGTCAACTGTACATTCTGATGTCATAATTACGTTATGCTGACATCATCCTTATCCGGGTCAGTAACATGGGTCGGGTTATCTGGTATTCAGTTGGGTCAGCCTATCCGGGCGAAGAAGACGCGTGGGGCGCGTTTGCGCGCGTGGACTGCCACTTCGTCGGCGAGTTGGGGCGCGTGCGGGCATGTTCGACGTCCGATTTTGACGCCATTTTCACCAGTGGCTTCGTCTTTTCCTCCTTTACACAATGGTATGGTCAAAACACATTTTTGACAACTTTTATTTTTGGGCAAAAAATCAAACACCACTTTAAACCATCAGCTCTGATACTAATTGTAGGGAACTCCGACCGGTGATGTTCTGATATTTGCCCATTGGAGGCTAAGCACACTAACATAACATTTAACGTGGTTTGGCAAACCGCCTACATCCACGGGAGAAGCCATTGCATTATATAGGGAGAGAACAAGATTTACAACAATAGAGGAGTAGGAATCATCCCCTCTTTGGCAACTCTCAACCTCACTCTATTTCTCTCTTCTTAGTGCTGCAATAGCAGCTACTGCTGGCTGCCCTTGGCAGCCACTCTCTCCTATATTTCTCACATCTTTGACTGCACTCTCAATCTCATTTTGCTCTCTAACGTATGCCTCTATTTATAGGCATCCATGACAGCTTCTCTTGCTCTTTTGTTAATAATGGTGGCCACCAACTCCAGCTCATCTTCAACAATGGTGGCTACACCAGCAGCCCTCTTTGACTCTATGACAATGACAACCATCCTCTTCTAGAAGATAGGCTGTAGATGCTCTATGATTGCTGCACATTAATGGCAATAATCCTAACAATATCTTCCTTTACACTGATTGTTTCGACACTTTCTGGACTCCCCTCTACAATGTCAATTGTTCCCAACACACATCTTCATGGTGCTGTGGTAGTTCCTCTCTCAAATACTCATCAGGTTATCTCCTTGAAACTGACCAACAATAACTACCTATTAGAGAATGCAAATGAAACCATATTTGTTGGGTGAAGGTGTGTATGCTTTTGTTGACAGGTACTATCCTTGTCCTGCACTCTATATTACTGCCACCGATACAGCAACTCCTGGTATCAATCCATTTTTTCTTTCATGGAAGCAACAAGACTAATTAATTATGAGTGCTCTCCTCTCCTCTTTATCTACTGAAATTCTATATCTTGTGGTTGACTGTAACACATCTCATAGCATCTGGCAAACACTTGAAAAAACTTTTGCCCCACCGTCACATTCAAGGATTATGCAATTACATGGTTCCTTTCAGGATTTGTGTTAGGGGGATGATTTAGTTAGCGCTTATCTGCAGTGAGCCAATGTCCTCTTTGATGAGTTGGTTGCTGCTAGTTGGCCTATTTCCTTAGAGGATTTTAATCTTTATGTATTTCGGGGCTTACACAGTGATTACAAGAAGAAAGAGGCAGGAGTATCAATAGGCTTTAAGAAGAGATAATCATTTCAAGCCATACAAAGACTTATAAAGACGACAAACAAGGGAAGAAAGAGTAGAGTGAACAAAACTAGATGGGTGCTCTATATACACTTCTTCTTAAAGTATCATATTTAAGAAGGAATTATGAACATCTAGTTAACTAATTTTCCAACCTCGAGAAACAACAATAATAAAAACCAAATGTTTAATAGTTGGCTTAACTACTAGATTAAAAGTCCTAAAATAATCAATCTTCTCCTGTTGAGTGAACCCTTTAACAACTAAATGAGTTGTGTATCTCTTAACACTACCATTAGCTTGCATTTTAATTTTATACACACAACAACTACCAACAACATTCATAGATTAGTGAAAGGCAATTAAAGTCCATGTACTATTAGAGTGTAGAGCCTGGATTTTCTCTTGCATGGCTTGATGCCATGTCAAATAACAGTTGACGTTCTAAAAATTAATCGATTTCTTCTCATGTAAAGTAACACATGAAGCATAAAAAAAAAGAGTGGTATTTGCTATTCTGGGCTTACTTATATGAAGAACCATAAAGTGTTGTTGTGGAACCTAAGTATGAGAAATCCTGTTAGAATTCAAAATCTACTTAAGAGAGAAGTTAGAGAGATCAACCACTAAAGCCAAGCTAGGAGGTGACAAGTCATAGGTGGATGGTGAAGAATAACCCAAGGCTGAATCATGTCGTGTAAGTACATAAGAAGCTAAAGAACCATGTGGACATTAAGAGAAAGAACCTGTACCTTAATAATGATCATTAGAAGAGGAAGCACACAAAGATAAATCATTAGGAATATTACTCATTGAAATAGGTTGATTATGTAAAGTATGTGCAGGTGTTGGGTTGAGAGATGAAAATGGAGAAGGTGTCAAGGTAGGAATAAAAGTACTTATGGATATTGCAGACAATGTTTCTATCTATTCAAATTCTTAAATAGGAAAAACATTTTCATGAAACCTAATATGATGAGAAATGTATATTCATTTAGAAAAAAAAATCAAGACACTGATAACCCAAGTAAAAGGATCTATATTCGAGAGACATAAGGAGTAGAGCAAATATCTAACTTATGAATATTATATGGATAAAGGAAGGGAAAACATATAAAGAAAACTATAATTTGGTGTAGACTTAAAAAGAAATTTAAAAGGCATTTTATTATTTAACATAAGTGTTGGCATGCAATTTATTAAATAAATAGATGTTTCAAATGCATAAGTTCAAAGTTTTAAGGGTGTTTTATATTGACCAGGAAGGGTAAGACCAATTTAAATAATATGTCTGTGCGAACATTTAACTATGCCATTTTGTTCATGATTATATGGACAAATCAATCTATGTTGAATACTAATAGTTTTAAAATAAATTCTTAATTTTTTTATACTCACCACCTTAGTCCATTTGTATAGATTTAGTTTTAGTAAAAAACTATCTTTCAACTTGAACTTGAAATGGTTGAAAAACAATAAAAACATCAGACTTAGTAACTAAAGGAAAAAACCTAATATATTTAGTATAAACATCCATAAAAATAATAAAATAGTGAAAACCATCAGCAGAAAAACATAGGAGAATGTCACCAAGCATCACTAAATACCAATTTAAGAGGATTAGGGGTTTTGTGACCTGTAGGTTCTAAAGACAAACATGATGCTTTTCTTAAAGAACATGTTGAACAATTAAAATTAAAATGTTTTGAAATACATGACACATTTTTATTTGACACTAAAAGACTCAAAATTCATGGATTAAGAAACACATGCAAATAAGAAAGGCTTAAGGTAAAGACATTATAGAAGACTCGGAGATAATATAAAGACCATCCCTACATATATTAAAGTTCTCCACAGAGCTCAGTCTCCATGCAACAATAATTCATCAAAGAAAGACTTTGCCTTCTGTAAATAAGCATTGACTGTATCATCGCCTTGTCATATATCTTGAAAAGAACTATGAATTTGCATAATTCTAGAATTAAATAGAGAAGCAAGTGCCTTTTCAAGAGTATACTATATACTATATGATGTATGACAATCAATAACAAGGTGTAAGACTTCAGTAGATAGCGAAGACAAAATAACACTCATGATTAGATTATCTTATTGTTTCCTTGAAAGAAAAGAGAGGTTGATAACGGGGGCAGCCATATTTGTAGAGATGATATGAGAGGGAGGACAAGAGCAGGAGCTATCAAAAAAAAAAAAACAAAACCCTCGGACCTTATAGATGGGGCTTTATATGCATCCACCATTATAGAAAATTGGTATTGGTTAACTTTAGATAGATAACTTCTTGTGTTTTAGAAAGAAGAGTGACGACTACACCCTAAGAAACCATGGCCATTGAATTATAATTTCCAGTGGTAGTTAATGGAAGAGAAACAGGGATTGATGCGGCAATAGTGAATGAAAAGAAGACAACAGTTGGTTTAACAATATGAAGGGAGGGGGAAGCCATCAGTGCAACAACAAAAACTGAAGGAGCAATTAGCATAGCAGAGGGATTAGTGGAAGCCACAATTTGATTGTTTATAGAATTCATTAAGAGCAATTACGCAAATGAGACTCTAATACCAAGTTAAAAAAAAATATGAGAAATAAGTTTTGAGAATAATAGGTGGCTTAATCAGAATGATTTAGAATATGCTTTTGTTCAGAATCTACTATCGAACTTAGCCCCTCACCATCTGATTGTTAGAATAATGTATAGCATGCATCAGAATGCATGTTTCGACGCTTTGTTAATTAAACACCAACAAATCTCTCTCTAATAAAAACAAAACGTTGTTATCAGTAATTTTGATATAATATATATTTGTGGGCAAGCCTTGGAATGGCATATGATGGTCACCAATCATGCATGATTTACTACTGGTGTATCTCATATATCATCAAGGGCGCATGCAACAAGTTTAATTATATGTGGCTATTTTGTCGCAGACCAATTTGGATTAGGGCTTAAGTGTATACCACAAATGAATTGATCATTGACCCAGCCAACTTTTTGGGTGTCTGGGTAGAAAGGGGCATGTGGGTCAATGTAAAATCAATAATTTATATGATGTAGAATATTTTGTCTCGTGAAATGAGAGATTTGAGCCTCAATTTTGAGTTATCTACATGTTAGCTAGATGCTTACTAATCTTTCTTGTCCATTCTTCTTCTGATCAATTATTTTTTGGTAATTAATTAAGTTGTTCTTGAAGGAAGTTGATAGCTTGGATGAAGGTTTTAAGTGATGAATTAGTTGTCAAATTCTTTTGTTCATCACGAAATCTTTTTTCAATCCATATGAACATGAATATGGTGTATAATGTACTTTTGTGTCCCTATTTTCATATAGTTTCCAAGGTAACCACGTTTTAGCTCCTCATTTTATTGGGTAATGCGAGAGAAAATTAATTATATAAATTAGAGAGGTTAAATAAGTTAATTTTACCGTTTCTTACCAGAAGAAAGTCTTTTATATTGAAAGTTTAGAATAAAATATTAATTGTCATAACCTAAATTTTCACATTTTATTTTATTTTATATGGTAGAAAGAAACATCATGAGCATTAATTAAAACAATGTTTTTCCAATAAAAGTAGAAATTTTCAATTAATTTCTCTTTAAAGGAAAAATATCTTCAAATAACTTTTCATTAACAAAAAAATCTTCAATTAATTCTTTCCTAATTGATTTTGCTATTATATTTAGAAGGCAATTAACATAAAAAGAAAAGAGAGAGGAGGTTTTTGTGAGAAGAACAAAAGAAGAAGAAGAAGAGAAACACGAGAGAGACACGCAGAGAAAGAGAGAGGACAATAAAGAAAAAGAAAAAAGAAATTGTCCTTTTAGGTTTTTCTTCGTTAGGAGAGTTACCCTCTCTCCCTCATGATTTCTCTAATATTTTTTTCATCAAGTTCATTGTTTTTGCAGCATCAGACTCTCTCATTTTCCAACCCCCAAACCAAACCAATTTCATCCATTAAAACATCATCTAAACAACCACCTCCCATCCTACAAAAATCAATTTGCAACCACCACATAATAGCCTAAAAACCCCAGTTGCAAAACCCCCATAAAAAAGCTTGGAAACTTTGTGTGAACCAGAACATTGTTTAGTTTTTAATTTATAATACGAGCCATGCATCTCGTTTTTAGTTGTTTTTTAGGTTGATGGAAAACTAAGACTTTTATAAAGAATTTAAAACCTAGTTATGCTGTTTGGAAGCCTAGGAAATAGCCAAAACAAAGAAGTCAGAATTTGTTTAGAAGTTCATAGCAACTTAGATGTATTTTAGTTTTCAGCCTTTATTTGAAGTTACAAAAGTCATAATAATGCAAACTTAGATGCATTGAAAAGTTTAGAAAAATGTTTAAAACTTTTTTGAAGGGTCTAACTCCAAACTGTGTCATTTTAACACTTGGAATCAAGTTGGAAGTTCCAAAAGAAACAACAACAGTACTTCACTATAGCATCAATGTGCCACCATTTTTCTGACTGCCTCTGCACGTTCTGATAGTTCCTAGACTGCCTTGGAATGTTGATATCTAATCTTAAATCATTTATTTATATGAAATGTTAATATTTAGGACCAAACATTAGTTGTGTATGTGATTTTGGACATTTTGGTGATAAGTCATGATGATATGGGTTTGTATTATAATAGAAAATAAAAACATTTATCCTTATCAAAGTATTTTTTTTTTTTAAAAAAAAAGCACCACTTGATAATGGTTTGACAAGTCTCATTTTTATAGGGACCGGTGTCAAAAAAAAAACAAGTCTCCTTTTTAGAGGGGCAGCGACAAAAAACCTTTTGTGAATAACCAAAATAACAAGTTTTCTTTTAAAAGGGACCAATGTCAAGATTTTATTATTTGTGAATAACCAAATCGTCGAGTCTTCTATTTTTAAAGACTGGGGTCAATTTTTTCACAAAAAAAATTAGAAATTAAAATTGAAAATAAGCTAAAAACAATAAGGATAATTAATGGCAATCATAAAGATAAATTTAGATAAAAACATATAGTAAAGGAAATTTTTCGTAAGAAATGATGTGCTAAGGGTGACGTCGCTCTTTCTTTAGACATAACTAACTCCATACTCAAATATCTGGAACCAGTGCTAATATGAGGATTCCTAGTTTCCTTAAAATATTAGGTGATGACTCTAAATTTTCCATGATATATACTTTTCCACTTAATTTCAAGTCTTGGTCGACGTCGAGGTGCACACAGCAATTAGAAGGTGCGCTCCTCCATCTCCTCGCCCATATCCTCCATAGATCCGTTTCTTTTTCTCGACTACACAATGAAAAAAAATAAAATAAAGAGATAACAAACACTCCTAATTGGTTTGTTTTTTTTTAACACTGGAGTAAAGATGAAACCAATTTATAATTTATTTTTTCACTGATTACCTAGCTAAGTTCTTATTAATGACT
>Ga0307515_10024995_pt1 | contig 10363 bp, 9 predicted proteins | sample 17_EM_MG_FD_194513 | JGI IMG/M metagenome (GOLD analysis project Ga0307515, IMG submission 194513) | Populus trichocarpa ectomycorrhiza microbial communities from riparian zone in the Pacific Northwest, United States - 17_EM | ecosystem: Host-associated > Plants > Roots > Unclassified | place...
TCGCGATCGCCGCCAAGTACGATCTCGAGATCCATCAAATGGACGTATGCACGGCTTTCTTGGGAGTTGACTTGGAGGAAGAGATCTATATGCACCCGCCGCAGGGATACTTTCGTTTGGTCCAAACAGGGAGCCGATACTATGATCCAAAGTCAAAGACTTCGCAGAAGATGGTACTCCGCTTGAGAAAGTCTCTTTATGGCCTGAAGCAGTCTTCGCACGTTTGGTACGGCACTTTTAAGGACTTCGTGATCTCGATTGGATTCGAGGCATCACGTGTCGACGGAGGACTGTTCGTGCTCCATGATAAGGATCAAGGCACAGTCGTTGCCGCAGTCGTTCTGTACGTCGATGATCTCCTTATCATTGCTAACGAGGGCTTGATTGGGCAGATCAAGGATCAGATGAAGAAGAGGTTCCGGATGCATGATCTCGGGAGTGTCTTCTTCTATCTCGGCATGAACATCGAACGCAATCGGGAGCATCACACGATTGACATCCATCAGCACAGCTACATTCGGACGATCTTGGCGAAGTTCAGAATGGACGAGTCCAGGCCAGTTGCCACGCCAATGGCTATGAAGCTTCACAAGAGGAAGCCCGACGAAGAAGCCTGCGATCCGACCATATACCAATCGATGATCGGAAGCCTCATGTACGCGATGACCGCCACTCGGCCCGATATCGCATATGCCATCGGAGTTCTCAGCCGGTACAATCACGACCCGAGTAATGTGCATATGATAGCTCTCAAGTGCGTGTTTCGGTACCTCAACGGCATGAAGGACTGGCGACTGCGTTTCGGAGGAGCACTCGGAGGAGCACTCGGAGGAGCACTCGGAGGAGCACTTGGAGAAAGTACACTCGAAGGAGAAGGCGCACATAGATGTTATGTCGATTCGGACTATGCTGGATGCCCGGATGACTATAAATCGACAAGTGGACTAGTCATCACCTTCGGAGGAACGGTCGACTGGCGATCGAGAAAGCAGAAGTCGACTGCCCAGTCCACGACCGATGCCGAATACTATGCCTTTGGAGTAGGCTGCATGAGACTCACACAGATCTCGCATCTCTTGAATGAGCTCGGCATCTCGACGATCCCTCACGTATTCTCAGATTCACAGTCACTGATTGCGAGCATCAAGAACAGAATCTACCGCGGACCTGCAGTTGCACACATTGCGACCAAGTACTATCTTGCTGCAGATATGGCTAGAGATGGAGAGATCGACTTGAGCTACGTACCGACTGCTGAGATGCTCGCCGACTGCTTCACAAAGCCACTGCCGAAGCCCGCCTTCTTGAAGCAGTGTGCTGCAATGGGAATGATCGGAATTGGACTCGGGAATGGCCTCGGGAATGGGCCTCGGGATTGGAATCGGTAATGGAATCGGAAATGGTCACGGAAATGGTATCGGAATTGGAACTGGAAAGGCATCGGGAATGCCGTCGGAAAGCAAATTGATTGATTGGGCACGTTTGTTTCGAGGAGATCCACGTTGTTTGATTGGCTCCTCTTCTCCTTTGTTCACTGTTTTGTTTGAAACGGACGTGATAGCCATCCTGGAGGAGTGTTGAGCTGATTGGAAGTACGGATATCACTATGCCAAGGACTATGATGTAACGTGCCTCATTTGTAGTTAGCACCATTAGTCATCGATCGACCATATGTCGATGCGACATGTCTCGTTACACGATACACAATAGACACACCTTCGCATACGCCCGCACACACTCGACTACTCGTGCGCACGCCACCGTACAACACTCGCAAGGTTCCATATGGTACACCATATGTTGAAGCAGCAGCGCTGATAGATGGTTCAAGACCTGAAAGGTATGCATGTTTGGCTTCGCGAATGTCATTCTCTCTGTCAGTTGCATCTCTGCACTTCACTCTGCCCATGGTTGCGTTGTTGCGGGGAGAGAGTGAAAATTGAGTTTGTGTGCGGGGTAATTAAGCATCCCTGCTCCGGGCGCTTGCGTGCTTTTTGCGTGATCGGTTGCTAGGTCGTGGGCGGATACACCATAAATTACGTTAATGGTGGCCATTTCAGGCAAAACAGTGCATGATATCTTCGTTACCCCATCATGTAAATGAGTGTCAACAGAGCGTCAACAATCTTTGGTCTTGCGTATTGGGTAATCAAGGCATCACACGGACATTCCGGTTCATAACAGAACTATTGACCTCCTTAATAGCCCAAAATTCAATATATAAAAGGAACAACATGTATTCCAAAATAATTGATATCACAAACTGCAAAACATGCAAAAAGTGAATACTGGATGTTGAATAAATGATTTTGATAAGATACTATTATCATGCAGCAAAAACAAGAGCATTATATGAATCTACACATGGACCCGCTGGACAACCTGCTGAGAACCCGTCTCGATCAGACGGGTTAGGAGTCTTCGATCAAACTGTACCCGACTTGACAGTTCGGGTTTATTCATTACCCTGACCAGCAATTCAGCAATGGTTTGGTTCCGATTTGGAACCGGTCCCAAAGCAACACACCGGAACCGTTTGCAACACTTCCTGCCGCCATTGGGTAATTTCGATACTGCTGACTGGATTCAGCGGCATTTAGTTGGGATGTCTTTATTGACATGTGAAAGCAAAATTCGGGTGGCAAGGAAAATGGGAAGGCGAGACAACACGCATCCGCAAACAGTTGTAGGAGGGTATGCAGGTACAATGGCAACAATTGACCACCTAGAGTTACCAAATACAACATTTATGGTTGCGATTCACTGGGTGTCGAAAGGCAACCATATCATTCTATCACCCACACCGCTCCAACCCATGTATACTGGTATAAGGGAGTCCGAGGAGCTGTTGATTTCATCGACACACATGGTGGCCTGACAGAGTGACACATTCTAACATCGATGGTCAAGTGGACCTTTCATCAGAATCAATTGAATGAACAGTATGTGGGATTATATACCCTCAGGCAAATGATAAGTGACCCCAAATAGGGCCAGAGGTCGTACAACTGTTGCCTGTCAAATGCTTTCAGGTTGCAACATGGACACAATCCGAGGATATTTTTGGTAGAATTCAAGAGACCTACATGGAAAGAGATTGCCGAGCACATCATTAGACAAGCGAAGGCAATCCCTGCGACCCATGTTAATGCTAAATGTGAGTAACTGCTAATTATCATTCATAGACTGTGGATGGTTCTGATGAGGGTGGAGGAGAGGAAGGAGAGGAGGATGATGGGCAAGAGAATGATACTTGTATTAATGTAAGTTCTGATTGAAAGAATAGAATTGTTTATATTCCAACCATATATATTCATTCCAATGGTTGTGTGTCTGCAAAATACCTAACATCTCCATGAATTTCAAGACCACCTGGGAATGAGCCCATCTGCACAGCGAACATTGGAGTAACTGAAAGAGATCATTGAGGACCAAATGATAACAAGCAATAGTGCAAAGGAAGTTCAGGTTCAAGTGGAGGATGGTGATGAGGTCCTCGATCCAGATAACACCTGTTTAATATTCCATACTGTTCTCAATGCAATTAACAAAGAATTTGATCATGAGTTCATTGATGAGGCAGTCAGGCTGCTGAATGCCCGTCCGATCTGCCAATTCAATATGAAGTGAGTCCCTGACAACAGGTACACAATTCCAGGCATGCCCGGAACCAGGTGTCTGGCACACCAGCTTTGCGCTATAAGGTTAGTCATGAGGAGACAGGTTTGGGATTCAGATATGCCAGGAGCGCTGGTGCCAGATTCAATGGTACTTGGAAAGACTTTTACCTCAGGGGCAGCAGCAATGATATGTAAATTGCTGACCGACAAGGTTGTGATTGTGTTGCCGCAGTTCATTTTGTAGGGTAATATGCTTGAGGTGTGGGTGAATATGACGCAGATTGACTATCCCAGGAATATCAGCCAAGAACGGCAGTGGTATCCATTGCAGTAAGTAAATTCACTACCGTGCTGCCATTTAGAGATCCAGACAACTCCACCTCACGGACTTCCAGCACTTACTTCGGCCCTTGAACCAATCCTGGTGGTCACAATGCCTAGAGTGGTGGAGACATCTCAGAGAGTCATTGACTAGATGACATATGGAACTGATTTCACACTGGTGAACATGTTGCACCCAGAAAATTTGAATCTAACCCAGAAGGATCAGAACACCAGTATCGATGAGCCAGAAAACTGACCAAATATTAATCTGGTTTCATCTGAATCCTCAACCTTTAGAGGGAAACCATCAAGCAACAGCAAACTCTCGTACTGTCATGGAAATGTGGGATTTTTGATGAGTCCTGTCACTTCAAGACTTGCAACAGTGTAAGCTGGCAAATTGTGATGAAAGCGAGAATCGGATTCAAACCTCAAGTCACAGCGATGCCAGGGTTCCAGTCGCCCTATGACTGGTGTTATCAGACGATGTGGCTGCTTTCAGGTGCGCCTGAAAATCCACAGGATGATACAGTGATGGAAAAGCATGGTGCAGAGGCATTGTATTCCACGGTTAAGAGTTTGATCCTTGCTATCCAGACTGGAGACTAAGAAGCTCAATGAGATGCTGTGCACTGGATGATATGGAGCGGAAATCCTTGGACAATGAGGAGGTGGTTTGAATCACAACATGCCGATGGAATACAACTGCTTTGTATACCAAAGGATCATGGACGCCCAGTGATAGCAACGGTTCCAGGTTACCTGGCTGCGGTCCGGGTTGGAACCGGAAAAGTGGCCCTGGTTCGGTTCTGGAACCGCTAAGGATCCAAACTTCGTGATGACAAGCCATTCTAAATCTGAATCGCACCTAACACTGCAGTTACTTGGCCGGGTTTCACATACACCACAGCATTAGTTTCGCGAATTTTTGGTGTTGTTTGCTGTCACTCAACGCATATTGATTGGATTGCAAATTGGAGAACAGGAGGTGAAAGAGCATGCCAAATTGCATCATTTATGTATATATCATATTGTGATACGATCAGAACTCAAATATTGAATGGCAGCCAAAGTTCTGAGCTGGTGAAATGGTGGAACCGGCCAAACAACCGTGGGTTCGGTGTGGTTCGGCTGTTTTCAGGGTTAAAACCTGTTAGAACGGTTCCAGTTCGGTTTGAAACTGGACGCAGAATCAAACTGAGGAGTTGGAACTGTTCCTAACACTATGGCTGCCTCACTGTTCTCGAGTGGACTGAGGCAGAGCAAGCAAACTGAAGACCCTGGTGGAGAGATACACTTCACAGGGTGTTTCTGCAGCATGGAGGGTACATACATGGTGAGTAGGAGGTTTTTCATTAGTGCTGGGAGACACCTAGGATTGCAACAAGGTTTGTGGACAATGGTATGATGAATGGCCACTCGACACTTAGGTGGAATCTCTAGTTTTCCTATGGCTGACAGAGACATTTCTACCAATGCTAGCCAATGAGCCTGTGGAGTATTCCGAACCAGACCAAGACAATGGATCAAGAGAGGCGCTCGTTCCGGATCAAGAGAGCAATCAAACTCAACTCCCCAGTGCACCTCCTCCAGAAAGGGCAGTGGAACTTTGTCCTGTTCCTGGCCAAGTTTGTCATTCGAAGTGGAGGCTAACCATGGATTTAGAGGATTATGTCGATATATTCCACACCTATGCAGCAGTGGGTAATGATGAAAGCATACATATGCAGCTCAAATTCTGGGATTCACGAAATCCCTCTGTATTTGTAAATACACCTAATGTGGATGGGAATGGCCTAAATCTTACCGCTGCAAACCATGCAGTAATAACTCAGAAGTTCTGGGTGTTGAATGACCAGCTGCAGGCATTTGCGTGGGTCGTCTGTCTAGGGCAAAACAGAGTACCTCACACATGGTTACTGAATATAGGTCCTGGTGACTATGAGAACTGTGTGAGTGATCTCCATCAACACTCTGGAGTGGCCCAATTGAGCATCCTGCACAGCTTAATCAGTCAACAGAACATCATAAAATCGATTATTTGCTAGATTCTGGAGTCTTGTAAGAATCATAGCACGGGGCTTACAGAGAATGGATACATGTTGCAGTCTGATGACCTGTTATTTTAGATTGTTAGGATGCTTCATCAAGGTAAGCCTCTTTAGACATTCAACCAACATAATCTTCTTTACTAATACATCTAGTCAAAAAGGTCAATTGTAAGACACACTATACTGCATCAATGAATCCTTTCTCTGTCAGTTTGAAGTGAATCAAAGTTCTTGATGTTGGAATTGTTGTGTCTTAAATCAGAAATGGCTAGAGTGGGATTTCATTGGCGTTCTTGATTATTATTAATGACCAAGATGTAATAAACTCTATTGATAAGCTACATTACAAGTTCCAGGCTGACCGATATAACGATAACTGGCAATAGTTGAACTTTGAGAATGACGAAGCCAAGTGATTTGAACCATTCATCAGGTGCGCATCTGAGGAGCACCCAAAACCTGATGCCAAGTATGCATTTGAAAGTTGAATGATTGAAAACAGCATCATTCAATCACATCCAGGTCCACAGGAGGATCGTCAGCACATGTCATTAGTCTGGGTACGACTGATCTATGCACAACATCCTTGCGAATCCCATTGGGACGAAGACTCTCTGCGCAATGTTCTGCCCATGTGTCAGAATATGTGTCAATCCGAGTTGGCAACAAAGGCAGCCTAGGTGATATTGAATAGCGGTGTCAGGATATAAGTCACCGGCTCACAGATAGATGGCAAAGCTGCAGCTTTTCCTGGCATCTGATCGAAGTTCGGGTGCACTGGAGAATCATTGGCATATGTCTTGAGTCACATTATCAAAGATCCAGCACAGCATCTTTGCCAATCCCATTCTGCAAGAAGACAGTCTAGGTGATATTGGGTATCTATGTCAGAATATGAGACACAGCTCGCTGATTTGTGGCAAAGCCACCGCATTTGCTGGCACACAATACAAGATGGGGCATACCTTAGATCCATATCACACAGATCCGCATCCCAGAAAGTCGGATGCTGAGACCCAGCTCAGGTATTCAAGGCCAAGCTAAAGCTTGCACTGCCAGGTATTTCATGGCGTATGATTGATGTTCAAGCACAACTCAGATCTGCAATCCTGTCCAGAATGATGTTCTTGGATATGTATGAAGCCAACTTTGACCAGCTGCAACTCATTATGGATGTATCATTCTAGCCCAGGCATGCCTCAAGAGGGACAAATAGGCACATGTACCTTAGGTACAGGTGGCTCATCCCGCTTAGCCTCTGCTGACATGAGAAACTATGCTTGATCAGTATGTGAAGGCCACTACTAAAATGCCTTGAACAATCAGCTATGTGTCAACTGTCCATTGAAGGAAGGTAGCCCTGGACAAATAAACCATACATGTACAGACCTGGCCACTTAGTAACCTCACTTAACTCGATATTGACTAAGTAGTATCCTTGGACCTATGCTTCCATATCCTGAAATAGCTTCTGTATCATCAAGCTCTCTCAAAAGAGCTACAGTCTTGAGAGTGGGAATCTCAAAAGACTGATTCTGCTCAGCGATTCTATAGAATGGCTGGCAACTCCCTCTCACCCAAGTACCGCACTGACTCAAAGAGGTCTAAGTTCTGAATGTTTAGAATGCAGAATTAACTGGATTCTGACTAAATGTCAGTATAGGCTGCCAAAACTCGGATCTGGAAATAGATTTTGTGAACCAGTAACCATCGAGAGAGCAGTTCAAAGAGAGAGAATCTTGAGAGCTCCAGTTAAGAACAGACAGCTTTGAAGAGTGCAACTAGCTGTCACAGTATGTTAATCCTGCAATCCACAGCCATTGAATCCAAGCATAACCATTTACACTTTGGTGCACCTCAATACCCCAGAACTGCATGCATGCAATCATCATTCCTCTGCCCACTGGGAGATGACATCTCACTATGCATTGATACCATTGTAACATATACCTTTCAACCCCAATATTTATTTTATGTCAACTTTGTAGTGGTGAGACTCACAATGACTGTGTGATTTAACTGTGTGCAACCTACTAGATAGTAGGCACAAAATCAGAATGTGAGTGAGTATGTATGACCCATTTGTTAGCAATCTTGGCATTGACGAGTATTTAAATCAATCAGATTACCCCTAAGTCATCCATTGTACCTTACCATTCTTTCTCTATGCTTCAATCCCTCCTTTGTATACCAAATTCTCTCTCTCCACCATTATGTGCAGATATTCCGCAGCCACGGCCCAGATGAATGCAGTCAAGGGAAGTTATGCTTATGATACAACTTGATTGACCCCTAACTTAGCTAAAGTATCCTGATCTAATCAAATCTCACAAAATTAGGTGTGTCCGTCTGGCGGATACACCCCATTTGGAGATTCAAATTTGTACTCGATTGATAATGAACTCAGTATGAACGATTGCCACTCAGCCATTACTCTCAAGGTCTGAGATTCATCGAGTTCTACATATTCTTAATACTGCACCAGTTCTATGCCATGCTTTCACCTTGAATGCTCGAACTGTCACACATAATTAGCACCTTCAGAGAAGTCATATGCAGGGGCACATGCTTTCATTCAGGTTCTCATTGTTCCAGTTGGCCAGCAAGAAGGGTTATCAAAGGTTGCGAGTTGTCTTCCAGTGAGTCTGGTTCAGGTGTGTCTGGTTCTACTCCTTGTGCATTGGCTGTAGCCAACCTCCAATTCTTGCATCCATAAGGAGTGTCAATAGGAGTTGTTAACATAGGAATCCATCTATTCCGGCACACCTGACAAGGAATCCATCTATTCTGGTGCACCTGACACCATGCGAAATCACATCACCTGACTGCCATCCTCGATATACATATGAACAGTTGAAGTCATCTCTCCTGAGCCCATCAAGGTGCACCTCGAATTGCTCTCTCATTCACAATGTCAAACCTGCACCATTTTTCCCATTATTATATTGCACTTGATCTTATATTTACTTCCCATACACTCTCTTCCCAATTCCCCAACATTCTTTCTTCATTACAACAAATGGAACCTACGCCGAGCCAGTTTAGGAATCACCATTCACAGAACAATCAAGAACCATGCCTAGAGAGAGCACTTGCATTCAAGAAAGCAGCCAATCTTCATTGTCCATCAAAAGTTTGTATTCCAATTATCTGCCTTCATGCATCATATTGCGGATGACAAATGTCCCCAATTTCATGGCAGAAGCAGGATGACGATACTGATCAGAAGATCTTTGATTATGAGAGTAAGGACAACCCAAAGTGGACCATATCAGCTGACATCAAAGAAGACAATTTGGATCACCCTCAAGAGGTGCTCCTTCTATGCCAGGCATGCTGGGACCAGTCATTACGAACTACAATGGTTCCATTGCCAAAGATTCAGAGTTGTGCCAATACTGTCATTGCATGCCCTCCCCTTCCAAATTCCTGAAATCCACCTGGGGCAATGGCACCACCGCTGCTCAAATACCAAAAGTCATCCGTCCTCAATATATTATCGGAGGCTGATCGTGTATCATCCACCCAGGCGCTGCTGCTACTGAAGGCCAGTGGAAATCAGAACCTGCTCCAACACCAAATGGCAACATTTGAAGTAGGGAAAAGGTTCATGGAGGTAATCGTGTTCACATGGACTAGGTGGCCACAATTATCCGATTACAAATACTCGATTGTTGATGGAGCTTAAAAACTAGCCATTGAAGCTCAGGATTGTCAGTGGGCATTAGGAGGTGCTCCAGTAGGTACACAATCCATGCATAAATTGCCTTGTAGTCCATCTCTCAAACTAGATCCACAAACAGGAGAAGCTGAAAGCATTGGATTCTGTTTAGTACTCCACTTTCAGATTTCCGACATTGACTACTCCCCAAAATATACACTGTTTTATCTGACAATAAGTACCATTCAAGGATGTTTGACTGATGGGGCCGGTCGAACTGTTGTCTGTAGTAACTGGTTGGATCTGGGCTCCGAGACTGAGCTTCAGATTCAGGTTAAGGAGCTTCTATTTGACAATGCATATCTCTCCAAGGTCGTCAATGATAAGCAATCATGGTTCACTGGAATGGCTGTTCTTGATCTAATTTGGCATCAATTTTTCTTCACCACCAACAGCTTGGGGCAACAGCCTACATCCTCCCAGTATTTCTAACATCTTGCTCTGCAGACTTTCACACTGGCAGTTGCAGCTATTCATTGGGTGCAGTCTGAATATGCTAGTGGACCAAAGGCCCCAGATATGTTTTCTCAAGATGGATATCGAGGGACATTTGCCCATCCCCTGTGGTACATTGTACTCCAGAAGCCACCGCACTTATCAATCGCACGTGAGAGGGCTGCTTTAGTGGGGGGCGCCCGCCCCCCGGG
>Ga0307515_10024996_pt1 | contig 10363 bp, 3 predicted proteins | sample 17_EM_MG_FD_194513 | JGI IMG/M metagenome (GOLD analysis project Ga0307515, IMG submission 194513) | Populus trichocarpa ectomycorrhiza microbial communities from riparian zone in the Pacific Northwest, United States - 17_EM | ecosystem: Host-associated > Plants > Roots > Unclassified | place...
TTATTAAACTGCCTAGGAAAGACTCTAGAGAAGATCTTTACTACTAGATTAGGATATCTAGCTAGTACTACTAGCCTACTATAAGAGACATAACTAGGAGGAAGAAGACAGCGGTCCGCAATTAACGTAGTTTTACTACTCCTAAATAATATCCAATTAAAAAATAATAGGAAAAAAGCTAGATAAAGGATAGCTACTATATTATTTCTAGATATAAAAGGGGCCTTTAACTATATTTCTGCAAACTAACTTTAATTGGTCTATAAGGAACTAGGTGTAAGGGTACTTTTAGTCCCTTACTCGGCTACATCCCGGGAGCTCTTAGGGGCTGCCAAGGCTAGCCTTCGGCTAGGCCTTGGCCACCCCTTATAAGCTCCTCGGGCTTACAGCCTCCTTCCTCCCTCATCGGTTCGTCTCTCTGTACTCAGGCTATTGCCTACCCTTATTACCATATCGTCCTCTTCCATCGACTCCCTATATAACTCATGCTCGGCTTGCCTGCTCCCTACCGTACACCCTAGCAATACTGCCTCACACTAGGACTACCTATAGCGTTTACACAATAGGTAGCTACCTTTATTAGCAATAGAAAGCTACAGCTCTTCTTTAATAGGCAAATATAAGAAAAAGTAAAAATAGAAATAGGGATATTATAAGGTTCACCTATATCCCCTATTTTATTCCTACTATATATACGTAATATCTGCAGGCTAGAGATAGAAGGAGCCTATTCCCTTAGCTATATAGACAATTTTGCAATTACGGTTACTTTAAATTCGGCTAAATCTAATAGTAAAAAGCTAAAGGGAATAGCGCTAGAGTTAATGTCTAGAGCTAAGGAAGCGGCTATTAGCTTTAATATTAGCAAGATAGAGCTTATACACTTCTATAGTAAACGTATTACTATAAAAAAAGGGCTAAAGCTAGGAGACGTAGAAATATCCCCTAAACCCCCAGTTAGGTGGCTAGGGGTATTTCTAGACTCTAAGCTTACTTTTAAACAATATGTAGAAATAAGAATCTCTAAGGCAAAAGAGGCCTTTTATTTAATTAGAAGACTAGGAAATATATAAAGAGGTCTATCTTTATAAGCCCTACAGTAGCTCTATATAGCTTATATTACTACTATAGTAGACTATAAAATATAATGCTGGTAGAAAAGCAAATTTAGAGACTACCTACTAGCTAGGTACCAAGCTCTACAAAATAAAGCCCTAAAACTAGTTTTAGGAGCGTTTAGAGGATCTCCTAGCCAGGCTATAGAGATTAAAGCTTCTATTCCTCCTCCTAGAATTAGATTTAAAAAGCTTTGCAATAGCTATGCACTAAAGATCCTAAAATTTAAGGAAAACTACGTAATTAAAAAGGTTTATATAGAAGAGATTAATAAAGACAAGGACGAACTAGTAGCTAGCTTAAGCTCTAACTCTAGCCCTAAAAACTCTACTATAAAGCACCTCTTATAGCCAAAAACATAGCTGCTATCTCTAACTTCTAGAGTTCAGCAGCTAATTCAAAACTGGAAAATAGAGAGAATCTCTTTAAACTAGTAAAAACCGTAGTCTCTTCCTATTTCTGCATTCTTTTCTATCTTAAGAGGTAGTAAGGAAGAAGCTGCATAAGAATATTTAAGGCTAGTAGAAAATCTACAAGATTCCCTAAAGTAGGATTTAGTAGATATATACTATGCAGATGGCTCTAAAGATAGCAAATTAAGTGTGGCAGCCATATATAAAATAGGAAAGAGAAATAGGATTAAATATGCAATAAATTGGAACTTAGGACCCTATATAGAAATTATAAACACAAAGCTCTACGCAGTCTATAGGGCCCTAGAACACCTAAAGCAATAAAGACTAGAAGAGAAAAAGGGTTATATCTTTATAGATAGCCAGGCGGCTATTAAAAGATTATAACTAAATTCTCTTATAGGAGGGCAAGAACTAGTCTTTAAAATTACGCAAAGCTGCTCCTATTTAGCTAGTAAAGGTATCTCTATTAACTTCTATTGGGTCCCTAGCCACTTAGGAATCTATAAAAATAAAATAGTAGATAAACTAGCTAAAAAGGGTTTCTCTAGAAGAAAAATAAAGTCTTTTTATACTTCTTTATCCTATATAGGGAGAGTAGTAAGAGAAAAGATACTAGAATAGTGGAAAAATAATTGGTAACAGAATAAAAATAAAGGAAAACACTATACTAGGATCTGTAAAGGAAGCTATTTCTTTTCTCTTAAAGCACCTAAGGATAGATATCCTAAAAAGCTACAATTAGCTTTCTTCCAGCTAAAACTAGGAAAGGGTTTCTTTAAATCCTTCTCTAGAACAATAGGAAAGGACAAAGAAGGTAGATGCTTTAGAGAATGTACTGCTATACAAACCCCTAAGCACCTACTACTAGACTGCAGCCTATATAAAGAAGAGAGAAAGAATATACAAAGGCAACTAGGCTCTTCTCTCTCCCTAAAGAAGTTATTTTGTACAAAGAAAGGAAGAGAAGCTCTTTTTCTATTCTTAGACAGGATAGGAATAGCTACTAGAAAGTGGCTAATGGCAGTAGGATCTTTAGAAGGAGGTAACTCCTACTAGGCTCCTAGTAGATAGATAATAGGAAGCAAAAGGACAGAAATAATTTACAAAAGGACAGGGACAGGCGTTAGGATTTCTTATTTTTTAAAATCTTTTCTATTATTTCTTATTACCTAATAGTTATTAGTAACCTAGTATTTTTACTAAGTAGCTATAAACTACTAGGACATAGTTACTAGTACATGTTAAGCTGCCTAAGAAGGATTTATATATATAGAGCTATAGCGCCATAGCCTAGAGGCTGCATGCGCAGTATTGTACGTAGTATAATACAATGGACCTAAAAAATAAAAAAACAAAAAAACTATATACTAAGCCAAAGATAGAATAATTCTAAAGAGATAAGACCAGTGAGGTACTTAGTTAGATTATAATATATACTTTAGCTATATAACGCTATAATTCTCTCTATACTTAGCGAGCGCATATAGATTATAGTTCGCTACCGCTAATAGGGAGGGTGGCTGACCCGCTTTAGCTATGCCCTTATTCAGGTGGCGTTTCCCAAATATTAGCGGTTAAAGCTCTAGCACAATTATTATATAGGGTGTTATCTATTTAACTAAAGCCTCTTTCCTTAGCTAAAGAAAGGTAGCGCTATAAAGTCGGCCGCTATAATTATAGGAGGTAGGTTTATTTAGGATTTTAAATATATAACCTAAAGCGATTATTATTAATAATAGTTATTAATAGAGCTATTACCCTATAAGGCTGGATCTGCCTTTTATTACTTAAAATATTTAGGTGGTTAATAGGCCGAGACCTATACATTAGTCTCTATAGATAACTTTATTCTACTACCTTCTACTTATATACGCAAGCGCAGTGTCCGCCTTTAAACTATAATCCCCTTACTTATAATAAACCGACTTAAGGTATACTAATTAATACTATTAATACCGAGATAGAAAATATATGCCTTCTTTACTTCCCCTTTACGTTTAATTTTTATAACTAATATAGCTATTATAGAAACCTATAATCCTTTAATATAATATCTACTTTAAGCTTAACTAGCTCTTAAATATAAATTTAAAGTATTTATTAGGTAAAACCTAAGTAGATAGTTATATAGCTATAAGGTACGGGCGACCCTGGGGCAACCCAGGGGTGACTTACCCGTAAGGCACGTGCTCTATACGTGTCTAGGGAAAACCCTTCCTACCTTATATATAGACTCCTCCTTTTCCCTTAAGGATTCGTCTCTGTCTATATAATATACCTATTATTCTATCATTAGACTCCCTATCTACATTTTTACCTCACATTTAAATCCTTACTAATCCCCTTAGGAGGATAGCCGGTTTAATTTTTCTATAATGCCTCTAAAAAGAAAACCAACGCCTGCACCTAATAGTAATACGCTAGTAATGCAACTGTAGAACGCCTTAGGATTTAGTATAGACGAAACCGCTAAAATCATACTAGTAGTATCTAAGCCATTTTCTAAATCTCAAAACGATTAGATATCTATAAACGCTAAAGACTAGTTTAACTTATATACCTAGGCTCAATAGGAGCTTAGTAAGGTTACTAGCGTCCTACCTAATACTACTAATATAAAGGAGCTAGATAAGCTAGCTAAGAAAATAGCTAACTTACGGAGCATTATTAATTTAATAAAGCCCTCCTATTACCTCTCTAGTAAAGAGCATAAGTTATGTAGTAAACGTATACGCTAAACAAATCTTAACGCCCTAGTTAAGAAGTCACCACCTAATATTAGCGGTACTACTCAACAGTATTTTAACCGGTGGATTACCGCAGTTAAGAACCGATTTAAGGTTAATAACGCTGACTATAACTGTAAGCGACGTACGCGCTAGGCCATTAAAGGTTTTATAAAAGAGAAGACAATTACCTAACTAGTTTATCGCTAGTTAGGCACTAAGGATAAGGGTCCTTTACTATAGGACGAATTTAAGACTATAGTCTAAGACTAGATTAGGAACCCTATAGTAAGACGCTTTAATAACACTATAACGTACTATACGGCTGTTATAAAGGAGAACTAGAGGTTTAACGTCTTCCTAGCCTATATGCGTAGCTTAGAAGACCTCTTCTTATATACCCCTTTTATCAATCCTAAATAATAGGTAGACTTTTAGTTCTTATATCTCCCAGCCCACCTATAAGCAGAGCTCTTCCGCTAGAACTTCGCCTAATGGGTGAGAACCGCTAAAGACCTCTTTAACGAAATCCGCTATATAGAGTAATTGCTTAATACCACGAAGCTCGCGGAAGATCGCGTAAGTAGTAGTGGCAAATTATCGCGTATAAAGCGCGGTTGTAGCATAGGCTCTATAAACTTAGGCTTAGGGAATAGAACCTAAAAAGGGTAACGCTTTTCTAAGTAAACTCCCGGGGAGATTACCTAAAAGCTAGATAGCTTAGGGGACCCCCTGGACGCTAACGCTACGCAGGCGAGTTAAAGGACCGTAGGCGGCTACTATAAAGAACACTAGAAGCAGGCTAAAGAGAAGTTAGCTCGGGCTTTAGAAAACTTAAAGCCTTAATAGCGTATCTCTCTTAACTGCAACTAGGGCCTAATACAGAGGGAGAGAAGAAATGTATTGTGGTATACATCGTAATAGATACGCCCTAGGGCGAAGTCCGCCTATATACTTTATATAACAATAGGTGCTAAATTAACCTTATTAATTAAGATATCGTCTATAGGTTTAACCTGCCTATACGCTACGCGCTACGTTTATATAAACCTATTATATATTTCCTTAATAGCAACCAGATAACAATCTAGGATGCTTATAATCTAATGGTTACTACTAGCAACTCCTAGGGTACCTCTCGTACTATTAGCCCGCAGACCTTTTAGGGCGGCTTATTTAATAGTTATAATATAGTTCTTAAATGGGATTAGCTTGCGGAAGTAGATCTATTAATTAGCTTCCGTTCTAGATAGTTTATCTAGGGTACTTTAAACCCTAGACGCCTCTAGATAATCACCCTTAATGCTCTCCTAATAGATATTAAGGCTAGCGAAATAGTCTATTTGCTATAGCCAGAAGACTCCTTTTTTACGCTGGTTATAAACACAATAAAGGACCTGTTGTTACTAGCAGCGAGTACTTATATAGACCCTCTGGATATAGAGATACCGGTTGTAAATACAGTAGAGGACCTGCCGTCACTAGTAGCGAGTACCTATAGAGACCCTCTAGAGACCCTCTAGTGCCGGCGCAGATCACCTATATATAAGGGGGAGGTGATCGAAACCCTAAAACTATTAAGTATATTACAGCAGAGCTGTATATACTCTCTATATAAGCATACCTACAAAATATATATCGGCCGCACCCTTCTCTCTACTAGTTCCTGGAAGCACACTACTATATAATAGTCGCTTTGACCTCCGTGGCCCCTAGTCTACTAAAGGTATATAAGGAGGAAATTAATGTCTTCTCTAATAAGCTAGTAAGTATACTACCGCAGAACTCCGAGTACGACTATATAATTAACTTAAAAGAAGGCAAAACACTACTGTAAATGCCCCTCTACAACCTCTTATAAAAAGAGTTATAGATCTTATAAGAGTACCTAGACAGTGCTCTTGAAAAGGGCTGAATTAGGCTTAGCAAGTCGCCTACTAAAGCGCCTATCCTCTTTGTGCCGAAAGCAGACGGTATAATATGGCTATATATTAACTACAGACGCCTAAATAAGATTATAATTAAAAATCGGTACCCCCTACCGCTGGTTAGCGAGCTCTTTAATAGGCTTAACTATGTAAAAATATTTATAAAGCTAGATCTTTATAATGCGTACTATAGAATTTATATTAAAAAGGGAGATAAATAGAAGACTGTATTTAAGACACGCTACAGTCACTTTGAGTATTTAGTAATGCCCTTTAGTCTTACTAACGCCCCTATAACTTTTTAGAGTTATATTTATAAAGCTCTAAGAACCCTAATGGATACTATTCACGTAGTTTACCTAGATAATATTCTTATCTACTTAAATAATAAGGACAAGTACGTTAAGCACGTCAAGTAGGTACTATAACAGCTTCGCGCTTAGGGCCTATATGCTAAACTATTAAAATATATCTTTTATATTAAGAACGTTGAGTTCCTAGGCTTTATTATCACCTTTAGGGGTATTATAATGGACCTTAACCGCGTAAAAGCTATTAAGGAATAGCCTAAGCCTAAGTTCTATAGAGATATCTAGGTCTTTCTTAGCTTTGCTAACTTCTATAGACATTTATCTAGAACTACTTAGATACCGCATACCCCCTACACGTATATCTTGCATAGGTATATTGCAACCCAACATTAAATAGGGAGAAGAAGAAAAAGCGTAAGTTAAAAGGGCCTACTAAATGGTATCAACCCTAGTCCTAGCCTAATAATATATAGTAGGCGTTTTATAAGCTATATACTGCGTTTATACAGGCTCCTCTACTTTGCTACTTTAACCCTAATCTACCCCTAATGGTGATTGCTAACGCTTCCGACTATGCTTATAGCGGTATACTTCTGCAGCCTTTAGGGCAGGGAGATTAACTTTACTAGTACCCGATCGCCTACTATAGTTAGAAGCTTACTGGCCTAGAAGTATAGTATAATACATATAATAAAGAACTACTCGCTATAGTGTAATGCTTTAAGACGTGGCGCCATTACCTTAAACACGCCGCGTATGTAATATGAGTACTCTGCAATTATAATAATCTTAGGTACTTTATAACTACTAAAAGCTTATTTACTCGCTAGGCCTAGTACGCTAAGGAACTAGCTAAGTTTAATTTTAAGATTAAATATAAGCTAGGCAAAGCAAATCCCGCTAATACACTATCCTAGTGCCCGGATTATACTAAAGGCTTTAAAGATGGCAGTAAAAGGACAATCCTTAATACTATGCTGCCTATATTATAGTAAAAGTTACGGGTTATAGGCCTTATAGGCGGCCCTAGTACTACTATACCAAACTAGCAAGTAGCATGCGTGTAGTATATAAGTAACCCTTATAAACTTAGCGCCGGCGGACTAGAGCGTCCTACTATTCTCTTTAAGACTACCTTAACTAGCCTAATGGCGCTTAACCCTAGGGAAGACCCTTTAGCCTAGGCTATAGTCCCCCACGATAACCTAGCGAGTTACCTATATATTATATATTACTTTACTAGCACCGATTTTGCGTAAAGTCTCGTGCTATAGTAAGAGGTAGTAGTAGCTGCCTTAGCCAAAACGGCGTTTATAGAACACCCCCCTAAGTTACTAGTTAATTTTATTTATAGAGTATAAAAAAGGGACGCCTTTATACACTCTATATATAATTAGTTAACCTAGAAATAAGTTCCTGCCGGTAATAAGGACTATACCCTTAATAATTAAGGACTCCTAAGGCAAAATAATAAGGTCTAGGTACTGAATTGCACACCACTATAATAGGAGATCCTTAAGCGAAATAATGACGATCCTATAGGCGGCCACTATGGTTTTAACCGTACCTTTAAGGTAATTGTGCGGAAGTATGCTTAGAACGGCCTTACCTAGGACCTCCGCAAATACCTAGATAATTATAATACCTGCTAACGCTCTAAATCGCGCCGCTATAAACCCTATAGTGAGCTGCAGCCTCTTTAGGCCCCCACCTAAGCTTAGCGGCATTATTTACTTAACTTTATTACGGATCTCCTAGAGTCTAAGATTCCTAATAGTATAGAGTATAACTCCGTCCTTATCCTTATAGACCATTTTATAAAGCTAGTACGCTACTATCTAATACGTAAAATAATTAATGCTACGCAACTTGCAGAACTCTTATTTAGAGTCTTTATATAAATAGGGCCTCTAGATAATATTGTTTTTAATAGGGGTAATATATTTATAAGCGAGTACTAGAGTACTATATGCTACTATCTCCGCGTTTAACGTAAACTCAGCACTATATTCTACCCGTAAATAGATAGTTAGACGGAGCGTTAGAACTAGGAGCTTAAGGCATACCTATATATATTTACGAACTAGGAACAGTCTAATTAGGCCTCCCTACTTAAAGAAGCAGCCTTTACCTATAACTCTAAGGTCTATGCTATAATAAAGCGTTCCCCTATTAAGCTCGCTTATAGCTAGCTACTAAACGTCCTAGACGGAGTTCCGGATAGCGTCTAAGACGCTTAGTAAGGTAAAGAGGGGTCCGAGTTAATAAATGTCTAACTTGTAGAGATGTATATATAATGCCTGCGCCTTATATATAAGGCAGCGGCGGCGTCAATAATATACGCCTAAAAGCTTTAGGTAAAATACTATAATCGTTACCACCTGGCTAAGTACTTCGCCGTCAGTAAACGAGTCCTGCTTTTCTTTAAAAATATCTGTATAAAACGTCCCCATAAAAAGCTTAACTATAAGTTTATGGGACCGTTTTAGATCCTAGAGTGTGTAGGGTAGTAAGTATATAAGCTAGAGCTCCTACCTACTATAGTATGGCTCCACCTAGTCTTTTATGTCTCCTTACTAAAGCCTTATAGGTTACGCTCTAGGTTTTAACCCCTAGTAGTAGAAGAGCTTAAGGAAGGCAGCTAGGAAGTAGAAGTAATTGTTGCCTACCAGAATTATGCTAGACAACCGCAGTACCTCATTAAATGGCTAGGATGGCTAAATAAGTATAATAAATAGAAATACGAGATAGAACTTAAGAATTGTTAATAATTGTTAGACGAGTACCACAAGCGGAATACCCCAGCCTTACAGCTAAAGCGTAGGCGAAAAGTAAGCGTAGGCGAAAATTAAGCGCCGCTATTAAAATATAACCTATATTAAAGCGGAGTAGAGGATGTTCTAAGGGATTAAAGAATAAGTAATAATTGCTATAAGAACTGCGGCGTATATATAGGGTAAAGTTTTAATTTATTAATATCCTATATAAGCTACACTTTAACGCAACCCGGCGATGCTGGTGAGGCTACAGCATATACTAGTAACGAAGCTTAATTTAGAAAGTACCCTTCCTAAACCTAGTCCGTTACTCTATGCTAGCTAAGCAGATTGTTTATATATTAAAGAATAGGCCCGTTTATAACTGGGGTCCATTTAACCGGGGTCTACGACCTACTGGTGACCCGCTAGTGGCAACCTATACCAATAACTTACACTATTCTATGTATATGCTATACAGATAACGCGTAAGGCTAAAGCATAGGTTAGTGGCGGATTTAGTAGGTATACAGCCTTACTATCCTAAACCTGGCTGTATATAAGTAACCTATAACCTACCTATAAAGTATATACAGCGCTATACTAGTATAGCGTAAGGCTAAAGTAGGGTTAGCGGTGGATTTAATAGGTATATAGCCTTACCGTCTATAAATCTGGCTATATATAAATAACCTATAACCAACCCGCGAGGTACTAGCGACCTACCTACGTAAGTGAGTTTTTAGAATATTTCTGGTCTACTAAATTCAGGTAATAGTATTAAGCTCCACTAGCTCTACCTGTTAAATAAACCAATTAGGATTTTCTATACTAAGTATATAAAATCGCTACTAGCTCGGTTAAATGCGGGGGAGTCTTAGCAAGGCAAATCTAACCAATTAGACAACTTTAACCGCCGGTCGAAGTTCCTTAATATTTTCGCGCTACGCATATATACTACCCGTCTCTCTATATATAAAATTAAGACACTCTTTCCCCTCTAAATTTTTTCCTTACTAAGGTTTTTTATAGGGTTTTATTAAGGCTTAAGTATATAAAGGATCGGGGACAACCCTTTTTAAAGGGGGGGGCATTATTAGGTAAAACCTA